>OBEQ012991543.1_pt1 | contig 74456 bp, 63 predicted proteins | sample 1670901 | NCBI WGS metagenome assembly OBEQ01 (sample SAMEA104232315, study PRJEB22302) | groundwater metagenome | biome: forest; feature: aquifer; material: groundwater | place: USA | collected 2011-08-07 | depth 5.4 m
CAACCCGAAGGCCTTCATCCTGCACGCGGCGTCGCATAGTCACCCTTTCGGGCATTGCTAAAGATCCTCGACTGCAGCCTCCCGTAGGAGTCTGGGCAGTGTCTCAGTCCCAATGTGGCTGACCGTCCTCTTAGACCAGCTACCCGTCAAAAGCCTTGGTGAGCCGTTACCTCACCAACTAGCTGATAGGCCGCGGGCTCCTCCTCAAACGGCAGCCCTTCAAAAGCCACCTTTGATTTTTCGCGCTTATGCGCAAAAAATGTCATCGGGTATTAGCACTTCTTTCGAAGTGTTATCCCCGATTCGAGGGTAGATTACCCACGTGTTACGCACCCTTCCGCCACTCTCCTCCTTCGCTCCTTGCGGAGCTACGAAGGATCGTTCGACTTGCATGCCTGAACCACGCCGCCAGCGTTCGTTCTGAGCCAGAATCAAACTCTCCAATTGGTACTACTTAATTGGTTGCCGAAGGAATTGCCCGCCACCGAAACGTCGACGGGCGATTTGTCTTCGACAAATCGCTTGAGCTGACCAAAACACTCATTGAAGCCTCGTTTGCTCAATTGATTAAACGAGAATTCCGCACTTCTTTCGCTAAATTTTCCATTTAACGTCCGACACTAAATCATCGTCGGAAAATACAGGCTATTTAATTGTGAAAGAGCGGCCCGCCACTAAGTCTCCGGCGGGTCGTCCGCCGACGTTTTGATGGCGGACGGTAAACTTGTTTTGGCTTTAAAATCTAGACAACAAAAAAGGCATCGGATGATGCCATTTGTGCCATCAGCCAAATTTAAAAAAATAAAACTATGTCAACGCGAAATACTCCATGACTTGAAGGAAGTTATACCACGGGGTTTAAGATCTTGTCAAGCACTTATACAGTCTGCTCAAAAAAGCCTCATCTGCGGCGTCCTTCGACTTCGCTCAGGATGGTGAGCTTGTCGAACCATTGCTTCCGCGCTCCCTTGTGCGACGTACCTCCCGGTACGTCTCCGCGGTCGCTTAGTCGCGCCTTGTATCTGAGGCTTTTTTGAGCAGACTGTTAACAAGTATTGACAACGGGTTACGACATGGGGCCTAGTTCGAATTTCGGCGAGTCGGCAGCGATGACCGCCTTGTTCTTACCAGTCTTTTTGGCTTCGTACAAAGCGCGGTCCGCCCTAGCGACGATGTTCTCAACGTCGGTTTCGTCAGGACTTACCTGTGTGACACCCAGGCTGATACTGGTTGAAAAATCGCCTTTTTCATGGAAAAACACTTTCTGCTCCACGGACTTGCGGATTTTCTCGGCTACTTTATAGGCGTCGTCCACGTTGGCCCCCGGAAGCATCACGATAAACTCTTCACCGCCGTACCGGGCTGGCATGTCCAAAGCACGGCAAGTGTTTTTAATGGCCGCGGCTACTTCCCACAAAACCCTATCTCCCGTCACATGCCCATAGGTATCATTGGTTTTTTTGAAATTATCGACGTCACTCATGAGAAGCGACAAGTTTTTCTCACGCCTTACGGCAATCGTCGCGATCTCGGCTTTCAGCAGAAGTCTGAAATGACCGATATTGTAAAGCCCTGTGAGTGAGTCACGCGTCGCCAATTTCATGAGTCTGGCCTTTTCAATCGCGACCGATAATTGATTGTACACAGTCACAAAAAAGTACGTGAGTGCGGTAAGAAATATGGGATAAACAATGTTCACCCAAACATCGAAATAAATAAAAAGGAGGATCGCGATCGCCGTAAAGCCCGTGATGACGGAAGCTGTGAAAAGCGCTACTTTAAAATAACTCTCTTGCTTCATGATAAAAAGTAGACTCAGGCCTAGAAAAAATAGGATCCATAAATTCTGCCCGTAGGAAAGTGTGTGGATAAATCGCTTTTGCAATAGATCGTCCAAAACGGTCAAGTTGACTCCTACGGCGGGATACGAAGGTTCCAAAGGCGTTGGTCGGATATCGTAAAGGCCTGCAGCGGTGGTCCCAATGTAACAAATTCTATTTTTAAAATCCGACATCGGGACCTTCGGAACACCTCCCTTTTTGTAAACGGCATAAGAACCGATCACTTCCACGTAAGAGTAATGCTTAAACGCCTCTTTCCATTTACCGGCCCAGTGAATAATGAAATTTCCCTGAGCGTCCAAAGGCACTCGAAGCTCCTGTCCGTTTTTCAAAAGAATGAAAAGGTTGTTTTCTTTCATGCGGATGTCTTTCATCGTGGCGCCATAAACGTCGAGCGCAACGGCCAAAGAAAGTTGAGGCAGTGAAATATTCCCGGGATTAAATACCAGGGGAATGCGGCGCATGACCCCATCGATATCTGGCCGAAGATTGATGTGGCCCGACCCTTTTGCGTTTCGAGCAAATTCCGGAAGCGAAGTCAAAAATTTCGTCTTTTTGGAAGGGCCCCCTTCTTCGGCAACCTCCGCCAAATAAACTTTTTTAGATTTTTCGATGGCTTGAGCAAGCGCGGCGTCCTTGGCCGGGTCGCTCGGTTCACTGAAAATCACGTCAAAGACGATGGCCTTGGCCCCGAGTTCATCCAAAATCTTGATAAGAGTGGCGTGCCAATCCCGCCCCCAAGGCCATCGGCCGATTTTCGCGATGCTGTCATCGGATATCTCAATCACGACGACGTCGGGATGAGAAGCTCGCGCGCCCTTCAACACCCAGCGGGTGTCATAAGTGACAAGTTCGAATCTTTTCAAGAGATCAAAATGATAAAATAAGAAAACTGCAAGGAACACCGCCGATACGATACACAATCGTACTTGGTCTTGCTCGTTTACCCTTAAATATTTGAATAGCTTTTTTAGTAATGTTGGCTTCATTTTATATTTTGGCGGATTCGGTTTCAAAAAAACCCAGCCGTTTATTCAAACAGGCTGGGTTTTAAAACCTTCTTGAAGAATTAAAAATCGCGTTAGGCTTTTGAAACTTGCACCTCGAACACCGTGCCACGGATACCCACAATGGAAGTCGGCGTTTTGACTTCAAACTTGGAATCGCCGACGAGCTTCTCGGCCTTCACAAGAATGCTGCCTACGGAAACATCCAAAAGCGTATTGTCCACCTTGCTGGCCGGGTCATGCTTCAAAGTCTTCAAGCTGAACTCGCTCTCTTCGCGCACTGTGACTTCGGCGGTTTTGGCGTTGCCCAAAAGCTCGAGCTTCACCTGAGAACCTTTGACAGTCTTAAGAGAATCGCCTTCCGATAGGATCATCCCTTTATCGAGCATCTCCCAGTTGGAGCTGCCCGCTTTCAAAAATTTGGCTTCTCCGAGAATGTCCACCACCTTGGCCTGACTCGACATTTCGGCATTGGCGATGGCAACCAGGAAAGGAAGTGAAAGCAAACAAAAAACCATGAGGAAAACTAATTTTTTCTTATTCATAAAAGGCCCTCTTTAGCGAGTTAAAATCACCTCAGCTGACTTAATTTTACATGATATTAACTAAAAAAACAATAGCACAAAGTTCTACTTAGATTTTTGTACTATTAACTTGATGAATCTCTTCTTCCCAGCTCTTAAAAGGCTCCCTTCTTTTATATGAACAAGGGCTTTGGGATCGGCGATTTTTTCACCATCCAAAGTTACTGCTCCCTGCCCAATAAGCCTCCTTGCCTCACTACCCGAAGCGGCTGCGCCCGTTTCTTTTAAAAGATCCACCACCCAGATTGCCTGTTTCGAAACTTTGAACTCATCCGGATTTTCCGGAGCTTTTTTGTCACGAAAAACACGGTCGAATTCTTGAGCCTCTTGTTGCGCCACCTCTTTACCATAATATTGGGCCACTACACTCACCGCTAACTCAACTTTAGCATTTCGGGGAAAGTTCTGTACATTAAATTCCAGCTGATCTTCACTTCGTGTAGTTAATAACCTAAAATAAGCCAACATCAAAGAATCTGGAATGGACATCACTTTTCCAAACATGTCTTTGGGCGAATCTGTGACCGCAATGGAGTTTCCGAGTGATTTGGACATCTTTTGAGTGCCGTCCAAGCCGACGAGCAAAGGCAAAGTCATCACTACTTGCGGCTTTTGACCAAAGGACTTCTGCAGCTGTCGACCCATGAGCAGATTGAATTTTTGATCCGTTCCCCCGAGCTCAACGTCGGCCTTCACTTTGACAGAGTCATAAGCTTGAAGCAACGGGTACAAAAATTCCCGAACCATAATTGGCTGATTCTCTGTCATGCGCTTTTCAAAATCATCACGTTCCAAGATACGTGCGATAGTGACTTCTGAAGCGATGCATCCGACAAATTCTGGTAGCGGCATCGTTCCGAGCCAGGTATTATTACGAACTGTTTCTATCTTCTTGGGATCTTTATCAAGAATTTTAAAAGCTTGTTTTTGGTAAGTTTTGGCGTTTTTTTTGACTTCTTTTTCAGAAAGAAAGGGACGTGTCTTGTTTTGCCCTGTCGGATCCCCGATTGTTGCTGTGAAATCACCCACAATGAAAATGACTTTGTGGCCGAGGTCCTGAAACTGGCGGAGTTTTCTTAAAAGGACGGTGTGGCCGAGATGAATATCGGGGGCGCTGGGGTCAAAACCGGCTTTGACCCGGAGCGGTCTTTTTTCTTTTTTGGCAGTAAGAAGGCGCTGTTCAAAATCCTCTCTGCTTATGACGTCAACGGCGTTTTGGCAAAGAATGGAGAGCTCTTTTGAAACATCCACTACTGACCCTTAATCCTGCGGTGCTCCCTTGGTACTCAACGCGATTTTCCTCGCGGGGGAATCAATTTTTATAATGCGGGCCTGAATTTTCTTGCCGACAGGAAACGCCGCTTCGAGCCCTTGAGCTGACGGAAGCTCTGTTTCTGAAATGTGAAGCAGCCCCTCCACATCTTTCTCTATTTCCACAAAAACGCCGAAAGTGGCGATCTTCGTCACCGTGCCCATAATCAGCGAACCCGTGGAAAGCTTGGAGGCTATTTCCTCCCAAGGGTCAGGCGTCAACTGTTTTAGACCCAGCGACAGCTTGCGGTTTATCTGGTCCACCATCAATACCGCGGCTTCGACTTCCTGGCCTTTTTTCAAAATATCCTTGGGGTGGCTGACTTTCCGGGTCCAGGACATGTCCGACACATGAATAAGCCCGTCGATCCCCTCTTCAAGCTCAACAAAAGCCCCGAACTCCGTCAAATTTCTCACAACGCCTTTCACCTTCTGGCCTACCGAATACCGCCCTTCGATGCCAATCCAAGGGTTGGATTCGGTTTGCTTGATTCCCAGCGATATCTTTTCGTGCTCTTTATCGATATTGAGGACCATCACATCCACTTCATCACCGGTCTTAAAAATTTCGGCAGGGTTTGTCACGCGTTTGGACCAGGATATCTCGGAGATGTGCACGAGACCTTCAATGCCGCGGGAAAGCTCGACAAAAACGCCGTAAGGCACCACGTTCACCACGCGGCCTTTTATTTTGGAGCCAACGGGGAATTTTTCATCGACGTTCGCCCATGGATTTGCGTCTTTTTGTTTCAAGCCCAAAGACACTTTCATGCTTTCCTTGTCGAAAGAAAGGATCTTTATATCGATTTTATCGCCGACTTTCAAGATTTCCGAAGGATGGTTGATTCGGCCCCAACTCATGTCCGTGATGTGGAGAAGCCCGTCGATGCCCCCCAAATTGATAAACGCACCAAAATCCGTAATATTCTTCACCACACCTTTTCGAATCGAGCCTACTTCGAGCTCGTCCAGGATCTTGGCCTTGGATTCCTGCTTTTCTTTTTCCAAAAGATCTTTGCGAGAGACGATGATATTTTTCCGACTTGGGTTGATTTTGACGATCTTCACCTGAATCGTCTGGCCCAGCAGTGAATTCAAGCTCCCAAAACCCTTGAGGAACGCCAGAGACGCCGGAAGAAAAGCTTCGACGCCGATGTCCATCATGAGACCGCCTTTTACCTTGCGGGTGACTTTGCCTTCCACAGAGTCGCCTTCGCCGTATTGTTCGACCACACGATCCCAGCCCTGACTTTTCTCCGCTTTTCTCCTGGAAACTACGATGCGGCCGTGTTCGTTTTCGGTTTCCTCAAGAAGCACTTCCACTTCATCGCCGACTTTCAAGGAGGCGAGTGAATCAAATTCATGAGCGGGAATAATCCCTTCGGATTTAAAACCGACGTCCACCACAACTTCCTTGGGCGAAATGGAAACAATGCGCCCCTTCACAACATGGCCCTGGCCTATTTGCCGAAACGTCCTCTCATAGTCCACTTCCGAAGCGGGCCTTTGAGAATCTTCCGGCTCTTCCAATGAAAACAATCTTTCTATTCTTAGTGACATCCTAACGACTCCTATCCTGTGAGGGCTTTTTTCCGCCCACGATCTTCCGGATGCAACGAACCTATCGAACAGGCCCTATCGCACTCAACCCGGATGAATATTTTTCTTCAAATCCTTCAGTTCTGTCATAATCCGTTCGCTGATGGCTTGATAAACATCCTCGCGCGCCATGAGCGCAGAATCTTCGGCCGGCACGAACGGTTTACCGTAAAACACTTTCACGCGGTGGCATTTAAAAATTTTGGCGCCTCTGGGAAACGCCGCAAAAGTCCCATCAATATAAACAGGAACCACCCACGCCTTGCTTTTGGCGGCCAAAAAACCCACACCGCTCTCCGGAGTTCTAAATTCACCATCCTGAGTGCGCGTACCTTCCGGAAAAACTACGGCGCAAGACCCTTCTTTTAAAATCCTCAAAAGCTGCCGCAGACTTCTAAAATCAGCTCCAGATTCCGATTTTACCGGAAGTGCTCCAATATTGCGGAGCGTCCAGCCGACGAGAAATGCCTTAAACAGATATTCTTTGGCTAAATACGTGATGTGCCGTTTTAGAGAAATCCCAAGAATCGGCGGGTCCAGAAAACTCGCATGATTCGGCGCCAAGATGACACCGCGTTTATCGCTCTCATCCGGAACTTGATCGGAGCCATGAAACTCAAATCTAAAGAAAGACCTATAAAGAGCGTACAAAAAAACCTGCAGAAACTTATAAAGCGAATGGCTGTATCGAGGTGTCCAGCTTTCCGACACTTTAATTCCCGATCACCGAAGATAAGCTTCTATTCTTCAATGGGTTAGACTGAATAATGGCAAGGATTTTATCAACTGTCTCATCGATTGTCAATGAGCTTGTGTCCATGAAAATGGCGTCTTTGGCTTTTCGAAGAGGCCCTTCCTTCCTCCCAAAGTCACTTTTATCCCGCTTTTGCATGTCAAAAAGCACCTGACGGAATGTCGCGCGCTGACCCGCCGCCAAAAGCTCCTTCAAGCGCCGCCGGGCACGAATCTGGGGATTGGCCTCAAAATAAAATTTATAATCCGCCCTAGGCAATACGACGGTGCCGATATCCCGCCCTTCCATCACGCCGCCTTTTTCTCTGCCCATTCGCTTTTGTTTCTTCACAAGTTCTTGTCGGATACGCGGTTCCCGCGCCACATAAAACACATTTTGCGTCACCTCGGGCAGGCGGATGGCCTTCGTGATGTCCTTGCCATCCAAAAAAACTTTTTGCTTTTTAGGATCCCGGCCGGCCAGTCGAATCGACGCTGACTTAGCCATTCGCGCCAACTTCAGGGTATCTTTAAACGGAATATTTTTACGCATGGCCTTCAAAGTCACCGCCCGGTACATCGCGCCGGTGTCAATATAAGGAACGCCGATCCTTTTGGCCAACGCCTTGGCCGTCGATGATTTGCCGCTGCCCGCCGGGCCGTCGATGGCAATAATGAGCTTACGATGCTTGCTTGTTGGCATGAAGGATAAAACGGGTAAGGCTTGTCTTATTTTTTGCCCGCAAGGCCTTTTGGAAATCCGAGAGGCTTTTTTGAAATTCACCAATGGCTCTTAAAACTTGCTTTTGATTTGACAGAAAGATATCGGTCCAAAGATCTGGATTGGAAGCGGCCAGACGCGCCAGGTCTTTGAGGCTCGGGTTGTGCGAGTATTTGGAATCCATATTTTGGAAAAGAGAGAATGAAAGTACGTGCGGCAGATGGCTGGATTTTGCCACCCACGCGTCATGCGCCCCTTCCTTTATATACATGGGCTCGGCGCCGAGCGCTTTCCAAAACCGGGCTATTTTTTGGTTCCGGCGCGTCATAAAACAAATGGATTTTTCGAATAAGCGGCCATCGGCAAATTCAATGCCGCATTTCTTGGAACCGGCCATCGGATGACAGCCGACAAATTCGTTTTTTTTCAAGAATCTCCGTGCCGCACGGTTGATCTCGACCTTGGAGCTCCCCACGTCCATCACAATGGCGTTTTTTTTCAAAAAGGGCGATATCTGTTTCAATTGGTTCACGATCGTGGAAACCGGCGCACACAGGATCACAAGGTCCGCATCACGCACACCATCACGGACTTTGAGCGTCGCCATATCCACGGCTTTTGTTTGAACAGCTTCGATCGCTGATCTTTTCCGACGTACAACACCCACAGCAAGTTTCGCGAGCCGGTGTTTTTTAATCACAAGCCCAAGCGATCCGCCGATAAGACCGACACCGACGATGCAAATTTTGTTGAATAGAGGTTTTTTCATATCACACTCTAAACGCTTTTAAGCTGAGTCCACAGTAATTCCGGTGACATACACCGAACTTGGGCCTTGAATTCGGTGTGTGTCACCGGAATCCGGAATCCCGTCACCGGAATCCGTCCATTAATTCCTCGAGGCATACCCTTAATCCGCCCCGAGTAAAGCGCTGATTTGACCTGTAACTTCCAAGGAAGCAGAGGAAGGAATCTTGCAACAAAATCGCGCATGACGTGCGCGCCAATCCAGATTTCGAACCTGATCTGATAAGATAACACCGCGAACCTTAAGCCCCTCAGGAACTACAACCTCAAAAGGATACCCCTTGATTTGGCTTGTAATAGGGCAAAAAATCGCTAACCCGATCATTTGATTATAAGACTCCGGCGAGAGTGTCAAAGCCGGTCGTTCGCCGGCCTGTTCATGCCCGGCTTGCGGACTGAAATTGATCCAAACAACATCTCCCTGATCGGGACAGTAGGCTCTTTGCATCAAAGAATTTCCTGGCCTACAGGCGGACCCCAATCCACTTCGGGATGAATATTATCTTTGGTGACTTTCTTCAGCATCTCCGACAATACATATTTTTTCTTGGTACGGCTTTTCGGTCGGATCTCGATCTTGTCCTTGGTTAAAATAACGTCAACTGCCGATCCTTGGTGAAGATGAATATGCTTGGTGAAAGACACCGGAATCCGCAACGCCAAGCTATTGCCCCATTTCTGAATCGTCGCGTTCATAGCCGTCTCCTCCTTATGTATCTACAATGAGTATACATTCTTTTCTCGGAAATGTCAAAGGATGCGGTATTGTTGGCAATCCGTTCCGGATGAATTCCGATTGGCTAAAAACGAAATATGTTTATTCATGCTTGAATTCGCGAAATGCTGGACAAACGATGAGGCCGTTTGGACCCAAACGTCCAAATCTTTCGTGAAACGGGGCTCCGCGTAAAACATGACCGCATGGGCCCCGACGACAAGATACTTGATCTTATAGGTATTTAACGTGCTGAATAGTTCTTTGTAATCGCCGCTCATTGCCGGATTTACCCCGCATTTTTAAAAATTCACCCACCATGTCCCAGGCCGCCTCAAAACGGGCGGCCGCTCCCGCGCGACGCCAAAACCGGATGTCAAACCATTCGGCGCTCTCATGCGATCGGGTTTTATGCACTGAGATTTTTTTCTTCATCAGAGATACCCTCCAAAATTTTCAGCCGCCGATGAGGCCGACGCCGACGATGCAGATTTTGTTGAAACGCATCATGGCTTGAAGAGCTTTATGTTAAGCCCTGGTAAAAATCGATAATCTGCAGCGTTCCCGGTGACGAGAATCCGTCCGCTGATTTCAGCGGTTGCGGCAATCAGGGCATCCGGAATTTCCAAGCCATGGCTTAGCGCAAATTCGTCCATCCAAAACATGGCCTTCTCCGAAATACGCTCTTCAATTGGCAATACAGCAATGCCGAAATTAGCCAGAAGGGACTTCCATCGACGGGCCTCATCCTTGTTGCGAAGACCTTGAACAACTTCCATATAACTGATGGCGCTGATTGTCCTGCCGTGAACACCCTCGATAAGGCTTTCGGCGCGCCGGTTCCCACGCAGGTGCCAGATAAGAACGTCCGTGTCAATCAACACGGCGCCATTTTCTCATTTGCCGGACATACGCTCGGACGTCGTGAATATCTTTGCGATCTTTCCACATCCCAAAAGCTTCATCCTTGAGTTCTGTAGGGGCGGACGATCTCACCGGAGTAATCTTGGCGCAAGTCTTTCCGCGGCTCGTGACCCACACAATATCCCCGCGACTCACGGCGCCTAATATCTCCTTCGTGGATGAGCGCAACTGCCGGATGCTAGCTTTCATGGTTATCTCCTATGTGTACACTATAAAGTATACACAAATAGACCCTGGCAGTCAAGCCTGCTGATAAGGCCAACGCCGACATTACAGGTTGTATTGAATCAAACCTTGCTCATTCTTCAGGTGATTTTATCGATATACCCTGTTTTTATAAGAAAAATAATGATAATTACTGAAAGAACAATGCCGCCGACAATGCAAATTAGAGCCAATTTAAAAGGGTGAACTGTCGTCCAGCCAACGCCTCCGGCTTCTCCATAACTTCCGTATATTCTTTGATGACAAAAAGGGCAATTTGTCACGTACGCATAACCAATAACGTTATCTGAAATGCTCTTTAAATTTGCTTTGCAATAGGGGCAATTCCCCCCGGTGCCCGGCTCATAAACCGTGAGATATCTGATCACTTTATGAAAAATGGAAGCTGGTTTAGACATCGGGCAAGTTGTTATAGAATCTCCCGGCCTACTGGCGGGCCCCAGTCTGTTTCAGGATGAAGATTATTTTTCGTGATTTTCCGGACTATCTCCGACAAAACGTATTCGCCGGAATGAAAAATAGGGACGGTTCTATTTTTTCCACGGGTTCTTCCATAAAAAATAGAACCGTCCCTATTTTTCTCAATGCGGACTTTGGTTTTCAGATTGACCTACCCACCGCCTTAGCAATCAAACGCAGTTCGCTCATCAAAACGTCGAATTTGTTGGGCTTCAGGGCCTGCGGGCCGTCACAGACGGCTTGTTCGGGGTCGTCGTGCACTTCGATGAGAAGGCCGTCGGCGCCGATGGCCACGGCGGCTTTGGAGAGCGGCGCGACGTAGTCCCAGATCCCGGAGCAGTGCGAAGGGTCGATCATCACGGGAAGATGGCTCATTTTTTTGATCACGGGCACGGCGCTGATATCGAGTGTGAAGCGCGTTGCGTCTTCGAAGGTGCGGATGCCCCGCTCACACAAAATCACGTTATGATTTCCTTCCGAGAAGATATACTCGGCAGAAAGAAGGAAATCTTTAATCGTGCTCGCCATGCCCCTTTTAAGAAGTACAGGCTTTTTGGTTTTCCCCACTTCTTTCAAGAGTTCAAAATTTTGCATGTTCCTTGCGCCGATTTGAATGATGTCGGCGTACTTCAAAAATAATGGGAGGTCGCGCGGGTCCATGAGCTCCGTCACAATCGGAATCCCGGCTTCCTGTTTGGCTTCGTACAAAAACTTCATGCCCTTGTCGCGTAGACCCTGAAAGGAGTAAGGGGAAGTTCTCGGTTTAAATGCGCCGCCGCGCAGGACCTTCGCGCCGCTTTTTTTGACCAAACGAGCGATATTTAAAAGCCTGTCCCGGCCCTCCACGGTGCAGGGGCCGGCCATCACGACGATTTTTTCGCCGCCGATCTCCACACCCGGAGCGATCTTAATCAGGCTGTTTTCCTTCTTGAATTCACGGGACACAAATTTGTACGGCTTCTGTATCTGCATCACGCTTTCCACGCCCGGAAAAGCCTCAAACGGCTGAAGCCTGGCCTTGTCCTCCTCGCCGATCACGCCGATAATCGTCCGTTCTTTTCCGACAGACAGCATGGGCTTTAAACCCAGCGCGCGTATCTTTTCTTCAACGTGGCCGATCTGCTTCTTCGTGGCATCCGGCTTTAAAACAATGATCATGTCAAAACTCCTTTGAGCGCTTTAATAAATCTTTCATTTTCCGCCTTTTTTCCGATGGTGACTCTCATAAAATTTTTAAGGCCCCAAACATTCATCGGCCTTACAATCACCCCCTGCCGGAGGAGCCGCTCATAAACGGCCCGAGCGTCACAGCTTAAATCTGCCAGGATGAAATTTGTTACGGTATTTACACACCGTACGCCAATCTTCCTCAGCTCCGATTCCAAATAACGCCGTCCCTCTTTTACCATTTTGAGCGTTCTTTTCAGATGTTCTTTGTCGTCCACCGCGGCCATCGCGGCGCTTTGCGCGAGCGAATTCACGTTAAACGGCTCCCTCACCTTATTTAAGGCCTCTAAAATCTTTGAATCCGCAATGCCGTAACCTATTCGCAATCCACTCAAGCCATAGGCTTTTGAAAAGGTTCGGGTCACGAACAAGTTCGGGAAACGGTGAAGAAGTTTTAAGGACTCCGGGTAACCTTTGTGCTCCTTCGCAAATTCATAGTACGCTTCATCCAACACCACCACGACACGGGAAGGAACCTTCTCCAGGAAGGAAACCAGTTCCTTCTCAGGGACATAGGTGCCCACCGGGTTGTCTGGATTGGCTATGAAGATTATTTTCGTCTTTGGGCCTATCCGGGCTTTCATGCCACCAAGATCATAGTGAAAATCCTTCGTCGGAACTTTCACGACAACGCCGTTCTCGACTTGTGCTGCGATCTCATAAATTAAAAAGGTGGGATCCGCGATAATGACCTCATCCCCTTTTTGGACAAAGGCCCTGGCGGCAAAAACCAAAAGCTCGTCGGAGCCGTTCCCAAAAATCAACGATTCAGGTTGAACGTGCAAAAACTTGGCGAGTTTTTGTCTAAGATAAAAACAACCCCCATCCGGATAGCGATGAACGCGTGCCAACGCGGCCTTTGCCGCCCTCAACGCTTTCGGGGAAGGACCGAGCGCATTTTCGTTCGATGCCATCTTGACGGCATTTTTGATTCCGTACTCTCTTTCAAGCTCCTCGAGCGGTTTTCCCGGTTGATAATTTTTTACTTTATAAAGATTCGGTTTGGCCGAATCAAAAAGTGAGGGTTTGACAGGCTTCATCGAGACTCCGCCTTCGGATAAGAACCGAGCACCTTGAAGAACGTACAGTGCTTTTGCAGGGCCCGAAGCGCTCTATGAATGTGGGGTTTCCTCGCGTGCCCCTCAAAATCCACGAAAAAGAAATAGCTCCATACTTTTTTCTTTGACGGACGCGATTCAATCTTTGTCATGTTGATTCGCGCTTTTTTGAAAGGGACTAAAATGTCATGCAAAGCGCCCGCCTTGTCTTTGACCTCAAAGACAATGGAGGTTTTGTCGTCTTTTGTCGGCTTGGCTTCATGCCGCGAGATCACAAGGAAGCGCGTGGTATTGTTGGGGTTGTCCTCGATGGCCGATGCTAATATTTTTAAACCATAAACATGAGCGGCCATGGCGCTGGCGATGCAAGCAATGCCTTCGCGGTTTGCGTTGTTCGCGGCGATCTGTGCGGCTTCGGCGGTGCTTGCGGTGTCCACGAGATCCGCGGCGCGCAAATTGGATTCAAGCCACAAACGGCACTGGCCGAAAACTTGGGGATTTGAATACACCTTCACGAGGCTGCCCAGCGGATTGCCGATGGAAAGGAGGTTGTGATGAATCGGCAAGAACACCTCGGCGTACATTCTAAGGCTAGACTCAATGAACATATCCAGGGTATGGTTCACCGCACCTTCCGTTGAATTCTCAACCGGCACCACCCCATAATCGCTTCTCTCTCTTTCAACCTCCGTGAACACGTCGGAAATACTCGCACACGCGACATATTCCACCGACGAGCCGAACTTCTTCTGAGCCGCCTGATGCGTGTACGTCACTGCGGGTCCCAGATACGCAATCTTTACCTTTTTCTCAAGGCTGATCGAAAAAGACATGATCTCGCGGTAGATCGCCTCTATCCCTTCTTGCGTAAGAGGCCCTTGGTTCAATTTCTTAAGCCTTGCCAAAATTTCTTTCTCGCGATGAGGGGCATATATCCCATGACCTTCTTTCTTTTTTATTTGACCGATTTCTTCGGAGGCCAGGGCCCTTTCATTCAAAAACCCCAGTATTTTTTTATCGATGGCGTCGACTTTTTTCCTGATTTTATCCATGCTCATTTTTATACCTTTGCTATCTCTCCTCTGTCATCTGTCTTCTGTTCTTTGTCCTCTGTTATCCGTCCTCTGTCTTCCGCCATCTCCGGAGGCAAAAGGTGGGCCTCGATATCTTTCAAGGAAAATTCCTTCAGCGCCGGAAGCTGTTCGACCGAAGCCAAGCCGAAATGCTCCAGAAATTCTTTCGTGGTCCCGTACAGCATCGGCCGCCCAGGGATGTCTTTCCTTCCCGTAATTTTTACAAGGCCTTTCTCTAAAAGAGTTTTAAGCGCACCCTCCACATTAACCCCTCTTATGAATTCTATGTCCACACGTGTCGCCGGCTGACGATACGCGATGATGGACAAAGTTTCGAGACTCGCCTGTGAAAGTTTTTTCTTTTCCCTGGCCCGATAAAATCTCTGAAGAACGCCGGCAAAACGCGGGTCCGTTGCGATCTGATAACCGCCCGCGACTTCAAACAACTTAAACCCGTGTCCTTGGACCTCGTAGTCGCTTTTTAGCGCCTCAATCCGCGGGCGGATATCCCCCGCGTCCAAATTTTCCTTTCCGCCAGAGGCGGATCCGCCGCGATCTGTGGCGGAGAAGGCCTCTTTAATTTGCTCGATCGAAAGCGGCTTCTCGCTGGCAAACAAAAGCGCCTCGATCGCATGTTTTAATTCATCCGTGTCCATCGCTAGGCATTCGACTCGTTCGGTTGTAGGTTTTTCGTGTTTCTCGTGATTTCAATTTCCCCAAAATGCCGACCTTGGTGGATCGCCACTTCCTTCATTCGAATCAATTCCAAAAGCGCTAAAAAAATCGTGATGACTTCAAATCTATTTTTGGCCGATTTAAACAACGTGCTGAAATACAGCGTCGGCTCTTTCACAAGCCTGTGAAATATCTCATGCACTTTCTCCGCCACGGTGAACTCATCCTTAATAATCTGGTGAAACGTCTCTTTGGGCAGAGATTTTAAAACCTTCGAAAGCGCCGAAATCAGATCAAAAAGCGACACCTCAAAAAACGGGCTGTCGTCTCCGCCGAGTTCAGGCTCCACGCCGAAACGCGTAAAAACTCCGGAGCGTTTGCTTTCGAAACCACGCAAACCCTCCGCGGCATCCTTAAAAGTCTTATACTCCAAAAGCCTTCTCACCAACTCCGCGCGCGGGTCCGCCTCTTCACCCTCTTCGACCACAGGATCCGGAGGCAAAAGCATTTTTGACTTGATCTGCATGAGCGTCGCAGCCATCACCAAAAACTCACCCGCCACATCAAGATCTAAAAGCTCCATTAAATTGAGATGCTCCAAATACTGCTCCGTGATTTTTGTTATCGGGATATCGTAAACATTGAGTTCGTCCCGCTTAATCAAATAAAGCAAAAGATCGAGCGGTCCCTCAAACACCTCAAGACGAATTTTATAGGTCATAGTAAATGCAAAACCCCTTTAATTTCCTTCATCGTATTCTCCGCGATTTTCTTGGCGCGCTCACGGCCTCTTTCAAGAACCTGATGAACATATTTTATGTCCTTCGTCAGTTTCATACGGCGCTCTCTTATGGGCTTAAGCTGATCTGAGAGAGTATCGGAAAATGATTTTTTACAATCCGTACAGCCCTTTTTCGCCCCCGTGCACCAATCGTAAACCGCCTTGACCTTCGCATCGTCAGAAAAGAACCTGTGGTACGAATACACATTGCAAACGTCCGGATGGCCCGGGTCTGTCATCTTCACGCGTGCCGGGTCGGTAATCATCGACTGCACTTTTGTACGCAAAACTTCTTCAGAGTCAGAAAGATTGATCGCGTTGCCGTAGCTTTTTGACATCTTGCGGCGGTCAATGCCCAAGATCCGCGCTTCTTTAGTCAAGAGCGCCTCGGGTTCGGGAAAAACGTCTTTTTTATAAAAATGTTTGAAGCGCCTTACAATTTCACGCGTCAGTTCAAGGTGTGCCAACTGATCTTCGCCCACCGGCACCTTGTTCGCCTTATAAAGAAGAATGTCCGCCGCCTGTAACACCGGATAGCCCAAAAATCCATAAGTGGTCAGGTCGCGGCCCTGAATTTCTCTAAGCTGTTCTTTGTAGCTGGGGTTCCGCTCAAGCCATCCGAGCGGCGTCATCATTCCCAAAATAAGCCCGAGCTCCGCATGCTCCGGTATTTGGGACTGAATAAAAAGCGTGCTTTTTTCGGGGTCTATTCCGTACGCCAGCCAGTCAATCACCATTTCCAGAGAATTTTTCTGAATCTCTACGGGGGATTCGTACTCGCCCATCAGGGCGTGCAGGTCGGCGACCATGAAAAAGCACTCGTGAACGCCTTGAAGTTTTTTCCAGTTTTCAAGCGCACCCAGCAGGTGTCCCAAATGCAGAGGGCCTGTCGGCCTCATCCCGGAGAGAACGCGCGTCATAAAATGAGAGCCCTAATTACAAATAACAAAGCATAAATGACAAAATAAATTCAAATTAAAAAATCCAAATGATAAAACATCGGTTTTTAATTTTGAATTTTGTGCTTTGAATTTATCTTGTAATTTGGATTTTGTCATTTGTAATTTTACTCCAGTTTTCTGGCTTTTTTCTGGATTTCGTACACCTCAATGCGGTCTCCCGAAAGGATATCCTCAAAATTGGAGACGCCGATGCCGCACTCGAAACCTTCGAGAACCTCGCGGGCATCATCCTTGAATCGCTTCAAACTATCCACCTTCCCCTCATGCACCTTCTGGCCGTTTCTCACAACACGACAGGCGAAATTACGAACTACTTTCCCTTTTTGTACCGAACAACCGGCGATCGTGCCCGCTTTTGAAACTTTAAATACCTGCCTGACTTCAGCCGTACCCACAAAAACTTCTTTGAGTTCCGGCTCAAGCAACCCTTCCATGGCTTTCTCAATGGCGGTTTTCACTTCATAAATAATTTCATAAAACCGCACATCCACCTCTTCCCGCTCAGCGACTTCTTTAGCCGCAGTCATGAGGCCCGCATGGAAGCCAATCACCACCGCATTAGAAGCGGCGGCCAGCATCACGTCAGACTCCGTGATATCCCCGATGCCGGAATGAATAATATTGAGACGCACATTCTTCGATTGAATTTTCTCTAAGGTGGACTTCAGTGCCTCGACAGAACCTTGAACGTCGGACTTGACAATCAGTTTGAGTTCTTGGGTTCGTCCCGCTTTCACTTCTTCGTACAGATGTTCGAGGGTGATGTGACCGAAGCCTTCGCGTCCTTTTTCCTTCAATTCACCGCTTTGCTGCTCTATGATTTCCTTCGCAGTACGCTCGTCCTTGACAACTTCGAAGCGGTCCCCTGCTTTGGGAACACCCGGAAGACCAAGAATCTCCACCGGCATCGAGGGCAGCGCTTCTTTAACGCGCTGGCCCCGATCATTGATCATGGCCCTCACCTTACAGTGATAAGGCCCGACCACGGCCACGTCACCGACGTGCAGTGTACCGTCCTGCACCAAAACAGTGGCCAACACGCCACTTTCTTTGGAAAGCTCAGCCTCTACAACAACTCCCCGCGCTTGAGCGATGGGATCAGCCTTGAGTTCCAACAAATCTGATTCCAAAGCCAGCATCTCGAGCAGATGATCTATGCCTTGGCCGGTCTTGGCGGAAACCCCTATCATAATCGTTTTTCCGCCCCAGTCCTCGGACATCAGACTGTGCTCCATGAGCGCTTTTTTCACTCGGTCCAGATTCGCCGCGGGCAAATCAATCTTGTTGATCGCCACGAGGATCGGCACGCCAGCCGCTTTCGCGTGGTCAATCGCTTCAATCGTCTGCGGCATCACCCCGTCATCCGCCGCTACCACCAGAACGACCACATCCGTGACACGCGCGCCGCGTGCGCGCATCGCGGTGAACGCCTCATGACCCGGCGTATCTAAAAACGTCACTGCACCTTTGGGGAGAAAAACCTCGTAGGCCCCGATATGCTGAGTGATCCCGCCCGCCTCCTGGGCGGCTACTTTTGTTTTTCGAATCGCGTCCAGAAGCGAGGTCTTTCCGTGGTCCACATGCCCCATCAAAGTCACAATCGGTGCGCGAGGCAGTAAACGCGATTTGTCCTGCGTTTCGGCCTGCGGCTTTGCTGCGGCCGCCTCTTCTACACGCTGCGGCTTCTCAAGTTCGAAACCGAATTCCAGCGCGATCTTCGATGCAATCTCAAAATTTACCGCCTGATTGATATTGGCGAAGACATTCAATTTAATCAAACGCTGAATCAAATCATTTGGCTTCACAAAAAGCCTCGCCGCTAAATCCTTCACCGCAATCGGGGTTTCGACCTCCATTTTTCTAATTTTCCTGGCTTCAGTCGCTGGCGGAGCCGTTGGGGTCAGGGAGGCCGGATCCGCGATTCCGGAAGTTTCGCGAAACCCTGATTTCACAGGTTTTTTTATGGCAGGGGCCGGTTCTTTGATTTTCGGAGCCAGCGCCGAAGACACTCTCCTGAAAACAGTCGAATGGTCAGGCACCGCCTGTTTTTTAACCGGCGGGGTGACGTTTTGAGCTTGCTTCGCCCCTACCCTTTGAAGTAAAAACTCTTTTTTAACACTTTCGATCGAGGCGGTTTGTCTCTGGTTTTCCAGCTTGGCGGAAGGAGCCGGCCGTAGAGATTCCTTCACTTTTTTCACTTCTAGAGCCGTGAGAACCCTCATGTGGCTTTTGGCATCGACTTTAAGTTTTTTCAGTTTGCCCATAAGCTCTTTTGAAGTTAACTTGAGCTCCTTGGCAAGGTCATGAACACGCACGGACATCGTCACTCACCCTCTTTGGTTTCTTCTTCTTGGGTGGCTTGGACCGCTTCGAGAATTTTTTCTGCGGTCTTCTCACCGACCCCTTTCACTTTGAGCAACTCTCCTTTTGAGACCTTTTTCAAATCCGCCAATGTCTTATACCCAGCCTCGGAAAGCGCCTCGGCGGTTTTCGGACCTATCCCCTCTATCGACTGAATCCCGCTTTCTTCTTCGGATGGAACCGCCGCAGGTGCGGCGATGGTTTCTTCCAATTTCTCTTTCACGACATCTTTCTTGGATCGAATATCGATCGACCAACCGGTAAGTTTGGAAGCCAGACGCACGTTCTGGCCATTTTTTCCTATGGCCAGTGAAAGCTGATCGTCGTTTACCGCCACCTCCGCTTTTTTTTCCTCACGGCTCAATACCTTCACTGAGGAGACCTCAGCGGGACTTAAAGCGGCCTTCACAAATTCCTCAATGTCCTCACTCCATCGCACGATATCAATCTTTTCTCCTTGAAGTTCCTTGACCACTCCCTTTACCCGCGACCCGCGAATACCGACGCAGGCTCCGACACAATCCACTTTCTCGTTTTTCGACCAAACCGCAATTTTTGTCCGGTCGCCCGCCTCGCGTGAAACGGATTTGATCTCCACCATTCCTTCTGCGACCTCCGGCACCTCCAACTCAAACAGGCATTTGACAAATCCCGCGTGCGCGCGGGACAAAACCACCTGCGGACCTTTCACCGTTTTATTCACCTCCAGAATATACGCCCGGATCGTATCCCCTTGGCGATAGCTGTCACGCGGCGACATCTCGCGCTTCGGCAAAATCCCTTCGGTCTTCCCCAAATCCACCAAAAGAGCGCCCTTCTCAAAACGATACACGGTTCCGGTAGCGATGGACTCGGATTTTTCGTGGAATTCATTGTAAATCACGTCACGCTCGGCCTCGCGGATCTTTTGAAAAATCACCTGCTTGGCAGTCTGCGCGGCGATGCGTCCAAATTCGTTGGAAACAATCTCCTTGCCCTCGGACAGAATACGGATCTGTCCGCTCTCAAGGTCAATCTTGACTTCGATCTCTTTGTCCTTATCGTGAGTCACCTTCTTGGCGGCGGATACCAAAGCCGCTTCGACGGATTCGATCAACACCTTGCGGCTGATGCCCTTTTCGCGCTCGATATTTTCCAGCACCGTCAACAACTCTGTGCTCATTTTTTCCTACCTTTGATATTCTCTATCTTAATGGGCAGCATAGGGTTACGAAAAAAAAAGTGGGTCTTCACCCACTTTATGAATAACGACAATTTTGCAACCTGTTTAGACTAGCAAACTTAGACTAATTTGTCAAGGTGTTTGAGGGTTTCGGAAGGAAGGTCGGGGACATCCACGAGGATGGTTTCTTTGGTTTTTCTCAGTTTAATTTCGGCTTTTTTAGACTTCAAATTTTTAGGACCCAGAATCACCCTCAAAGGGATGCCGATGAGATCCGCGTCGTTGAATTTAACCCCGGCGGTCTCGTTCCGATCGTCCATCAGCGCATCCACGCCGCGCTTGGCCAATTCATCGGCTAAATGTTCCGCAATTTTGTTGGACTCAGGATCCTTCGCGTCGATCAGAATGATCAACACCTGAAACGGACTGATATTTTTTGGCCACACAATGCCTTTGTCATCCGCGTGTTGTTCAATCGCCGCGGCCAAGATACGGTTTACGCCGATGCCGTAACAGCCCATGATCAGCAACTTCTCTTTACCGTCAGAATCTAGGAATTTAGCTCCCAATTTTTCAGAATATCGCAAATTAAGTTTAAAAATATGGCCTAATTCAATCGCTGTTTTAAAGTTTAATACGCATTCACCTTCGCCTCGGTTAGTCCTAATATCCCAGGTTTGATATCCCTTGTCTCCTTCTATAACTTGTCTGTAATCGCCGACACGAATTTCGACCTCAGGGTAATGCTCCGAGTAGTAATTGATAATGTCCGTAACATTAAAGTCGATTAAATGCATATCTTTTTGATTTGCACCGACAACAAAATCTTTCATCATAAGAACATCTTCATCGATATAGATAGGTATATCTAATTGATAGCTCAAACCAATGGGTCCGCTATACCCATATACCGACCCTATCTTAGATATGGTTTCATGTGACGCTAATTGAGCGCCGGGATAGAGCTGCTTAACTTTGTATTCGCTAACTTCGTGATCCCCACGAACTAATATCATGAAAACTTTCTTGTTATCTGGGTATTGAGATCCTGCGGCTTCGCAGATCATTGTTTTTACCAAATCGCTGGGTTTCTTTTTTAGAAAACTGGACACACTTTCCACACTGGATAAATTGGGTGTCTCGACTGGTTCAAATTTCTGAAATTTTTTATCAGGTTTGGGTAAAGCAAGTCCTTTTACAATTCTCCTAGCCATTTCAACACTAACAATATTATCTGAATTGCCGAATTGAACCACTCGATCTTCTCCCGCTTCCGAAAATAAAACAAATTCTTGGGAGGCAGAGCCACCCATTGCGCCAGGATCCGCTTTTACTATGTAATAATTCAAACCACATCGATCAAATATTCTTTGATAAGTTTCCATCATTGCGTTGTATGTCTTGTCGAGCGATTCATATGTGGCGTGGAAGCTGTACGCGTCTTTCATGATAAACTCACGGCTGCGGATAACCCCGGAGCGCGGGCGCATCTCGTCGCGGAATTTTGTCTGGATTTGATAAAACAGGACCGGCAGTTGTTTATAGGAACGGATCTCGCGCCGCACAAGGTCCGTGATCACCTCTTCATGCGTGGGCCCGAGCACATTTTCTTTGCCGTGGCGATCCTTAAAATGAATCATGTCTTCGCCTAAAATTTCAAGGCGTCCCGATTCCCGCCAAAGCTCAGCCGGATGAATCGCCGGCAAAAGCACCTCGAGGGCCCCCGCCCGATTCATCTCCTCTCTCACCACCGCCTCGGCTTTTTGAAGCGCGCGAAGCCCCAAAGGCAGATAGCTGTAGGTGCCGCTGGCCAGCTTCCGGATCAATCCCGCGCGCAGCATCAAGATGTGGCTTTTGATTTGGGCTTCCTGCGGCGTTTCTTTTAAGGTTGGGATTAAATATTGGGACCAGCGCATGAATCACCAATCACAAATTACAAAATTCAAATGACAAAATAAACCAAATTCTAATTTTGAAACGGGTTTTGTTTTGTTATTTGAATTTTGGCGTTTGTCATTATTTTGTAATTTGTGCTTTGTCATTTGTAATTTATTTAAATATTTTCAAAATATTTTCCACGATCGAAAACCGGTGAATATCCTGAAAAATCACGAAGGCCATGAGCACGAGAAGAAGTGACATCCCAACTTGGGTCATTTTTTCCTTTACGGATTCTTTTAAGGGCGAGCCTTTTAAGCGTTCGATCACAATAAACAGAACGTGTCCGCCGTCGAGCACCGGGATCGGCAAAAGATTCAAGACAAATAAGCTGACACTTAAGCTCCCCATGAAATAAAAAAGATACAAGGTTCCTATTTGAGCCGCCTCCCGCGTCATGAAAAAAATACCGATAGGGCCGGTCACGAAGTCTTTGAAAGGCACGGCGCCCGAGACCATAAGCCCCAAAGAAACAAAGATCATCGCCGTCAGAGTCCACACGCGCTTGGCGGCCAGTCCTATCGCCTTAAAAAATCCGTTTTTAACGTAGTGGATTTCGTTCGCGGGGGCTATGCCGATAAAAGAAAGCTTTTTCTGAATTCTGGGAAATACCACGAAGTCCTGCAAAACCCCCTGGCGCTCTATCGTCATATTGAGTTTTTGCTCATTTTTATGCACCCTGGCCAGCAAATCCTCCCAATAAAGCACCTTTTCACCGTTCACCTTGACAACCCTGTCTCCTTCGTGAATGCCGGCGACTTCGGCAGGCGCGGCGCCCATCACTTTGCCGATCTTCGTCGTGAGCACGGGTTGCCCCACCCAAAAAACCCCGAAGAAAAGAACCAGCGCCAAGAAAGCGTTCATGAACGGCCCCGCAAAAACCACCGCAAATTTTTGAAGAAGCGATTTAGAATTGAATTCCCAGGCTTCCCCCTTGGCTTCTTCAGGATTTTCGCCTGCCAGCTTCACGAATCCGCCCAAAGGCAGAAGCGACACGCAGAATTCGGTTTCTCCGAACCTGCGCCCGAAAACCTTAGGGCCGAAACCGATCGAAAATTTCTCCACGCGGATGCCGACCCACCGGGCCACGAGGAAGTGGCCGTATTCATGCACCACCACGAGAATGCTTAATACGAAAATAAAAATCAAAGCGCTCGACATAATCTCCGGGTCTCCTCGGTGGCCCACGCATGAATCGACTGAATCTCGTTTAAGTCGGGGTTCATCACATGCCGATGATGCGACAAAACGGTTTCAATGATTGTTGGGATCTCCATAAAGTTTATTTGGTCTGCCAGATAGGCCCCGACCGCCACCTCGTCGGCGGCACTTAAGACGCAGGGTGCGCTGCCGGATTTTTTTGCCGCCTCGTAAGCGATGTCGAGACACGGAAATTTGCTTTTATCCGGATAAGAAAAGCGAAGCGATGAAATCTCTTTGAAATCGAGCCGCATGTCCGGCGATGCGAGAAGCCTCTCGGGAAACCCCAGCGCCACTTGAATCGGAAGCCGCATGTCGGTCACCCCCAGCTGCGCCATCACGGCACCGTCTTTAAACTCCACCATCGAGTGGATCACCGCTTCAGGGTGTATCAGCACCTGGATCGAATCGATCGAAATGTCAAAAAGCCATGACGCCTCGATGATCTCAAGACCCTTATTCATCAGCGTCGCTGAATCGACGGATATCTTTTGGCCCATTTTCCATTTCGGATGATTGATCACGGTTTCTTTCGAAAGCCCGTCAAATCTTTCCTTCGAAATTTCCCTTAAAGGACCCCCGGAGCCCGTGAGGATCAATCGCCGCACGTCCTGGCGGCGGTTTCCCTCGAGACATTGAAAGATGGCGCTGTGTTCGCTGTCAATGGGAATCAGCGAAGCTTTCGGGTTCGCTTTCAATGTGGACATCACAAGAAACCCCGCCATCACGAGTATCTCTTTGTTAGACAACGCCACGCGTTTCCCGTTTTCCAGCGCATCCGTCACCGGTAAAAGAGCACTGGTGCCGCTCGTGGCTGCGACAAGGATATCCGAATCTAGCGAAGAAGAAAAAGTTCTCAGTCCCTCTTTTTCCGTGAAAATTTTAAGCCTTGGCCCGAAAAGGCGCGCCAGCTCTTTAGCAGGCTGAGTCTCTCTTAAAAAAACGCTTTCGGGGGAAAATTCCTCGATTTGCTCTTTTAAGATATCGATTTTAGAACCCGCGGCAAGCCCTGAAACTTTAAAGCGGTCCTTGTGTGCGGCGATCACGCGCAGGGTGTTAACACCCACCGAACCCGTGGATCCCAAAACCGTAACTGTTTTCACAAATAAATCCTCAAATGAAAATAAAATATCGGTGCCGTAAAAAGAATGCTGTCCACCGTATCGAGCACGCCGCCCATTCCCGGCAGTAAACTTCCCGAATCCTTCGCGTTGCAAAACCGCTTCATCAGCGATTCCGAAAGATCCCCAATCTGTCCCACGCCGCCGATCAAAAGCCCCATCACTGCCGCGTGAAACAAAGTGAAAGGAAGCGGGAGGTGCGGGAGAAAAGCAACCGACACCCCGACGCTGGCCAGAAGCCCCCCGAAGGTCCCTTCCACCGATTTCTTAGGGCTGATGTGCGGAATAAGGCTGTGACGTCCAAAAAGCGTGCCGATACCATAAGCGCCGATATCCGCCGCCTTGGTAACGGATAAAAGATAGGCCACCCACCAAACGCCACCCGTTAGGAACCGGATTTTAATGAGAAAACTCAAAAACCAGCTGATGTACAGAATCCCGAAAAGCGTCAAGGAAATCCCGACAAGCGCCTGCGAATTGTCCTTGCGAAAGAATTGAAGTAGAAACAAAAAAAGACAGCCCAGCACCAAAAAAAGGATTTCTCCTGAACGGGTCGCCCCGAGCTCCATATAGACAATCATCGGGATAATAATCCCCATCGCCATGCCAAACACCCGGTAAACGACGATCTTTTCTTTTTTGAGAAGGCCCAAGAATTCGTAAAGCGCCAGCGCTATAAAAACAATGACCTGCAGGCTAAAAAAAAGTTCATTCGTAAAAAACAAAATGACCGCCCTTCCGCCGATGAGGAATAGGCTGGTCAAAAACCGTCGTATAAAACTCATGCCCGGACGTCCCCAAAGCGCCTTTCTCTTTTTTGATACTCTTCGATCGCCTGCCCAAAGTCTTCACAAGTGAAATCCGGCCAATATTTTTTAGTGATATAAATTTCGGAATAAGACAACTGCCATAGCAGAAAATTGGACAGGCGCATCTCGCCGCTGGTGCGGATCAAAAGGTCGGGATCCGGCAGACCAGCTGTATAAAGATAACGGGAAAAAACCTCCTCGGTCAGCCATTCACTGCCGTTGGACATCCTAGGATCGATTTTTGATCTTTTTAAAATTTTTGAGACCGCATCCAATATCTCCGTGCGCGCGCCATAGTTTAGCGCAAGGTTCAGAATCAATTTGCGGTTGCCGGCAGTCACGGCCGCTGCCTCTTTCAATTTTTTTAAAATGGCCGGCGGCAAGGCTTCGATACGCCCTATCGTTTGAAAACGCACGCCATTTTTGACAAGCGCCTTGATCTCCTCATCGAGGAAATAATCCAAAAGCTTCATCAGAAGCTCCACTTCCTCCTTGGGGCGTTTCCAATTCTCCTGGCTGAAAGCATAAAGCGTCAGGATTGGGACGCCGACATTCGCACAGCATTTGACGATAGACTTCACGGTCTTTGCGCCGGCATAATGGCCTTCGATGCGCGGGAGCCCTCGCTCCAATGCCCAACGGCCGTTGCCATCCATGATAATCGCCACATGTTGGGGAAGTTTATTTTTCGTTTTAGCGACGGAGGTCATGCTTTCGATGTCCTAGAAACAGCGTCTGGTCTTCATGACAACCGATGGACAGTATTGTGATCGGGACTCCTAAAAGTCGTGACAAACGGTGAATGTACTTTTTGGCGTTCGGAGGGAGCTCCGAGTACCTTTTGACTCGGGACGTATCGCAAAGCCAGCCCGGATGCTCTTCATACATCGGGACCGCCCTTTCCTGCACCGTAAGAGACGCCGGAAAGTGGCGGTACACCTTTCTTTTATATCGGTAGCCCACGCAGATCTTGATTTTTTTAAGATCATCCAAAACATCGAGCTTCGTGACGGCGATTTCGGAGAGGCCGTTCACCATGCAGGAGTACTTCACAAGCACTGCGTCAAACCAGCCGCAGCGCCTCGGCCGGCCGGTGGTCGCGCCAAACTCTCGGCCTTTTTTCCGTATCTCTTCCAAGAGCTCAGGATCAAACTCTGTAGGAAAAGGGCCTTCGCCGACGCGCGTCGTATAGGCCTTCACCACCCCGATGACTTTATCGATGGCCGTCGGAGGGACTCCGGTGCCCACCGCCGCGCCGCCGGCGGTCACATAGCTTGAAGTCACGTAGGGGTAAGTGCCGTGATCCACGTCCAAGTGCGTGCCCTGAGCACCTTCAAAAAGTATGGATTTTTTCCGACGAAGCGCTTCATTCAATAAAACCGCCGTATCGCAGACATAAGGTCTTATCTTTCGGGCATAAGCAAGCATTTCCGAGTAAATGGAATCAAATTCAAAACCCTTTAAGCCGTAAACTTTCTTGAAAATCTCATTTTTCTCAAGCAAACTTTTCTCAAGCTTTTTTTTGAAAAGCGCCTTGTCGTACAAGTCCACCCAACGTATGCCCGAACGAAGCGCCTTGTCGCTATAGCTCGGGCCTATGCCGCGGCCTGTGGTGCCTATTTTGATAAAACCTTTCTTCTGCTCGCGAAGCCTGTCGTAGATGCGATGATAGGGTAGGATCAGATGTGCGCGCTCGCTGACAAAAAGCCGGCCCTCGGCCGAAATGCCTTTTTTTTGAAGTGCTTTGATTTCCTCGACCAGCGCCTTGGGGTCAACCACCACGCCGTTCCCAATCACACAACGCGCCTTCGGGTTAAAAATTCCCGAAGGGACCAGATGCAGGATAAACTCCCCGTAATCTTTGACGACGGTGTGGCCCGCATTGTTGCCGCCCTGGTAACGAACCACGTAGTCCGCATCCCTGGAAAGGATGTCGATAATTTTCCCTTTTCCTTCGTCTCCCCATTGAGCACCCACCACAACAGTGTTTGGCATTTATCCGCTACAATTACAAATGACAAAGCACAAATGACAAAATAATGACAAATGACTAAATTCAAATGACAAAACACGTGTTTTGAATTTCGAATTTTGTGCGTTGGATTTATTTTGTGCTTTGAATTTTGTCATTTGTCATTAAAGTTTGATTAATTTAGCATCCAGGATATTCTTCGCCTTGCGGATTTCGTGCATCACGGGATCCGGCACGGAGTTGTCTATCTTTAGGAGCGTACGCGCCTGCCCGCCCGGTCTGTCGCGGCCAAGCGTCATGCCGGCGATGTTGATCTGGTTCTGGCCCAAAATCGTCCCAATCTGCCCGACAATACCCGGCACATCGCGGTTTGAGACCAGAAGCATGTAGCCCTCGGGCACCGCCTCGACATCAAAACTGTCAATCATCACAATTCTCGGATCCTCGCGCGTGAAAAGCGTGCCGGCGACTGAACTTTTTTTCTTGTCAGTCTTCACGTCCACTTCGATCAAATGGGCGAAACTCGTCACGGTGGACGACTTGGATTCGGTGATCTTTATCCCGCGTTCCTTGGCAAGCACCGAAGCATTCACGTAGTTCACGCTTTCAGCCAAGATGGGCGTCAAAAGCCCTTTGATGATCGCGACCGTCACAGGGGTTGTTTCAAACTCCACGATCTCCCCTTGGTAACGAATGTCCACCTGCAGCATCTGGCCTTCGATAAGCTGGGCCAAAAGAGAGCCCAGTTTTTCAGCCAGGCGAATGGAGGGTTCAATCTGCTTCAACACCTCAGGATCGAGCGACGGGAAATTCACGGCATTCCGGATGCCGCGGTCAAAAAGAAAATCGAGGATGCTTCGCACCACATCCACCGAAACGGCGATTTGAGCCTCCTCTGTCGACGCACCCAGATGCGGTGTCGCAATCACTGAAGGATGTGCCACAAGCGCACTTTGTTTCGGTGGTTCATTTTCAAAAACATCAAGAGCCGCCCCCGCCACGCGGCCCGACTCAATCGCTTTTAAAAGTGCGGTCTCATCGAGCAAGCCGCCCCGTGCGCAATTCACAATGCGAATTCCTTTTTTTATTTTTGAAAACGCCTCTCTGCCTATCATATATTTATTCTCAGCGCTTAAAGGCATATGCAATGTCAAAAAATCGGACCTGGACAAGAGCTCGTCGAAACCCACCATCTCCACCCCAATCTGCTTGGCCTTCTCGGCACGCAGGAAAGGATCGTAAGCGATCACGCGCAACCCAAAACCTTGGGCGCGCTTCGCCACCTCGGTGCCGATGCGGCCCAGGCCCAGAACGCCCAAGGTTTTTTCATAGAGCTCGACCCCCATGAATTTTTTACGCTCCCATTCGCCTTTTTTCATCGAGGCGTCGGCCTGCGGAATATTGCGCGCTAAGGACATCAAAAGGCAAAAGGTGTGCTCCGCTGCGGAAATCGTGTTTCCTCCCGGTGTATTGATGACGACGATGCCGCGCTTCGAGGCAGTTTCCACATCCACGTTGTCTAAACCGACCCCCGCACGGCCGATCACTTTTAATTTTTTTGCGGCTTCAATCACTTCTTTGGTAAGCTGTGTACCGGAGCGCACCACGCAGGCGTCGGAGTCCGCAATGGCGGCTTTGAGCTGGTCTAAAGAGAGCTTTGTTTTAACGGTCACTTCCAGGCCATTTTCGTAATGAAGCAGGTCTAGGGCCTCATCCGCCAGATCGTCACAAACGAGGATTTTAAAATTTTCTTTTTTTGACATCATGACCTTTCAAGCTGCGTCATGGCGTCGCAGAATGCCTCGTATCCCCGTTGGGCATGCTCCGGTGTGCAGACAGCTCCCATGTGCGCGAAACGCACAATCTTCCCCCGAAGCTCCCCCTGCCCGTCCGCCATCACCACCTGATGGTTGTCACGCATGAAACGGATAACATCCCCCGAAGCGATTCCTGGCGGCATGACAATCGCAGTGAGCGCATTCGACGGCGCTTTTGAAAAAAGCACAAGGCCCATCGCGCTTATTTTTTGGCGCACCCACGCTGACACCTCCGCGTGCCGCCGCCAGACATTTTCAACCCCTTCCTCCAATAGCATGAGAAGCGCCTCCTCAAGGCAGCGGACAAGGCCTACCGCCGGCGTAAAGGGCGTGTCATTCTTTTTTAAGGCTTTGAGAGTATCCGCAAAGTTAAAATAATATTTGGGCAAGTTGGACTTGGCCAATGCCTCGACCGCGCGGGGTCCGAGCGCCGTAAAACTCAAACCCGGCGGCAGCATCAAACCTTTTTGGCTTCCACCCACGACCACATCAACATCCCACTCGTCGGTTTTCAGTTCGTCGCACATGAGGCCGCTGATCGCATCGACCATGAGAAGCGCATCTGAGTTCCGGACAATCTTCGCAATCGAACGGACCGGATGCAAAACCGCAGTGGAGGTTTCGCACAACGCCACCAAAACCGCCTTAGCACTAGGGTGTTTTCCAAGCGCCTCTTCGACCTCATGGGCCTCGACAGCCTCGCCGTATTTTTTCTCAAAACTCTTTACATCCAGGCCGTACGTGCGGGCGATGTCGCGGTACCGTTCGCCCCATTTACCAGCCGAAAAAGAAATCACAGTGTCACCCACGGAAAGACAGTTTGTGATAGAGCCTTCCATGGCCCCCGTTCCTGATGAGGCAAAAGTAAGCACAGGGTTTTTGGTCAAAAAAACTTTTTGCAGATTTGCGTTCACGCGCTCCAAAATCGCCTGATACTCTTTCGTGCGATGATGAATCATCGGCAGGTTTGATTTCTCGAGAACGCGCGAAGGGACCCTCGTAGGTCCGGGTGTTAATAAAAGAAAGTCGCGCATTATAACATCTCCATGATCAAGTAGTCAGTAGACAGTAGTAAGTAGTAAGGAAAACCCCAAAATAATTTCTTTAAAATCTCTTTGCTTACTACTGACTACTTTCTACTTACTACTTTTTTAACGCCCGGATGTTCACCACCACATCATCTACGATGCCGTAGCTTTTGGCTTCCTCGGCAGACATGAAATAATCACGGTCTGTGTCTTTTTCAATTTTGGCAATGTCTTTGCCGGTGTGTTTGGCCAATAGGCCGTTCAACGTGTCTTTCAAATTCTGGATCTCACGGGCCTGAATGTTGATATCCGCTGCCACGCCCTGCACACCGCCCCATGGCTGGTGAATCATGATGCGCGAATTGGGCAATGCGTAACGCTTGCCCTTCGTACCGGCCGATAAAAGCACCGCCCCCATGCTGGCCGCCTGGCCGATGCAGTAGGTATTCACGTCCGGTTTCAAAAACTGTATCGTGTCATAGATGGCCAAACCGCTCGTGATGGAGCCTCCGGGGGAATTGATATACAGATGAATGTCCTTTTCCTGGTCTTCCATCTGTAGAAAAAGAAGCTGCGCCACGATGAGGTTCGCCACCGTGTCGTCGATAGGCGTGCCGATAAAAATGACCCTGTCCTTCAGAAGCCGCGAATAAATATCATACGCGCGCTCGGTACGGCCGGTTTGCTCAATCACCATCGGAACAAGAATGCTCATCGTGAATGTCCTCTTTTTTGTGTGTTTAAGATTCTTTTTCCTCTAATTTCGCGTTCGCCAGTAAAAAGTCTATCGTCTTGGCCTCTCTTAAGCTCTCACGCAAGTCCTCCTCGAACATACGACGCACTTCCTCCATCGGCCGTTTCGATTCCTCCGCCAAGCCCATAAGCCTCCGCTCAAGCTCTGCCTCATCCCAATCGATAGCTTCAAGCCGAGCCACCCTCTGCAGAATAAAATACAGTTTTACCTGCTCTTCGGCCCTTTTCTTTGCTTCCTCGGACAATCTGGTTTCTTCCGTGTCCAATAGTTCCGCCGGTATCCCCTGCTGGACTGAGTGTCTCCGCGCGTCTTCCAGCAGGCGATTTTTCTGTTTGAGCACTAGACCCTCCGGCACTGGAAAAGAGACTAAGGCCAAAAGCTTCTCGTAAAGCTCTTCCTTCATCTGGTTTTGGGAAGAGCGGTTCTTATAAGCGGCGATATCCTTGCGCACGGCTTCCTTTAATTCGCCGACAGTGTCTTTGCCGAAACTTTTGGCGAAATCATCGTCTATCGGCGGTACTTTTTTTCCCCGAATGGCTCGTATCCAGACTTTGTAGGATGGCTTAAGGCCGGCGGAGATTTCTCTCACCTCGTCCACCCAGGCGCCGACCACTTTATCATAAAAATCGTCCGTTTCGTTGGGCTCCACGTAAAGCAGGACGCCTTTTTTGCCTGGCCTATAACTCCCCGCCTGCCAGATTTCGACGTCTGCCACTAAAAAATCGCTTCTCTCAACAGCCCGCGGCGGCAGGACCGGTACAAGCTCCGCCTTCGAATCGGCCAAAGACGCCAGGCCCTTTTCAACATCCTCCGGCGTGACATCGATGGGCCATTTGCGAATCTTGAGCCCTCGGTAATTCCTCAAAGAGAACTCGGGGTTTTTCTCAAACTCCGCGGTGAAAACAAGCACTTGGCCACGCTCCATCTTAATGTCCGATATAGAAGGGAGCGACACCGGCGAGAGTTTGTGCGTCATCACTGACTGATGATACGCCTCCGGGATCAGCGTCTTCAAAACTTCTTCGTGCGCTTCTTTTACGAATTTTTTTTCGATCAGCTCAAAAGGCGCACGTCCTTCCCGAAAACCGGAGAGGCGCGCGTTTTTCTGAAAATCACGCAACACTTCCTGAAAACGGGTCTCGACCCAAGCGGCCTCGACTTCTACCGTCATTTTGATTTTACAATCGTCGATTTTCTTTAGTGAGGACTTCATTTGACCTCGTAGCGTCTGGCCTTGTGGTCTTTGATCTTGTCATGCTGACGCCTAAGCTGCAGCTGAATATTACCGAAACACTTATCAAAAGCGGCGTACATATCCACGCTTTCTTCTTTGGCGGTCAGCCTTAAGTTTTTTCCGAGCGTCTGGATTTCGCAGACATGATGAAATTTCTGCACCTCCAAAATCACGTGCACCATCTCCAATTTCAGAGAATACTTGTCCAATTTCTCAACTTTGTCTCTCACATAATCTTTCAAGGCCCCGGTCACGTGAAAATGCCGGCCTGAAATATCAATTTCCATTTTTTTTCTCCAAAAAAATATAAGTAGTCATACGAGTAGTCAGTGGACAGTAGTAAGTAGCCAGGGAACATCAAAAATGACTTTCCTAAAAGCTTTTCCTTACTACTGACTACTGTCTACTGACTACTAAAAATTGATTACTGTATTTCAAAACGTGCTATAATACCACATTCGCATCACATCGTAAACTTGTCGATACCATCCCCCGTGCCACGCCCTTTGCAGAAAAGTCTTGAATTTTCGAGCCAGATAGGGCATATTTATATTGCGGGCTGGAAACAGACCCGCCTATACACGCGGCCTCTCGCCTCTGGCGAGGGGTTTTCGCTTTTTAGGCCCTCCATACCACTGCCCGAAATCCACGTATTTGGAGCATACCTTCCAAAGCTCTTTGGCCACCTTGCCCCTAACCCCGAAAACGTAGACGCTTCTGCCCTTGAGTCGTAGCCGTTGTAACGGTTCGCACAGGTCCGAATCACCTGAAAAAAGCAATACGCCTGACACCTTATCAACGGCATCGAGAATATCCAAAGCCATCTCCACGTCGAAATTGCACTTTGGTTCTTCGATGCTGATTTTCTGCTGGTGCAGATAGGCGATAAACTCGTCCAGCTTTAAATGGGCGTTCTTGTCTAGGCGGTTCAACGTAAAAGGACTGACGAAAAGGTCGCGGTTTATTTCTTTTCTGATCCATTTGACGGGTTTCGTAACGAGGATAGAGCCGGTTTCTCTCAACCGTTGATGAAAGCGGTTCGATTTCTCAAGCTCACGCTCATTCAAACCGTAATAGACGCGGACTTCTTTCAATCCTTTCACACCAAGTAATTGCTTGATTATATCATAGACCGAAAACCACCATTTGAGCGTACCCTGCCAGTGAAACATATTGCTCAAGTCAAGATAGGCGATAAGACTTGTTTCCTTGGCCGCTAGTTGGTTAAATTCTTGGGCGTCCATTTATTTAAAATCAGTCTGATCTTCAGGCAATCCCGATGTGTCGTAACGCTTGCTTTTCTTCACGGTCGATTCTCCTGATTCAGTTTAATATTTAAACTGCTCTTTGACTTTAAGGCGAGTAAAAGTGGTGATCGCGCTGATAGAAACAAAAATAAATTAGGGCTATACACTTGACTCAACTTACACCCACATATAGTGGTTTGATGTTTACTGCCTCAGCTCGTTACAGGGCTCACCTGAACTACCTGCTGTATCAGGCGATAGAAAAGCTTGCCCCTCCATTCAGAGGTTCTTCGATTGAATCTGAAAGTAAACTCATCCAAATAATAATCCAAATGGGATGCCTCGACAGCGCCTTGGTGTGTCCCCAGCAGCCACCGTTTAAGCAGAGAGGCAACTCGATTTGCCCCCGGCAGAAGATTTTTTCCAACATTAGGTTCCTGCCGAATAATACGACGAACGTAACCCAGCTGATTGAGAGAATTATACCCACTCCAACCATCCGTACAGATTTTGGCGCCTGGATTAATTCCCTCTTTGACGGCCTTGTTAAGGCTTTCCGAAGAAGCGTCGGGCACTCGTTTAAGACGTATCCTGCCAATCCGTCCGCCGGTTTTTTCAACCGCAATGAACACCAGTTCCTTACCTTCAGCGCCACGCCCACACTTTCCCGGCCTCGGCCCACCAACGTAAGTTTCATCAACTTCCACGATACCCGAAAGACGATCACGGTCAGGCCGAACCATGGCTCTGCGGAGCTTGTGAAGCCAATTCCATACGATACGGTAGCTACCGAAACCAAGAATCCTCTGAAGTCCGAGCGCGCTGACACCGTTTTTCTGATTGGTGACATACCACATGGCTCTAAACCAAAGCCTCAAAGGCTTTTTGGTGTCTTGCAAGATCGTGCCCGCCAAAACGGAAGTTTGAAACCGACATTTTTTGCAAAGATAAAGCGCGCGGCTCATCGGCCACAACTCTTTGCCATGGCATTTCGGGCATTGAATACCGTCAGGCCATCGTGTCTTAGTCAGATAATCTCTGCAGGCTTCCTCAGTTTGAAATCTTTTTTCAAATTCCATAAGCGTCCTGGGGTAATCTTCCACGGTATCGTACAGTACAACATGTGGGGGTTGGTTGAGTCAAGTGTATAGCCCTAAAATAAATATAATAACGATAAATGTTTGAAGGGCAAAACTTATATCATCCTCTATAAATCGTCGTGTCGAATTCGCGACTTTGACATACCAGTATGCCTCGTTTGAAATTAATGCAACTAGCATTACAAGAGGAGCAATGATAACAAATGTAGGCGCCCATTTTTTACGTGATGAAAGAGCATAGCCCGCAATCGTACATCCAAGCATAACGACAACAGCCGTTGTAAAGAGCAGTAATTTTTCAATCGGCGGATTTGTAGTAATTCCTAAGGTTAACAGAAATAAAATTGTCCACAATAAAAATGGAACTGCGAGACAATAAAAAAGTATTACAAAAGCGGAAATATTGACTGTCTGATTGTTTTCATCCATCTCGTTTTATTTAATTAGCCCATCGCCATGGATTAAGTATCGCGTCCCCCGACTTGGATTCTCCATCGGCACTTGGGCGCCGCAAGGAAATACTCCGTCGCCGCTGGCCGCGACTCTTCTGTCGCGGCACGCCGCTCGAGGCATTGGATAGCCTCGTAGCGGACAGGGGCGGATCTTTGAGTATAAATTTCCGCCACAAGGCGCTGGCGGATTCGTCCACAAAGCGCCTTGTGGACAGATTCGCCGACGCTTTGTGGCGAACGCACGGACGACTTGATGCTCCCTGCCTGCCGGCAGGCAGGCCTGCGGTCGCATAAGTCGTGTGCTCATTTACATAGTAAACTTGTCGCCCAGATAGATTTTCCGAGCCTCTTTACTAGTCAAAAGATCCTCTTTGGTGCCCGAGATCAGAATTTTTCCCTCAAACATGATATAGGCCCTGTCGGTGATCGCAAGGGCCTCTCTCACATTGTGATCCGTGAGAAGTATCGCGATGCCTTTATTCTTAAGCTCTTGGATTAAATGCTGGCAATCGGAGACGGCGATCGGGTCTATCCCCGAAAACGGCTCATCCAGCAGAATGCAAAGCGGATGCGTCACAAGAGCCCGAGTAATCTCAAGCCGCCTTCTCTCGCCTCCCGAAAGCGTGAGCGCCCTGGATTTTCTGAGATGCATGATGCCGAGTTCATTTAAAAGCTGCTCCAGTCTCTTTTGGCGTTCGCGCTTGGGCAAATCCAAGGTCTCCAAGATGGCCATGATATTTTGCTCCACCGTGAGCTTCCGAAAAATCGAAGGCTCTTGCGACAGATAACCGATGCCGAGCCGCGCGCGCTTATGCATCGGATACTGCGTGATATCACGGTGATCGAATAAAATCGTGCCCCGGTCGCATTTCACGATGCCGGTCACCATGTAAAAAGTTGTGGTCTTACCGGCACCGTTGGGGCCCAAAAGCCCCACAATCTCACCAGGATTTATGGAAATATCCACGCCGTTCACCACGGCCCGGCCGTTGTAGGATTTTCTTAACGCCTTAGTTTCTAAGAGCGCCATCGAGAATATTTGAGCTTCCTTTATGCAACGTGATCTCAGGACTCCCCTCGAGCCTCACCGAACCCGTGGCCAGAGTATAGATCGCGCGCGCTGAATGCGTCGTGTCTGTTCCTCTTTGAATGACCACACTCCCAGAGGCGATGATTTTATTCACCTTTTTTTCGGCCGAATCGAACAGAACTTCCATGCGTTTGGCTGTCAATACCCCTCGCGGGTCGGTCACCTTGACATTGCGGTAAAAAATCATTTTATTTTCCTTATAATAAACTTTCATGGGCCCGAGACATTCCAGGTGTGTGCTTGGGTTGATGACCATCTGAATATGGTGGTTTAATTGAATAAAACTTTCATTCGGCCTTCCAATCGCGCCGGTTCCATGCACTTTCACATTTTGATGGTCGACAAAAACCTCCGCATCCGTCTTAAGGAGCCCTCCGTTTTGAGACCACTGCACGTGATTGGTTTTCACCACGGTGTCGTCCTTCAATTTCAGGGTCACATTCTGATCGAGATAGACCGTCTGCCCCGGGTCTATTTTGGCGGCGTCGCCTTCCAGGTTCCAGAATTTCTTGCCCTTTTCGTCAAAACCGGTGAGGCTGAATTTCTGTAGACGTTGGTTTTGGCTTTCGCTCACCATTTCAGCGCGCGAGGCGGCCGGCCGGGCAGGCTTTAGGCCTTGGCCTTCACGGCCAAAAAAAAGAAAAGTGCCCGCGATCGCGAGGACGGCGACTCCAAACACCGCCAAAGGGCCGTTGTGTCTTTGAAATAAAGCGGACATCTAACGCATGTACCTTTCCGTCAGCGCATCCCATTTATTCTGTGATTTTAAAATCATGTCCGTCACTTCCCTCACAGCGCCACGACCGCCGGATTTTTCCGTCACATAGTGCGCCGCGTCCTTCGCTTCGGGAACCGCGTTTTTTACAGCCACCGCGAGGCCCGCCCTTTTTAAAACCGGCAGATCGATCAGATCGTCTCCAATAAAACAGGCCTCGGGGTCGCTCAATTTATACACCCTCAAAAGCTTCTGGTAAACCTTGAGTTTATCCTGAACTTTCTGATAAATTTTATTGACCTTAAGCTCCTTCGCGCGTTTTTGATTGATGCGAGATTTTTTGGAGCTCACAATCGCCGTTTTGATCCCGGCGCGATGCAGGAGCACAATACCGAAACCATCCTGCGCGTCAAAAAATTTAAGCTCGTCGCCATAATTCCCGTACACCATGCGCCCATCGGTCATGACCCCGTCGACGTCAAGAATCACGAGCTTGATTTTCGAAATTCTCTCTTTTAGATCATCCACAATCATACCGTCATTGCGAGCGAAGCGAAGCAATCTCCTCGATGGGATTGCTTCGTCGCTACGCTCCTCGCAATGACATTGTTTTTCATTTAAATAATCCCCGCTTTGAGCAAATCTTGAATATCCAAAAGCCCTATCGGCCGCCGACGTTTGTCCACCACCGGAACTTCGTCTATTTTTCTGCTTCTCAATAGCTCCGAGGCCTCCGCCGCCAGCCGGTTTGCACCCACCGTGATAGGATTCTTCGTCATCACGTCTTTGACACGACGTTCCAGTAGGGGCGTATTGCAATACGCCCCTACGCCCGCACGTAAATGCCGCCTCAAATCACCGTCCGTAAAAATTCCTCGAAGATGCCCGCGCGCGTCTACCACCGTCGCAGAACCGGCGCGGGCTTTTGTGATGCGATAAAGCACTTCCTTGATTTTAAGATTCTCCCGCACCACGGGATTGTGAGGGCCCGTGCGCATGATATCTTTTACTTTGAGCAAAAGCTTCTTCCCCAAATTGCCGCCCGGGTGATAAAACGCGAAGTCTTCTTCCCTGAATCCGTTTTTATCCAAAAGCGAGAGCGCCAGCGCATCGCCGAGCGCCAACATCACCGTGGTTGAAGCCGTCGGCGCCAGGTTCATCGGGCAGGCCTCTTTTTTGATGCTGACATCCAGCACCACATCGCTGTGCTGCGCGAGCGGCGACTTGAGGCCGCCGGTCACTGCGATGAGTTTGGCACCTATCTTTTTCACGATGGGGAGAAATTTAACGATTTCCTCGGTGTGTCCGCTGTTGGAAAACGCCACCACCACATCGTCTTTCATCACACGGCCAAGGTCCCCGTGCAACGCTTCCGCCGGGTGCATGAACAGCGACGGCGTACCGGTAGAAGACAGCGTGGCGGAAATTTTTTGGGCAATAAAACCGGGTTTTCCCATGCCCGTCACCACCACGCGGCCTTTGCATTTGAAGATAAGCTCGCAGGCCTTCTCGAAATTTTTGTCAATCCTGGACATGAGATGCGAAAGCGCGTCGCGCTCTATTTTGATGACTCGTTTGGCTGTTCGAATAGACATAATCACTGGCTTCTAACTACTCTGCTTAACTTTAACAATATCTCCAACAGCTTCTCAAGATCTTTTAGACGTACCATATTCGGCCCATCACTCGGAGCACGGTCCGGATTTTCATGCACTTCCATAAAAACGCCATCGGCACCCGTGACAACAGAGGCTTGGGCCAAGATCGGCACGAATTCCCGTTCACCGCCCGTGCTTTTCCCCTTCCCGCCCGGCTGCTGCACCGAGTGTGTCGCGTCAAAAATCACGGGATACCCGAACCTTTTCATAATCGGAATTGCCCTAAAATCGCTGACCAGCGTGTTGTAGCCGAACGACGTCCCACGCTCCGTCAGAAGAATACTGCGATTGCCGGTAGATTCGATTTTCTCAATGATATTTTTCATATCCCATGGCGCCAAAAACTGGCCCTTCTTCACATTAACGACTTTGCCGGTTTTCGCAGCGGCAACTAACAGATCCGTCTGACGACAAAGAAACGCCGGGATTTGCAGGATATCCGCGACCTGAGCCGCTTCCCAAGCCTCTTCGGCCGTGTGTATGTCCGTCAATATCGGAAGGCTCGTCTCCTCTTTTACATACTGTAAAATCTTAAGTCCTGCGTGAATGCCAACGCCCCGGAAGGAGGAAACAGAGCTGCGATTGGCCTTGTCATAGCTGGATTTATAAATGTAAGGAATTTTTAGCCGCGCGGCAATTTTTTTGATCGCCTGCGCATGGCGAATCGCATTTTTTTCATTTTCGACCACACAGGGCCCGGCAATAAGCACAAGCGGATGTCCAGCGCCAATCGTGATGTACCCTACACGAACTAAATGAGGTCTAGACTTTGATGGATGCATAGGTATGACTAAAATAACCAAACCCATTTGTTTGGTTATTGGATCTTCGGTCATTGGTTATTATTTGGAATTTGGGATTTGGTGATTGGTTATTTATCATTTAGTCTTGTGGCTCAATGAGGCCTTGATGAATTCCCGGAAAAGAGGATGCGCCTGGTCGGGCTTGGACTTGAATTCGGGATGGAACTGACAGCCGATAAACCACGGGTGGTCCGCCAATTCGATGATTTCAACGAGTCGGCCGTTCGGGCTTGTGCCCGAAATGATAAGACCGCTTGTTTCCATCTTGACTTTGTACTTGTTGTTGAATTCGTAGCGGTGGCGATGCCTTTCATGAATCGTCTCGTGGCCGTAGGCCTTGTAAGTTTTCGTGCCTTTTTTGAGCGTCGCGGCATACGAACCCAATCGCATGGTGCCGCCCAGGTCCTTCACGCGTTTTTGTTCTTCCAGAAGGCTGATCACCGGAAAAGGTGTCGCGCGGTTAAACTCGGTGGAATTGGCGCGGTTCATCTGGCACACATTCCTTGAAAATTCGATCACCGCGCACTGCATTCCGAGGCACACGCCAAAAAACGGCAATTTGTTTTCGCGTGCGTACTTGATGGCTTTAATCTTCCCCTCAATTCCACGATCGCCGAAGCCTCCCGGCACTAAGAGACCGTTCAGATCCTTCAAATATTTTTCAGCCCCCTGAGCCATCACGTCCTCGGCATCAATTTTTTTAATGATCACCTTCGCGTCGTTGGCGATACCACCGTGTTTTAAGGCCTCGTAAATGGATTTGTAGGCGTCCTGCAGCTCCATGTATTTCCCAACCACGCCGATCGCCGCTTCTCCGGACGGGTTCAGCACTTTATCGACGACGTTCGTTTTCCATAATTTCAGTTTCTCATCCCCGTCGTCGCAGTTGAGTTTCAGAAGCTTCACGATGATCGCGTCCAAACCCTCCTCTTTCAGCGCCAGCGGCACTTCGTAAATTTCCTGCACGTCCAAGGCCTGCATCACTTGATCGGCGGTGACATTGCAAAAAAGCGCGATCTTCTCACGCACCTCTTTCGAAAGCCTTTTCTCCGTCCGGCAGAGAAGGATGTCCGGTTGAATGCCGATCTCACGCATCTTGCCGACCGAGTGCTGAGTGGGCTTGGTTTTAATTTCATCCGCGACGCGTATAAAAGGGATAAGGGTCAAATGAATGTTGATGGCGTTGTCGCGCCCGACGTCCTGGCGGAATTGGCGTATCGCCTCTAAAAATGGCAGGCTCTCGATATCGCCCACCGTACCACCGATCTCGCAGATCACCACGTCGGCAGATCTATTGTGCGCGGCGCCTCGAATCGCCGCTTTGATTTCATCCGTAATATGCGGCACCACCTGCACTGTGGCACCCAAATAATCCCCGCGCCTTTCCTTATTGATAACGGAATAATAAATTTTGCCGGTGGTGACGTTATTCACTTTGGAAACTTCGGCGTGCGTGAAACGCTCGTAGTGCCCCAGGTCTAGATCCGTCTCCGCGCCGTCCTCGGTCACATAAACTTCACCGTGTTGATAGGGATTCATCGTTCCGGGGTCCACGTTGAGGTAGGGATCGCATTTCATCATTATCACGCGAAGCCCCTTGGATTCCAGGAGCTTCCCGACGGAAGCGGACACGATGCCTTTGCCGAGACTTGAAACAACACCGCCGGTGATGAATATGTATTTAGGCATTTTGCTCTTTCTCTACCAAGGCTTTCGCCAACGCCAGATCTTCCGGCGTGTCCACGCCGACAGTCTCGAATTTCGTCTCGATCACTTTGATACGGTAACCGTGCTCCAGCGCCCGTAGCTGCTCAAGCCGCTCATGCGTCTCGAGATAAGACGGCGGGAGCTTTTTGAACGTGAAAAGAAAATCTTTGTTATAGGCGTAAAGGCCGATATGTTTGTAAAAAAACGCGCCGGGTTTATGAAAATTTAAAAGCGTCGGCACCGCAGAGCGTGAAAAATAAAGCGCGAAATTTTTCCCGTTGACTATGACCTTTACCACATCCGGACTCTTAAATTCTTCGAGGGAGCGGCTTTTTTTCACCACCGTCGCCATCATGATCTCCGGATCCGCCTTCATCGTGAGCACCAGATCATCGATGGTGAACGGATTGATGAGCGGCTCATCCCCTTGGATGTTGACGACAATGCGCACATCGATCGCGTTCACCACTTCGGTCAGCCGGTCCGTGCCCGTAGAATGCGACTTTGAGGTGAAAACTGCTTTGCCGCCAAACTCTTCGACCGCCCTCAAAATCCGATCATCATCCGCCGCGATGATAAGGTCGTCCAACGTCTTGGCCTTTTTCGCGCGTTCGTAAACGTGCTGAATCACCGGCTTGCCGCAAAGGTCTTTCAAGACCTTGCCCTCAAAACGCGTGGAGCCGTAACGCGCAGGAATAATCCCTATCGCTTCCATTGTCCACCCATTTCCTTGCAGATTCTATCCAAAAGTTCTTCGCGATTTGCCACCGCCACGCCTACTTTTCCGACGACGATGCCAGCCGCGCAGTTGGAAATATGCGCCGCCTCCGGAGGCGTCGCCCTCATCGCGCGCGCGAGTGTGTACGCGCTGATCACCGTATCACCCGCGCCTGAAACATCAAACACGTCCTGCGCCACCGTATTGATTTTAACGCTCTTTTTCCCCTTTTGAAAAAGACACATGCCGTTTTCACCCAAGGTGATCAAGACGCTTTCGCAGCGTATTTTTTCCAAAAGTTTATTTCCCGCTTTTTCGAGCGTCGCGTCATCTTTAATCTGAAAACCGACCACAGAGCCGGCCTCGTGATGATTCGGCGTGATCGTGGTCACGCCCCGGTAATATGAAAAATGGGTTTCTTTGGGGTCCACGCTGATGATTTTTTTGTGTTTTTTGGCCGCTTGGACCATTTCCCTCACAAGCCTCGGAACCACGACGCCTTTTCCGTAATCCTCTATGAGCAACGCGTCCACTTCGCGTATTTTTTCCCGAATAAAGTCAAGGATGCCGTCCAATAGCGCATCCGAAAGCGGGCGCACCTCCTCGCGGTCTATCCGCACCACCTGCTGGTGATGCGCGATCACGCGGGTTTTTTGCGTAGTGGGCCTTTCCTTGTCTATAAAAATACCCTCGCAAAAGACACCTTTTTTCCTCAAAAGCGCCTGCAGCACCTCGCCCCGCGCATCATCCCCGACCACCCCCGCCAGAGTCACTTCCCCGCCGAGCGAGCGGATGTTGTTGGCGACATTCGAAGCGCCGCCCGGCATAAAATTCTCGGAATCCACCCATACCACCGGCACCGGCGCTTCCGGCGAGATGCGCGTGACATTTCCCCAGATAAACTCATCGAGGATGAGATCACCGACCACGAGCACCTTGGCTTGGTTGAAACCGGAGATGATATTCCTAAGACGAGAAAAATTAAGATGTTTCATCGAATGCTGTGCATTCTAGCACCCCTGAACGAAGGGTGTCAAATCCAATGGACTTTGATCAATTTCTCGACTTCTTTAAACTCTTTATCCCCGGTCACCAGAGTGGCTTTTTTTTGCTGGGCGAGCGCCGCCGCAAAACAATCGGCGTAAGACATCTTAAAATCCGCTTTGAATAAAGCGGCGCTCTGCGTCAAATCTCTGTCAACGGGCACAATCTCAATAGGCAGCGCATCCAAATTTTCTACAGCTTCTTGGGCTGCGGGCCTGCCGCCGATCCGATGGAAAATATAATAAACTTCGCCCCAGTTCACGACGCTCAAAAAAAGAGGCCTATCCTTCGCATTCCCCTGTTTCAACAGCCGCCCGATTTCTTCGGCGCCTTTTTCGTCCTGGAGAAAAGCAATCAGGCTGTACGAATCGAAAACTATCTCGTGCCCGCTCACCGTTCACGCTCAAACTTCTTTTCTTCCAAGAGCGCCTTCAAGGCATTGCCGTGCGCTTTCATGGATCCCTTCATGGAATCGATGGCTTTGTCGGTCAGAGGCCTCATCACGATCTCGCCCCCTTTCTCAAAAAAATGCACGCGCGTGCCTTTTTTGATATGGTACCTATGCCGGATGTCCGATGGGATCACAACCTGCCCTTTCACCGTAACCGCAAATGTCTGCATGTTTTTCCCCCCTTCGCTAGTAAAAGGATAACACATCGTAGAAAGTAAGTCAATAGGATTAGAGTGTTACTAACTGGTAAATATTAAGCTGATTGTTCCGCCATCTTCTCAGCCATGCGGAGCACTTGCAGGATTTCCTCGACGCGCAGTAGGGGCGGAAGAGCGTAGAAACCAATGTTGGGCAAAGCTTGGCCTTGTGAGACCTTGATAAACTCTCCGGTGTCTTGAATGGAGTGCCCCAGAAGAGTTTGGTAGGCGTTTAGGTATCTCTCAAATAAGGCATTCATGCCGAGTTCCGGAAGTCTGGCTTCAAGCCTTGCGACCCGATGGGCGGCGGGGTGCATCAGCTCCCCTTTCTTTAAGATCCGCATCACAAAGTGTCTGGGTTTTATTTCCCCGGTGTTGAGGAGTTTAGGAGTGATGACTTTGTTGCCGTCGAAAGCGTCGACCGAAACAAGTTTTGCGTCCTTCCCGTAATCTGGAAGCGCATCGGCTAATTTTTCAAAAGTCTCAAAGAAAAACTTTTGCTCACTCCCTAAGAGCGCGTTAGCCTCGGCCATAGCCTGGTCTATCTTCCAAGAGTCTCCCTGGAATAACACCACAAAGTTTGGGTCGCTCTTACGTTCCAAGAGATACCGCTTTAAATGATAGCTTAAGGATGGGCCAAAAGCGTCTTTGGGGAGAATATTAAGATCAAAGGCCTCGATGACCTTAGTGCGGGAAACAGGCTCTGGGATGCCTTCGAAGAATCCGTCCACGCCTCTGTCGGCTTCTTCTAGAATCATCTTGTAGTCGGACATGGAGATGGAAACCCTTTTTGTTTTGGCATCGACCGAGGCCACTTCTTTATAACGAATCATAAGGGGTTTCTCCAAACCTTCTATCCGAAGTTGATCTTGAGAGACAATGCTGGCGCGCAGAAGATACTCCCCGACCGCCAAGTCGCCGCTGAAACCAACCCCAAGGCGTTGTTCGGAAGCGACGCGGGCGATGAATGTCACTACATCCATTCTGGCCTTCCGGCTACTTCCAGACTCTCTAGCAAATGGTTTTTCAGTCTTCACGGCGAGCCGCGCGGCGGACTGCGCCGCAAATTGGCCTGATTCCTCAACCGCGCTCCACGATTCAGTTTGCTTCTGCTCGCTGGCGAGGCGGGCGCCGGAAACTCCTCCCAGGGTGGCTTCGATTAGGCCGTTGATAATCTTATCGGCTTTTTCACGACCGATTTTTTGAATGAGATTTCCCCAATTGACGCGGTTCGACCTAAGCACAGCCAGAACGAGATGCCGATCCAGAGGCTTTTTCTCGCGTGCTCGCGTGAGATCGTCGACAATGCGATTTGTGACGCTCGGCACAAGATTTTCGAAAAGTTGCGCGACAAGATCCCGTAGGCCCTCTTTTGAGATGGGAGGCACTACCGCGCGCCGGCGAACAGCCGCATAGCGTTCGGCCTTTTCTTCCCTTTGTGCCAACTCTGCGATAGGTGTATAAACTTTCCTGTTAGGCAAGGTTACATAAGGAACGTAACCCACCTTTTCGATATGGATTTTTTTGGCAAGATCGATTAATTGCTGCGTCGTAACGGAATCTGGAACAAACGCTTTCAATTGCTGGCTAATGACTCGGATGCGCGCACTCTGATCGGAGACGCCTTCCGCAAACAACGGCGGCGCGTTTGGACCCGCGATAGAGGCATAGAGCCAATCAAGAACCCTGGCGTTTTCGTTCTGATAATCCACGGAAGCTCCTGCTTCGACCAAGGGGAGATAAAACCCGCTCAAAGCCCTCTCGGCCAGTCGCATTAAAGAGTAAAAAGGAGAAGCGCCTTGGGCGATCTCCGCAAGCCCTGCCGATACCTCCTCAACACCATTTTGGAGATTTCGATCCGACTGCCCAAAAGCCACATTAAATCCATGCTGTAATTCATGTTCAAAGGTCCCAGCAAGTTTCCGCGGTAATTGAGCCGTCGTGACACCGAGAAAATCTTTTTTCACCAATGCTTGCTCGATCTTATCTAGCTCATCCAATTCCTGTCTGTACAATGCCGCTTTTTCGGGGATATTGAAAACCATTGAATCCTTGAGTAAACCCGCCTTGCTAAAATCTCCGGATCGGATAGCTGCGGCAATGTGATCTACTTCCCAGCGTAGCTGTAAAACATCCAATACCATCACATTTGCTTCGTGGATACGAAAATGTTCCAATCCCTGCCGTCCGGAAAGTGGCGTGCCATATAAAACAAAGACGTATTTTCCATTGATTTCCACCACTTGAAGGTCCTGATCATCAACGGTCTGGAAAAACTGCTCACCCCATGACACCCCTGCCGGAGCAAAAAAGTTAGAATGGATATACCCCAAAACTTTCGATTTTTTAGCGGAAATCTCCGATGTATCGGGTATCCTGGGGAAGTCCGACATTTGCTGGACGGCGCGGGCCAAGTCGGGCGATATAGCGGCAGCCGCATTGATGTAGATCGCGGCTTCTTCGCTACCCAGTTCATCCATGTGGAAAGCAAAAACCATAGCAAAAAACCTGGTCAAAGACAGTTTCAATAATCCAACGGGCTTATTGAATATCTGTACTAATAGACCCAGCGGCTGCCCTGATTTAAATAGCATTTTTGCAACAGCGGCGGCATATCTAGCCTGAACAGAATCTAATCCTGATTTTTCCAATTGCTTGTCGATTATTTTCTGAAGACCCGCGGAGGCTTGCCCGGGTTTTAGCTTACGGAAATTCGATTGGATAAGTATCTGGTGCACCGCTTCAGCCGCCTCAGAGCTAATCATCGGAAGTTCTTTATAAAAGGCTATCTCCGCCAACCGCGCGGCAGCCAAAGAATACATAGGCTTGGCTTGATTTCTTGATATGCCGGGTGTATATTCTTGGTGGAGGGAGGGAGGATTATGAAGAAAGGGCTTATTTCTAGAGACTCGGAGATCTGTGCCGGTAAGGTCTGCTTTACGGGCACGCGCATCCCTGTTTATATTGTTCTCGAACTCCTGGAAGCTGGTGAGTCTTGGCAGAAAATTCTCAAAGGCTATCCCAGCCTGACGAAGAGCCACATCCACGCCGCCCTCCACTACGCGGCTGAAGTCCTGAAAAACCAAGAATACCATTCCTTTGCCTGAACCAAGCAGTTCCTGGAAGCTCATCGCCGATGAGAATGTAAGTTTTGATGTCGTCAAATCCCTAAAAAAAGCAGGATATGATGCTACCGCAAGCCCTAAAGGACTTAAAAACGGCCAATTGTATGATCGTCTCGTCAAAGGACGACTCGTGCTTTTTACCCACGATAAAGATTTCCTAGATTCAGGTAAATACCCGTCTTCCAAAACAGCAGGAATTATATTTATCCCTATCCATCCGCCCACGGACCATAAAGTGATCCAGCCGCTCCAGGATATGCTTGCGGCGATCTCACCCGCAAGTATCTCGGGGAAACTGGTTGTCCTGACCGAAAAGGGCTTCACCATTGAACCAGACCCATCGTCTATTGCATTTTGATACCCTGCCAGCCGCGCGCCATGAATGGGAAAAACCGCTTTTAGATTTTGGCCGAACTGGGTCGCCAGACTGAATTCAATATGAGTGACGTTGTCCACTTTTTTCTCAGATCTCCCGTAGGGGGCAATATCTCTTAAGCGCTCTCTTAGCAGATCTCCTTCAAGAATCCAATTCCCGGACTCATCCTGTCCGACAACCCGCAAATTTGCAAGATCGTGCGAATTGCCTCCTCTATGCCATGGAATCCAGTCTTCATCATTGACCCTTACCTGGGCTACGGCGCGAAAAGCATCCGGGCCGTTAAAACTCAAACTCCAGGATTTTTTATCAAATAAAGCTATTTTAAACCTCACCGTGACTTTCGATTCATCCACTCCGATGATTTCCGTATCCCCGGACCAGATCACATCTAGTACTAACTTGTCCGTTGGATCGCGCAGACCGACGTTTCCCCACCCTCCCAAATACAAAGAATAATTCATCTGATAAAGCCTACGATCAAACCTTTCATCCGAATAGAAGTCCGGATCTCTCGAAGGCTCTCCCTCGGAGAATTGAATCAATCTGTCCTCACACCAGGCTACCTCGTAGGCATCGGTAAAAATTCGGCTTGCCTCTCCCAAACTCAAAACACTCAACATTTCTTCATCAAAAACCAATCTGTTACGGCCCGCATCAAAAACAAATGGCACACTTCCTAACCCACCCCATTCAAACTGCGGAACCGGCAAAAAAGTGTCCGAAAAGTCGCCGCCCATTGCCGTGATGAAGTTCTCCAAATCTTTTCTCTTTTCCGTAATCATCGCGGAGATTTCTTCTTTGCTTGCCAACCGCGCGCCACGACTTATCTCGAAGCTTCTTCGATTTCTCGGCGCTTCATCGCCAGACAAAGCAGATCTATCGGGCTTAGCTGTAGCTTTGGCGCGGAGAGAAGGGTCGGGTGACACAACCGGAGCCCCTTGCCCGGGCCTACGTGCATCATCCGGCGGGAGTCCATATTTCTGTGGATCGTTGTTATACCCGGCGTAAATTAACAAACCTCTTTCGACAAGCTTTTCTAGTAATTGTGTAACTTCTGCCACGCTCGGATGGCTACCTAAGCGGGCTTCACTCACAAATGCTGAGGCCGTTAGTTCTTCGCCGGCGGCTAAATCATAAATAACGGCATTATTGTAAATTACTTCCAATAAGTCGTCTTCGGTCGCCATCCGGGCGCCGGCTTCCTTTTGTTGTTCTATGCCCAACTCTTCCACAAACGTACGCACCGTTGCCAAGCGGCTGGTCTCCGGACGGCTGGCCGCTACGAGCAGCGCGATCTTGTCGTTTAAAAGATGAGATTTCTCGTCCCGCCGTATGGCGGGACTCGAAATGACGGATGGGGACTGGCTGAGTAAGAGTGTTTCATATCGTTTGAGATTCGTCTCGTGAAGAATTTGAGGAGTGAGACAAACGTAGGATATATTTTTGTCTTTGAGAAGCGTTTTCAAGTTTGGGCTGTGATAACCCCCTGTGATGAGAACGGCTTTTGGGAGGTTTAATTCGTTCATTTTTTGAAGTGATTTTTGAATGAAGACTTCGTCTCTTTGTCGGGTGAGTTTATAGAAGTCCTGAGCTTTCTTGATCACACCTTCATAGCCTTGTTCCAGGAAGATGGCTCGGTCATAGTGGTCTCTTAAATCCATAATCTTTTTGTTTAGGAAGCCTGTCATTTGGATGAGGTCGAAGTCTTTTCCGCCGGAGGACGGATCCGCCGATGTTCTAGTGGCGGAGGGGTTTTCCTCATAGGCATGGAATTCATCGGGGGTGAGAGTGAGGTTAAGCAGGCTTTTAAGGTTTCTTAGACTCTTTGAGGCTTTGCAGAGTCTTTCTTCGTCCTGGGTCTGGGTAAGAGAGCGGTAGATTTGTTGTTCCAAGAGTTTTTGTTCTTCAAGGACCTTCCTTATGTCGAGTTTCTTGGATTCTTTCAAGTAATCGAAGTATTTTTTAAGCTCTGGGTACTCGTTCTTATTTTTTAACTTCTCTTCCAGTAAAGCCAAGAACGCTTCTTCGGTTTTGTGATCCTGGCTTGTCAGTCTGGATAAGGATGCGAGTTTCAAGCTTCCAAGCTCCTCTTGGGTTAAGAGTGGGATGGATTTCTGCTCTTCTTCATTGGCAAGTTTCCAGTCAATCTTTTGTTCCTTGTCTTTTAGCTCTTCAAGTTTTTGGATGTGAGGGTAGTGGTTGATATCGATGTTCGATTGTCTGGATTGCCGGGCAAGGATTGTGAAGTAATCGGTGAGCGATATTTTCTCCTTCAGGAAATCCTCATGTTTTTGGTCAAAGAATAAAAGGGAGGGGTTAAAGAGCCGGGGCTTTAGGGTTTGGATGGTTATTTCTATCTTTGTGAGGTACTCCTCGAATTTTTCCCTTTGTTTGGTAATCTCGCGGTAGGTTTCAAGTGATTTCCAGTAAAGTGCTTCGTTTTCAACACCCCAGAGGGTGAAGTCCTGGTCTCTTGTGAGATTCAAGTATTCGGCTCCCGAGAGCTCTCCTTTTTGAAGATAGGACATTCCGGTTATTTTTCTTTTCTCAAGCGGCGCTTTTTTTAGCGGCAAGAGCGAGACGTCGTTAAAGCCCGCTTCTACAAAGACAGTGGAGATCTTTTCTTTCTTTAAAAGAAGATCGAGGGTTTTGGCGATATTCTTCTGCGCCGAAGGATTGGTGTGGGCGTCTTGAATAAGAAAGATTGTGGATGATGGATTTTGGATGGTAGATGGCCGCCAAGCGTCTTCTATCGTGGCAATCGATTCAGGAATCCGGGGTAAAACCAATCTTTGTCTACCATCCACGATCCACCATCCACTATCCGCTCTTATGGGATTGGCAAAAGAGATTTCCTGGAAGAAAAAAGACAAAATAAGACCCACGGAGACCGCTTTTAAAAAGCCTCTCTTTGTTTTTCTTTGTCTTATTAAATCACTGGGATTTCTGAGCACAAAACACCCCTTAAGCTTTGTGTTTATAGGGAGTTATTAGATGATGTTTTATCCCTTCAGGTTGTATACACAAAAGATACCTTCTGGGGAGACAAAAATCAAGCTAGTAGCTCATTTTGTTATACTTATGAATCAATAGGAATGATAAAAGATGCCGGAAAATATAGGGTTTTGATTAAAATGAATAGTAAGAAAAACACGGCGGGCAGGGTAAAACTAGCGGTAATTCCTTAAATAACGCCTCACATCGTCATGATTACCGGCCATCACAAGATACAGATTCGCCCCATCGGTTTTCAACGCGACACGTAAATCGAGACTTACGCGGAATTCATATTTATCGTGATCGATCTTTGTTAAACCAAACCCCTTGGAAATTTTGCCCGTCAGACCAAAATGATTAAGATCCCGCAATGCTTCAGCCAACCGCTTCTTCTCCTCCACTGAAAACCTCTTAACCGACCGGTCAAAAGAAGGCAGAACAACGATATTCCTCATTTGGAGATTTCTTGAATGTAGGCCTCGAATTCTCCTCCGGCTTTAAGCTTCTTTCCGTGCTTTTTCTCGCGGTCTACGATCGCATCTATCGCCTTAAGCTCTTTAGCTGTGTATTTGGGCATCATCTCAACCGGTATCAGACGGATGTAATTTTCCTTTATGTCCACTGCGAAAAGTTCTTCGGGCTTCAGGTGAAGGCGCCGAACAATAGCCTGCGGGATAGTCAACTGGTTTTTGGTCTTCAGTTTTGCGAATGTCATGGGTTTCCCTCCACCCTAGAGCTTACCATCAGTTAGACTAAATATCAAGTTAGAATATTAGAAAATTAGAGAATTTGAAATATGGGCTACCCGGTCCGCAGCACCCCAAACACCGGCCCAAAAGGTGTACGGATCGTCACCCACACCGGAATCCTCTTTTCATCGGCGCTGAAATACACCCAGGCCCGGCCGCGATCGTACAGAATTCCTTTCAAGAGCGTCTTAGGCTCAACGACGACAGTCTCGATGGAGGGCCTGTTTCGGAAGCCTTTCTTTTCATGTCTCAACACCTTTATTTCCAAATCCCAGTTTTTCTCGTCGCTGCAAACTTTCGTTTTCACGCTTTTGCCGATCTGGGCCGGTTGCAGACGAAACCAGTAGAAAGCACTCAAAATATCGTGTATGCCCCTCGGAATATCGATTTCTTTCTTCGAGCCATTCTTCAGAGACTCATAAAAGCCTTTTTGTCTATCGTGGTTAAACACCATGCGTTCCTCGGCGCGGTAACGCCCTTCCCGCACCTTCTTCGAAAACTCAAGTGAATAGAGCCCCTGCGCGTCCATGAAGCTGTGCACCTCATCGTAAATCGGGTAAATTTTGGACAAAAAATCGTTGGTCTTCGCGATCGCAATGACGTGAAAAGCCTCGCGGCCTCTCACATCTACTTTTTCTTTGATTTCCAAACTCGCCTCACCCACAGGCATCCCCATCCAAAACACGTTGAAAACAAGTTTCTCTCCGAGGTTGAGCGTTTTAAGAGGTGGCGGGAGATCAGATGGCGATTTGGCAAAAGCGTTGCACGAAATAACCAAAAACAAAACTACAATAACCAGACTAGTCCGACTCATTTAGCACTTCTTTAAGTGCCGCGTATACCTCATCCACGCTGACCGCCTTCAAACATTCAAAATCAATCGTACAGGCATGCGCCAGGCATACGACGCACCCGACGTCTTTTTGGAGGACGCGGTGACCGCTCCCGAGCGGTCTCCAGCGGGTGGGGCTTAAGCCCGCCTGATTTCTCCCAAAAATCGAAACCACTTTCGTTCCTGCCCAAGCAGCGACGTGAACGGGTCCCGAATCGTTGGACACGAGCGCTTCACAGCGGCCAAGGAACGCGGCCAGTTCCTTTAGATTCAACCGGCCGGTGAAATCCGCGCATTCAATTTCTCCAGCCAAATATTTTCCCAAAGCCTTTTCCTCATCCCCACCGATCACGACAATCCGGTGTGACGAATTCTCCACAATTCTTTTTCCCAATTCCGCAAAACGTTCTTTCGGCCAGCGCTTGGAAGGACAGCTGGCGCCGGGATGCAGCGCAATGATTTTTTCCCGGACTTGAGAAGAAGAAGGCAGGGGTTCAACACCCGGTGTTTGAATACCGAAAGCCCGCACAATATCCATTGTATACTCGGACTCATGCTTCAAGCCTTCGCTGCGACGATCCGCCGCTTTTTTTGTCAAAAGGAAAGAGCTATGAGAATCGAACCCTATCCGGTAAGGAATGCCCGCCAAAAAAGGCACGAGGTTCGAACGCGTACTAGGATGTAGAATAAACGCAATGTCGAAGTGACGCTTAACGATTTCACGAACGAAACGTAGACCGCCCAAAAGGCCGCTGTGGCGGCCGCCTTGCTCATAAAAATAAGGGATCACCTCATCCAGCGAAGGGTTCCCTTCTACAATTTCCCGGGTGTAAGGCCTCACCATCACCGAGAGAGAGGCGTTGGGAAAACGGTTCCGGATCGCCTGCAGCGCGGGCAGGGTCAAAACCAAGTCTCCGACGCGGTCAAGCCGTATTACGAGAATCTTAAGATTGCGAGGCCGAAACTCGTCGTTTAATATCTGCAGCGCTTTCTGATAAACCTCGTCCCATCCCAGTTCTTTCATGCATTCATGATGGTATCGGCACTGCGCCTTTTCACAAGGCGAGCAAAAAACTTCACGGCGCGCGATGCGGCTCGAAGCGCCGCGTGGGCCGTACTTCCTCGGGTCCGTAGGGCCAAAAATCGCCAATACCGGAACGCCCAAAGAATCGGCGATATGAAGCGGCGCTGAGTCGTTGGTGATAAGAAGCGCGGCTTTCGATAAAATATCCACAAGCTCTCGAAAATTTGTTTTGCCGCACAAATCCTCAGGCCGATGTTTCATCCCGGCTTTCACACGCTCGGCATCCGCGGTATCTCGGGCATCGCCGATTAAAATCACCCGGCAAGCGTGGTCAGCCATGAGACGGTCCAAAAGTTTCGAATAGTGCTTGGCCGGCCATTTTTTGATGTCGCTTTTCGAGCCCACGGCGACAACAACCAAACGAGAGTCGCCCGTTATTTCCGAAATTCCGGTGACACACACCGAATTTAGAATTCGGTGTGTGTCACCGGAATTTGCGGGAGCCGAGGGGACGGCGCCTTTTAAAAATGATTCTTCGGGGAAAGGAATTTCCGAAAGCCCTTCCAAAGATCTCCAGTGACGCTGGGCGCGATGGAGGGTTTTTTTGTAAAAGCTAAAATAGGAATTCCTGAAGCGGCCGCCGCCCAACAAACCGATGCCCGAACGCCGCAGATCGACGATTAAATCGTAACGCCCTTTCCTGATTCTTGCGATGAATCTTATTTTTTCAAAAAGTGAGACCCTCTTGTCGTAGCGGATCACCTTTTTGATTCTGTCATCGCCCTCGAATATTTCCGCGGCCTTCTCGCCCACCACGGTGTGAATTTCCGCCTTCGGGAAGGCTTCAATCAAGGATTGAAAAACGGGCAGGGTCAAAACAACATCCCCAAGATTGGAGAGCGTGACAACTAAAATTTTACGAATGTTTTGTTTATCTAATTGCATAGCGCAATACCCACAATTTAATGACAAATGACAAAATTCAAAGCACAAAATAAATTCAAATGACCAATATTGAATGACCAAACAGACGTTTTGTCATTGGGACTTTGTCATTCATTTGTCATTTGTGCTTTGTCATTTGTGATTAGCATCTCCTTTGTTTTTTCAAACACCTCTTCCGGTGTCAACCAGTCCATGCATACGCGATAATTGCAAGACCGATAATAACACGGGATTTCACAGCCCACGTCTTTTCTTAAAATAACGAGCGGCCCCTCGGACACCGGCCCCGTCTCTTCGGGTGAGGTTGGCCCAAAAAGTCCCACGAGCGGCGTCTTTTGGCTGGCCGCCAGATGAAGGGGACCTGAGTCATTCGACAAAAGAAGCTTCGCGCGCTTTAAAAGAATTGCCAGCTCGTCAAGACTTGTCTGTCCACAAAGCGATACGACTTCCCGGGAACTAAAATAAGAGCTGATTTCCCTGGAAATCGCTTCCTCTGGCTTTTGGCCGCACAAAACGACCGTCCAAGAAAATTTTTTCAAGAAAAGTTTTATCCACTCCGCAAAATAGCCCGTGGGCCAACGCTTCATATCCCAATTGCCGCCCGCGTGTAGGACGACATACGGGGAATTTCTATGGATCCCTTTTCTTTCCAACAAAAGACTTAAGGTCTCCTCCGCTTCTTTTGCCGGAAAAAAATCAATGCCCCTTCCGTCCGCCTGAATGCCCAATTTCTCAACAAGATCCAGAAACAAATCAATCCGGTGAGTGGCTGCGGAAGGAGATGGAAATGCTCGCGTTAAGCCTCGACGACCCAGCGGCGATTCGAAACCCGCCCTTTTCGGAACACCGGCAAGCTTCGCAAGCCAAGCCCGGGTGCGGGATCGATGGAAAAAAACGGCGGTGTCAAACTTTCTTTTCCGGAGTTCAAGGATCGTCGGAATCTGTTTCAAAAGATAAGCGGCCGAAGTTTTATCTTCGCCGACGATCACCTCGTCCAGATACGGATTATTCTTAAGAAGGCCCATGCCGCGCGGCGGCACGAGGCTGGCGATATAGGCCTTCGGATATTTTTTCCGGATCGCGCGTATCGCCGGCGTGGAAAAAAGCACGTCTCCGATCCAGTTGACGTTGACGATTAAAATCCTATCCAATTCTTTTCTTCCCCAACGGATACAAACCGCTTAGTTTCAGCCAAAAATTAAAAAGACTTCCCTTCGATTCTCCGACTTTGATACGGTGAAGCGCGTAAGGGTCGTGCCGGCTTCTTTTGTAGTTCGTGGTCACTGCCCCCTCATAGCCTTGCGCCTTCACGAGTCTTTCTATTTCCTCATCCAGCCCGCCGGCAGGGTAACTGAACAACGTCACCGGATGGCCCAGAATTTTCTCAAGCCTCTCTTTAGATTCCTTAAGTTCGGAAACAATCTCCTCGGTTTTAAGATCCGGCAGAAACGCGTGATTCACCGTATGGCTGCCGATAGACACACCGGCCTCGTCCAAAATCCTTAAATCTTCCTCCGAAAGCCATCCCTCTTCATTGATGTTGCGGGTGATCATGAAAATCGTCGCAGGGAAATTCATTTTTTTTAAAATCGGAAAGGCCTCGTCAAAATTATCCACGCTCCCGTCATCAAACGTGATCGCAACAGCATTCGGGGGCAAGGGTTCGCCGTTTTTAAGCCTTTGGATAATTTCTCCGAGAGGCAAGACAACGTACCGGTGAAGCTTCAGAAACTCCATCTGACGCTCGAAGGTTTCCGGCGTCACCGAAAGCCCCGAATACCCCGCGAGAGACCCCACATGATGGTACATCAAGATCGGCGTTTCGTTGTGAGACCAGCAAAATAAAAAAAAGGCGAGCACACAAAATAAAACGAGCCAAACGCGCTTCTTAAGAATGGGCAACCGTTTCCACCTCAGGCCGCATCGGCAGGCCGCCTTTCTTTCACGAAATGAAGCACCGCATCCAAAATTTCCTGAACAGATATTTTTTTCATGCAGAGATGCCCAATCGGACAACTACGAAGATAGCAAGGACTGCATGGAATCTCTTTCCAAAAAACTTGGTACTGCGCCGGCGGTACCAGATGCCGCTTCGGATCCGTAGGCCCGAAAATCGCGATGAGCGGCACCCCGACGCTTGAAGCGATATGCATCGGCGCCGAGTCGGAGCTGATGAAGACTTGGCATCGTCGGATAAGGGCGATAAGCTCCGTGATCGAGGTTTTCCCGACCGCATTCACGGGGCGATTTCGGGTCCGCTCAAAAAGCTCCTCAGTCAGGGCCGAATCTTCTTCGGAGCCCGTGATCACCACACGGATGTTTCGTTTGGCGAGTTCATCACAGAGCTTGGCAAAATTCTCTATCGGCCACTGTTTCGTCGGCCAGCGCAACGACGACCCGGGATTCATGCCAACTAAAACCTGGGTCGGCGCCACCCACTGAGACTCCAGAAACGCCCTCACCCTTTCATCCTCTTTTTTTTCAGTCCAAAGCTCGAGACGTTTTTCACCGGGCTCTAGGCCCAAGAGCCTCAAAACACGGAACTGGTGCTCGATGGGAGACAGAATGGCGTGATCGTCGTGAGTTTTTTTATTTAGAAAAAACGACCCTTTCCCGTTGTTGTGTCCGGCGCGGATCCGGGCGCCGGAAAGGAAAGCCAAAAGATGGCTTGTCTTGTTGTTCTGCAGATCGATCACGATATCAAAATCCTCTTTGGACAAAAGCCCGGCTGTCTTTCCTATTGAAAAAAAGCGGCCTTTTCCACCCGCCTCTTCATGGACGATCACATCATTCACGTAAGGGCAATTCCGGATGATTTTTCTCGATTTCCTACCGACAAGAACGGCTATCCAAGCTTCCGGAAATTTCTGCCGCAGCGCCTTGATCGACGGAATGCTTAAAATCACGTCTCCGACGGCGCCCAGCTTAATGACCAAAATCCTTTTTTGCGACACCGCCTCTTTGTAGACCTCGAAGGTTTTTTCAAACATCTTCTCCAGACCAAACTCTTCCTCCACCTTTCTTCTCAAAGACTTGGCCAAATGACCTGCCCACACCGGATCCCTCAAGATTCTTAAAACCGCCTCCGCCAAAAGCTTCGGATCATCCGGTGGCACCAAAAGCCCGTTTCTTTCATCTTCCACAACGTCGACGAGTCCGCCCATGCGCGTGGCAACCACCGGCACCCCACTGGCCCCTGCCTCAATCACGACGCGGCCGAAGGCCTCTTCCCCCACCGACGGTGCCACCAAAACCGTCATATGGGACATAAGCGCCGGGATGTCATACCGGGTGCCTAGAAATTCGACTGTCTGCGAAAGTCCCAGCCGGCGCGTGAGCGCCGAAAGCTCTTCCTTGTATTGGAGCTTTGGCGCGTCCCCGATAATCTGTATTTTCACGTTCGGCATCACACGTGCCACGCGGGCCATGGCCTTCAAGAAAAGCGGGTGCCCCTTGATCGGTGTGAGCCTTCCGACCATCCCGATAATCACCGGGTCTCGAGTTTGTGCTTCTTGGTACTTAAATTCCTCAAGATTCACACCGCGGTGAATCAAACGAATCTTAGGGTAAGGCACGCCGAAATCATCCCGCATGCGTTTTCCTATAATATGGCTGGCGACAATCACGATCTTTCCCCCCCCCATCATGCGGCTTAACCAATGCTTGCTGTAAAACCCGTGGCAGGTTGTTACCAAAGGCACATGGGTTTTTCGGCTCACGAAAAACCCAATCAGCGCCGGCACCCGGCTTCTGGCATGCAAAACATCAATGGCTTCCCTTTGGACAATTTGGGTCAGCGCGCGGATGGAATGCAAAATAGCCCAAGGGGACTTGCTGTGCACCGGCAAGGCATAATGGATCACACCCATAGAAGTCAAATCGCCCGCCAGCGGCCCACCGGCGGACACCACCACCGATTTATGGCCCTTTTGCAAAAGATGCTTGGCCAAATCCACGGTGCCGCGTTCCACGCCTCCGGATTTCAGTTCCGGCAATATCTGTAAAATATTCATTTTTAAACCACTCTCTTTACTGCCTGCCTTAAAATTTCTTTTTCTTTTAAAAAATGGGCCGAGGCCTGCCCGTTGCCTTGACAGACCGATCGTTGGATCGCTTCATAAATACCCTTAGAGGCGACGGGAATAATCCTCTTTTCTTGGCGCATCTGGTCCAAAAATCTCTGAATCTTTAGTCTCATCTTCGCACGATCCGACGGCATAAACACAATGACCGGTTTCCCCGAAGCCACGGCCTCGGACACCATCGAGATAGACTCTCCGGAAACCACGAGCGTGTCGCACAAACCTAAAATGCCGCCGACAACACCCGGCCGGTTGCCCTCACGGGCAATCACCAGAAGCGGACAATGCGCCTCTTTGCCAAAAGTTTGTTTCAAAAGTTGATCCGCCCACCGCGGAGTGCGGCGCGAAGAGGTGGCAAACAAAAAAGCGCCGGATTCCCGGCTATAGCGCAAAATGCCTTTCAAAACATTTCCAAAAGATTCCGGATCCAGTTTAAGCCCGGGCGTATCCCCTCCCACCAGGAGCCCTATCCTTCGGTGTCCTTCGGGAATTCTGAATTCACCAGAAAGCCTGTCCGCTTCGGCCTGCAAGGAATCGTGCGTCACAAGGGAGGGTGCGCCGGCCGTCACAAATATATTCCCGCTCTTTTTTATTTTATCATGCCTCGGCACCACGACTGCGTCAAAATGCCTCGAAGAAACATAAGGTTTCATCACTAAAATATTCCTGGCCAAATTTTCTTTTTTAACCCACAGGTTGACAGGCAGCGCCGAAGAGCCGCAGGAAATGACGACGTCAGCGTAACTTTTCATAATGTCTTCAAAACATTTTCGATCCAAAACGCTTTTCATGAGCGGGCGCCCGAAAGGAATACGCGCCCGAAAAATAACGGTGCACGCCTTGAGGAACACAGAGGCCCAGCCATTTTTAAACTTAAGCTCGATCACTTTCGAATGCGTATGCCCGGCAGGCACGCCTTGCGATTCTCTTTCTTCCGAATAAGCTCCAAGCACCGCGAGCGACTGGTTCAGATGACCTGCCTTGCCATCGCTTAAAATCAACACGGAGCGATCGGGCGTGGATTTCCACCGCCGGTGCGCCCAGAGCCACTGGGCCGGCGATTTCCTTATCTTCGACTCCAAGATTTCCGCAAACTGCTGTAAAAGAAAACGTCCCGCATCCTCAGGCGCTACCGTCCGGGCCGGGAGCCTGAGCGGCCCCTCGACCTCTACCCTGTGATCCCATAAACCTTCCCTGAAAATAAAAACGGGAAAGATAGGGGCGCCGGTGCGCGCCGCGAATGTCACCACCCCGCTCGGGCTTGACGACAAGCGGTTGAAGAAACGGACAAAAGTGCCGTTTTTTCCTCCGTCCTGATCGCTTAAGATCCCCACGATTTTTCCTTTTTTAAGGGACCGTAAAATTTCTCTTACCGGCATGCCTTTACGGATCACCTGATTGCCCTTCGATGTTCTCAAGGAATTCAAGAATTCGTCCGATCGCGGATGCTTCTGCGTACGCGCCAAAGCCACCATCGGATAACCCAAGAGACTCGATGCGATATTCAAAAGCTCCCAATTCCCGAAATGCGCCGTTAAAAAAATGATGCCTTTCTGTTCCTTCAAGTAAGGCTCGAATTTTTCCGTGCCCAAAATCCGAACGTGCTTTTGAATATAGGCCAGATCCATGTCGGGAAATCGCAAAAGCTCCACGGCGGATATCGCGAGGTTTTGTACCGAGCGGCGAGCGATCTGTTTTAGCTCTTTGATTGATTTTTCTTGAGAGAACGCAGCTCTCAGATTTTTATAGGCAACCTTGCGGCGCTTCGTAAAGTAGTAAAGGGTTCCCCCGACCCTTCGGGCCAAACGGATCGAAAACCCCAGAGGCAGCCAGTGCACCAGGAAGCGGGCGAACCTCGCCCCCTTAAGGATTAAGGCATCTTCGAATGAAATCTTCCTCATTATCCACCTGAAATTCTATATGCAACACCAAAAAGTTAACGGCGCCCCACTCCTGGGGGCGGTCCTGTTTTAAAATGGGCTGAAGCCTATGGAAATCTTTTTCCGTCGTGATCACCTCTTGGGCGCCGACCTCTTGGCACCGTTTCACAAAATCAAGGATCTCCGAACGGGTAAACGCATGGTGATCGTCAAACCGCGCGGCTAGCGAAACCTCGGCGCCGAGATTCTCCACTGTCTTCTCGAAAGAATAAGGGTCCGCGATTCCCGAAATCACCGCCACCTTTTTTCCGCGCAGCTCGCCGAAAGATACCCAGCGGTCTTTCATCGGATCCACGAGTTTCACCGGTTTGTGCACCGCCTCAAAGATCATCGCATTAGGCTTCACCGAAAGCACCTGTTGACGTATCCAATGCACGTTTTTTGAACCGATATTGCTTTTCGTGAGAACAAATAAATGGGCTCTGGACAAATGCTCCAGAGGCTCTCTTAAAGTCCCCAAGGGGATAAGGCCTCCCGGACCAAAGGGCGCTGTGGAATTGATATTCACAATATCCAGGTCCCGGTGCAGGCGGATATGTTGGAACCCATCATCCAAGATCAGCCATTCCGCCTGATATTTTTCGACGGCCTCGCGGGCGGTCTTCACGCGGTCACGGCCCACGAGCACCGGAATGTTCGGCAGTTTACGCTTGAGTTCCCAAACTTCATCGCGGCCGTAGCCGCGAATCAAGATAGCCACTTTTTTTCCGTAATAGGCCAAATCGCGCGCGAGTTTTGCCACCAGCGGCGTCTTGCCCGTTCCTCCCCAGGTGATGTTCCCCACGCTGATTACCCTCGCCTTCACTTTCTTGATGCGTGAAGGAAAATAGCGGTAACTCGCCTGGCTCAGGCCCAGGCCCATTTTGTAAACTTGAGATAAAAGAGGCCCAATGATTTTTTTCATAAGATTCAAAAACTCCTTTGGATGCTTGAAGCCTTCAAAAAAAGTTGCACATTCCTGTCCGTGGCCCCCTCATGCCGCTGGATGAGTCGTTTCGCGAGAGTCCCCAGAGATCTTCTTTTCGCAGGATCCTGCATCAGTTGAATAAGACTGCCTTCTAATTCCGCCGCCGTTTTCACTTCGACCCCGGCGCCTTCCCTTTTAAACGTTTCCGCCATTTCCCTGAAATTGTTCATAAACGGCCCGAAAAGAACCGGCCTTTCAAAAAACGCCGGTTCTACCAGATTGTGTCCGCCGACCGGGACAAGACTCCCGCCGATAAAAACCGCGTCGGCTAGCGGATACAAATTTGACAAAACGCCCATCGCATCCAAAATGAGCACCTCCCGAGACTCACCACTCACCGGTTTTTCCATCAGAGCGTCGGAAGCTTTCATGAGCCGAATCTCTTTCTTGGCCGCTTCTTTCTGTATCTCGGCCATACGATCCAAATGCCTCGGAGCTATCAAAAGACGGAAATCTTTGAAATGAACCTGGATCGACTTGTAAATATCAAAAAGCATCGCCTCTTCGCCCCGGTGCGTGCTGCCGGCGACGCAAAAAAAGTGCGTTTGGCCGTCCCGCACATTTCTTTCTATCCCTTGGAGCAGCGCCTCGGCCGCTGCAGGAGGCCGCCAGTCAAATTTCATGTTGCCAGTCACCGAAACGCGCGCAGGCATTGCGCCAAGCTCAAGGAATCTCGCACGCATCAGGTCATCTTGGGTGCCAATGGCTTCAAAACGATCGAGCAGCGGGCCCATCCACCGTCTGACTTTTCGGTATTGGCCGAGCGCCCGATCCGAAATACGGGCATTCATAAGAAAGACGGGAATGCGCCGCTTGGACAACTCAAAGATCAGATTCGGCCAGATCTCCGTCTCAAGCACAATCACCGCCGTCGGCGACGTCGCGTTCAAAAAAGAGCTCACCGAAAATCCAAAGTCAATCGGGAAATAAAGCAAAATAGTTTCATCCTGTTTTGCTTTTCTCGCCACCTCCTGCCCTGTGGAAGTCGTGGTGGTAATCACAAACCGGGTGTGCCCCAGCTTTTCCTTTAAAAGGCCGACAAGCCTCACCGCCTGCACCACCTCCCCGACGGAGACCGCATGCACCCAGATAACTTTTTTGCCGAAAAGTTTTTCCTGAATCTGCTTTGGGACGTACCCGAGGCGCGATAAAAACCCCTCTTTGTGCTTTCCCTTTATGATAAAGAGCGGCAAATAAAACAGACTGAAAACAAAAAAACAAATACTGTACAAAAACCTCATTTCATGCCCGCGGATGCGCTTTGTCATAGGCCTCTTTCAAACGCCGCGTCGACACATGGGTATAAATCTGCGTGGTCGACAGGTTCTCATGACCCAAAAGCTCCTGCACCGACCTTAAATCCGCTCCGCGATTTAAAAGATGCGTCGCGAAAGAATGGCGGAGCGTATGGGGGGATATGTTCTGCCGGCGACAAGTTCTTTCTATGTATTTTTCGGTGATTCGGCGCACGCTTCTATCCGTAAGCCTTGAGCCTTCGCGGTGCGGCGAATGATTTAAAAAAAGCGCTTTTGAATCCGTTTTTTTAAGTTTATTCCGGAGCTCAAGATACCGTCGGATGCTTTGAAGCGCCTTGCCGCCCACCGGACACAATCTCTCTTTCGCGCCTTTCCCCAAAACCCGGCAAACACCCCCTATGAAATCGACGGTCTCCACATTAAGACCCACAAGCTCGGAGACACGCATCCCGGTCGAATACAGCGTTTCAAGAACAGCTCTGTCGCGGCGGCCCGCCAAATCGTCTTCCGGCGAAGCCATCAAAAGACCTATTTCGCCCTCATCAAGCACCATCGGAAGTCTTCTTTCAAGCTTCGGCGTCTTCACCGCTGCGATTGGGTTATTCTTTAAATAACCCTCCCGCGTCAAGAAACGGAAATAAGTCCGGAGCACCGACATCCGCCTTGCCATGGTGCGTTTTGATAACTCGTTTTCCTTCAGAAGAGCCAGATACTTTCTCAAAGAAAGCGTATCCACGCTCTGAAGGCCCAAGGCGCCCAAAAAACGACGAAACTCTCTCAGATCATGCGCGTAATTGATCAGCGTATGCTTCGAGTAATTTTTCTCGACTCTCAAAAAATTTAAAAATTTTTCGAGCAGGTTATCCATCCGACTTGAAGGCCTCAATCCGGAACCGCCGCCGGGTCCCCTGGAGAAGGCAATTTATTCACGATGCAGTGGCAGGCCGGATAAGTCGTACAGCCATAAAATTTGCGGCCTCGGCCGGAACGCGCCCGGCGCTCGACCAATTTTCCTTTTCCGCATTGAGGGCAGCTCACGTCGGTGGAAATGGATTTCGCGTTCTTGCACGCGGGCCAAGCCGAACAGCTCATAAAACGCCCGCGGCGGCCCCATTTGATCACCATCGGCTTTCCGCACTTCTCACAGAGCTCATGGGTCGGTTCGTTCTCTTTTTTCACCGTCTGCATCGTAGACTTCGCGATCGTCATCTGGTCGTTAAATACCTCGTAAAACTCTCTCACCACCCCCACCCACTGCGCCTTGCCCTCTTCAATGAGATCAAGCTCGTCTTCTAGGGTCGCGGTGAATTTTAAATCCATGAGCTTCGAAAAATATTTTACCAAAAGCTCCGTCACCAGTATCCCCAGGTCTGTCGGAATAAGACTCCCCCCCTCGCGCTGGACATAATTTCGTTCAGTCAGAGTCATGATGATCGGTGCATACGTGGACGGGCGGCCTATCCCTTGCTCTTCCAGGGCCTTCACAAGCGACGCATCCGTGAAACGCGGCGGCGGCTTTGTAAAATGCTGGTGATTTTCAAGTTTCACAAGCTGCAGGATCTCACCGGCTTCGAGCGGCGGCAGAGGATTGTCCTGCTCCTCGCTTCTTCCCTGCACCACCAGAAAGCCCAAGAACTCCACGCGGCTTCCCGTTGATTTAAACAAATACTCACCGGCCGCAATCTCCGCGCTTTCTTGAGAAACCAAAGCCGGCATCATCTGGCTAGAGACCGCCTGCTCCCAAATCAACGAATAGAGTTTGTACTGATCGGGGGTAAGAAATTTTTCCATGTCTTTGGATCGGCGAAACACCGAGGTGGGACGAATCGCTTCATGCGCGCCCTGGGCTTGTTTCTTGGCTTTGTAGGCATTGGGTGTGGCAGGCAAGTAATTTTTTCCAAAATCCTTCAAGATAAGCGACCGGGTTTCCTTGAGCGCGGTCTCCGAAATCCTGACGGAATCCGTTCTCATATAGGTGATGAGACCCACGCTGCCCTCGGAGCCGATTTCAACGCCTTCGTAAAGCATCTGAGCCACCCGCATCGTCTTCGAGGCCGGAAAACGCAGTTGATTGTAGGCGGCCTGTTGAAGCTTGCTTGTTGTAAACGGAGCTGCCGGATTTCTTTTCTTTTTTTGCCTGTTGATTGTTTTTACGACGAAAGAGCGCTGTTTTGCTTTTTGCAGAATCTCATCGGCTGTTTTCTTGTCTTTAACCTCGGCTTTTTTATCCGCTATCTTTTCCAGCTTTGCAACAAAAGAAGGATGATGGCCTTTGATTTTCCGAAGCAGCGCCTCCAGACTCCAATATTCTTCCGAAACAAACGCCTTGATTTTTCTTTCCTGATCGACGATCAGGCGCAAAGCGACGGACTGCACGCGGCCCGCCGAAAGCCCTCGGCCGACTTTTTGCCAAAGAAGAGGGCTTAAGCTATAACCGACGAGACGGTCCAGCACGCGCCGGGCCGTTTGGGCGCTCACGAGATTCATGTTGATAGAGGACGGGTGCTTAAAAGCCTCCTGCACGGCCTCTTTTGTGATTTCGTTAAAAACAACTCGCGATACCTTTTTTCCGTCACCCAGTTCGTTTTTAAGGTGGAAGCTGATCGCCTCGCCCTCGCGGTCCGGGTCGCAGGCCAGATAAATCTCTTTTTTGTCTTTCGCCTTCTTCTTAAGCTCCCCCAAGATTTTCTTGCGATCCTTCACGACAATGTACTTAGGTTCAAAATTGTTTTCTATATCGATCCCCATCTGGCTTTTGGGAAGATCAATCACATGACCCATCGAGGCGGCCACCTCAAAGTTGGGCCCCAAATATTTATGGATCGTTTTGCATTTGGCGGGCGACTCCACGATCACGAGGCAACGAGCCGGTGCCCCGCCTCCCACAAGGTGCACGATCTCCACCTCATCCCCGTCTTTGAGTTTTGTCCCGTCTAAGCGATCTTTAGGCACAATTTCAAGATTAAGTTCCACTACCACCTTTTCTCTCGGGAGGGAAAGCTCCGCCAAAAGCTCCGCGAGGGTCATGGCCTGCCGAAACTCTTTTTTCTCGCCGTTCAGGCGCAGAGATATCATTTGCGCGGATTGTGTCATTTTATATTTTTATAAAATTTTTTCCCGGAAGCTGTTTGACCCATTTTTTAATTTCAAGAAGCGACAGCGCCGCAATGGCCCGGGACGTGGGAATCCCGCTTTTTTCTATCAAGGTATCCACGTGAAGCGACTGGCCGTCCAAAAGCGACAAGAGCGTCGTTTCATCCTCACCCAAACTCTTTGCCCTAGTTTGGGCTTCGTGTTTCTTCGCGGGTTTGATTTTAAGCTCTTCTAAAATATCTTCGACGCCAGTCGCAAGCTTCGCCCCCTGTCTTAACAAATGATTCGTTCCTTGAGACCTTAGTGAATCCGCAGGGCCAGGCACCGCAAATACCTCGCGGCCCTGCTCAAGCGCCGCATCCACCGTAATAAGCGCCCCGCTCTTTTTCTTGGCCTCGACCACCACCACCCCACGCGACAAACCGCTGATGATGCGATTGCGTACGGGAAAATGCTCAGGCATTGGAAACATGTCCATCGGATATTCTGAAATCACAGCGCCTTTCTCGACGATTCTTTCCGCTAATTTTTTATTTTCCGGAGGATAAAGTTTGGAAATCCCGCCGCCCAATACCGCGACCGTCACGCCGCCGCCCTCGAGACAGCCCTCATGGGCCGCACCGTCTATTCCCGTGGCCAGACCGCTCACCACCACGATTCCGGCCTGGGCCAATTCCCTTGAAATGGTCACCGCCATCTTTTGACCATACAAAGACGCGACCCTAGACCCAACCACCGCGATTCCCAGATACCCTTTCTCCGGCAAACGCCCTTTCACATAAAGAAGAATGGGCGGATCGAATATTTCCTTTAACACCTCGGGGTAACGCGCATCAAAGTATGTGATAATGTCCGCTTTGGCTTCCAGCGCTTTCTTAATTTCCAGATCCGCGCGGGTCATCAGGCGCTTGTCCATTAATTCCGGAACATTAACCCTAGAAATTCCTTTTACCATCGCCAGCTCTTTCGATCTGGCCTTAAAAATAGCCGGCACGGTGCCGAATATCTCAATCAACTTTTTAAATGTGACAGGCCCAACATTCTTGACCAACGTCAGTGCGACTATCTGTCTTAATTCATCGGTAACTTTCAAAATCTAACTCCTCCGATTGAATTCAACCATCCGTTTGGCGCGTGGAGTTCACAGTACAATCTCCAAAATTCGCTCCGCCACTTGGGCTGAACTTAGTCCGTCCGTTTCGAATTTATAATCTGCTTTCGCGTAGTAGGGCGCACGAATTTCCATGAGCCGCTTGATTTCAGAAAACATGTCCTTGCCCCCAAGAAGCGGCCGATGCTTCGAGTTTCTGACGCGCTTGAAAATCGTCTCGGGTGTCGCCAAGAGCGCCACAAGGATGCCCTTTGTCTTAAGCGCCTCGACGTTTTCAGGATCCAACATCGCCCCGCCGCCGGTGATGATCACGGCGGCCTCTTTTTCGGCCGCCCAGCGGATCGCATCCTTTTCCAAAGATCTGAAATGAGCCTCCCCTTCTTTTTCGAAGATGTCACTTATTTTCCTTTTTTCCATTTCCTCGATATGCTCATCGACGTCGATCAAGGGCCGTTGCAATTTCTTTGATAAAATTTTGCCAACGCTGGATTTACCCGTGCCCATAAATCCGACAAGGACGATATTTTTTACATCCATGAATCAAAAAGTTTCCAACTGCTTTTTGTAGCCGTTGAAGTTTCGCTTCACTTCGTTTAGGCTATCACCGCCGAATTTCTCGAAGAAAGCGTTTGCCATTTCAAACGCCACCATCGCCTCGCCAACCACCCCGCAGGCCGGCACTGCGGTGACATCCGAACGCTCCACCGTCGCGAGCTCTTTTTGCTTGGTATCCATATGCACCGACTGAAGCGGGCTCATGAGCGTGGAGTACGGTTTCGTCGCCGCCCTCAAAACGATATCTTCGCCGTTTGTGACGCCGCCTTCCAAGCCGCCCGCATTGTTGGTTTTTCGATAGAAACCTTTTTTCTTGTCGAAAAATATTTCATCATGCACAGCGCGGCCGAGCGTTTCGGAAACCTTAAACCCCATCCCGATCTCGACGCCTTTCACCGCCTGGATCGACATTAAACTTGCCGCAAGCTTTGTGCTCAGGCGTCGGTCGTAATGCACAAAACTTCCCAGGCCCACCGGCGCCCCTTTTACAATCACCTCGAAAATGCCGCCGATCGTGTCTTTCGAGGAGCGCGCCTGGTCCACACGCGCCATCATTTTTTTGGCGGCCTTAAGGTCCGCGCAGCGTATCGGGGATTCTTCGGACTCTTTTCTTATGGCCTCAAAAGTGAGGCGCGAAGTCTCCGCCGTGACACCGCCTATGGACACCACGTGGCTTATGATCTCCATTCCGAATTCTTTTAAAAAAATTTTGCAAATAGCCCCGATCGCCACACGGGCCGTCGTCTCGCGCGCACTGGCCCGCTCCAAAATATCGCGCACGTCTTCCCGCCCGTACTTCATGGCTCCCACGAGGTCCGCGTGCCCGGGGCGCGGACGCTTGACGACGGGCAGCTCATTGATTTTAAAATCTCTATTGGGAATCATGAGTGCAATCGGCCCGCCGATACTGCGCCTTTGGCGCACACCGGAGAGAATTTCAACCTCATCCTTCTCGATCGTCATACGTCCGCCGCGGCCATAGCCCTTCTGGCGCCGGGCCAAATCCCCATTGATATCGGCTTCATCAATCGTAAGTCCTGCCACCATGCCTTCCAAAATGGCCACGAGACATTTTCCATGCGACTCCCCGCTTGTCAAAAATCTCAGCATATTTTTCTCCTTCCCTTAGCCGAAAAAATTTTGATAACACTTGATCGCGCGCGGACCAAAAAATAAATACAAAAAAGCGGCGATCGCCAGATACGGCCCAAACGGTATCCGTTCCTCGCCTTTCTTGAACCTCAGATAAATACCTGCGCCTGCGCCCAAAAGCGATGACACGAAAATTGTCCAAAACACCGCCTTCCATCCGAGAAACGCCCCGATCATCGCCAAAAGCTTCACGTCGCCGCCGCCCATCGCCTCTTTTTTCAAGATCCGCTCGGCAACGGTCCCGACCAGGTAAAGACTGCCGCCGCCCGCCAAAATCCCGATCAAGGATTGCAGCAGTCCTCGCGCCCAAAAGGTTTCTCCGTGAAGCCCGGGAAAAAATCCCGAAGCCACAAAGCCGACGAGAATACCCGGCAAGGTGATCTCATCGGGGATGATCTGATGCCTGAAATCAATGAAGCTCTGCACCAAGAGCCCGAGAGAAAAAAATAAATAAAGCGCTCCTTCCCAGGACAACCCAAACACCCGGTAAAAAAGAACAAATAGAGCGGCCGTCAAAAATTCCACCGCCGGATACTGCCAGGAGATCTTCACCCCGCATTGCCGGCATCGTCCCCTCAAAAAAATAAAACTCACCACAGGGATATTGTCATACCCTGCAATGGGCTTTTGGCAGGATAGACAACGCGAGGCCGGCCACACCACCGACTCCTCTTTCGGAAGCCGATAAATGCACACGTTCAAAAAACTCCCGACAATAAGCCCGGTTAAAAAAGCGATCAGCCCAAGCACTTTTTTAAAGTCTCCAGCATTTTTTCCCGGACACCCTCTTTTTTGCCCGTCCAAAGCTCAAAAGAAAGCGCGGCTTGAGTCGCAAGCATCCCGAGACCGTTCGCGCAGGGGAGCCCAAGACTTTTGGCAAGCTTAAAAAGTTTCGTTTCTTTTGGACTATAAATCAAATCATAAACACTGGCTTTCGTATTCAGAAGTTTCAAATTAAAAGAAATTTCGTCGCTGTCCCTCATGCCTTGAGACGTAGCGTTTACCACGAGATCTATTTTTTCTTTTTTAAGCAGAGCCCATGAGTCCATCATTTGAATATCGTTCTCAGGAAAATATTCTGCCAAATAATTCACCAGGCCTTCGGCCCGTTCCGAAGTTCGGTTGTGGATTAAAATTTTTTCCGCGCGTGCGCGTGCCAGCGAAAACGCCGCGCCGCGCGCGCCGCCGCCCGCGCCGAGCAGAAGCACATTTTTGCCTGCGGGGTTAAAATCAAGCTCCTCCTTCAACGCAATCAAAAATCCGGAGCCGTCGGTGTTGTAGCCGTACAATTTTCCGTCGCGATTCACCACGGTGTTCAGCGCTCCCACCGAGCGATCGATATCCTCGGGAATTTCATCGACAAACTCAAGCACCGCCTCCTTGTGAGGAATAGTTACGTTGACGCCGCGGATCCCCAGAGAGCGAATCGCCTCAAAGGCCAGCCCCAGCGATTCCTTTTCCACTCTGAACGCCAAATACACCGAATTCAGATTAAGCTCATGAAACAGCGTGTTATGGATGAGTGGCGACAGCGAGTGGTCGACGGGATTTCCGAGAATCCCGTAGAGTTGGGTCTGGGCGTTTACGGTGATCTTAGAGGAAAACATTAGACGCCGTACGCCGTGCCTGCCTGCCCGGTTGGCAGGCCCGCTTTTCGGGAAACCTGGTTTTTATGGAGAATTTTGTTGATGGCGTCAAGGTACGCGTGGACGCTCGCCTCAATCACGTCGGTACTCAGACCCCGGCCGATGAGGGTTTCTCCGCGGGCGCCTTCGACTTTCACCGTCACCTCGCCCTGCGCGTCTTTGCCCACCGTCACCGAACGAATCTGATAATCCAAGAGGCGCATTTTCCTTTTTATCATTTTATCAATGATCTTGTACGCGGCATCCACCGGGCCGCTGCCCGTGCCGGAAGCGCTCAAAATTTTCCCCTTGGACTTGATTTCAATCGTGACTTTCGGATTTTTACCGCTCTCGGTCAAAACGCTCAAATAGTGCAGTGCATACGTTTTCGGCGTAGAGGCAATCTCCTGATCCACAAGCGCCTCGAGGTCCTCGTCAAACACCTCTTTTTTCTTGTCCGCCAACACTTTAAAGTCCTGGAACACACGGTCCAGTTCCTTGGACTGCAATTTATAGCCCAATTTCGCCAAGCGGTTTTCCAGCGCGTGGCGTCCGGAATGTTTCCCCAGCACCAGCTTCGTCTCGCCGAAACCCACGTCCTCGGGACGCATGATCTCATAGGTCTTTCGCAATTTCAAAAGCCCGTCCTGATGAATGCCCGATTCATGCGTGAACGCGTTGCGGCCCACCACGGCTTTGTTGGGCTGCACCGCCATGCCCGTGAGCGAACTCACCAGGCGGCTCGCCTTGCAAATCTGATCGCGGCGGATATTCGTGTATTTGCCTTCAAAAATATCTTTTCGCGTATCCAGCGCCATCACAATTTCCTCGAGGGCCGCGTTGCCGGCGCGTTCGCCGATGCCGTTCACCGTGCATTCCACCTGCCGCGCGCCCGCGCGGATCGCGGCCAGCGAATTGGAAACCGCCAGGCCCAAATCGTTGTGACAATGAACGCTCACGATCGCCTTGTCGATGTTGGGTACAGTTTGGAAAATCCCTTGAATCAAATTTCCAAACTCGAACGGCGTCGTGTAACCCACCGTGTCAGGGATATTGAGCACTGTCGCGCCCGCATCGATCACAGCCTCGAGCACCTGGTACAAAAACGCCGGTTCTGTCCTTGAGGCGTCCTCGGGAGAAAATTCCACCTCCCCGATTCTTTCTCTCGCGTAGCGCACCGCCCAGGCGGCGATTCTCAAGATCTCGTCCTTGGCCTTGTTCAACTTGAATCTCCGGTGAATCTCCGAGGTCGCGATAAACACATGAAGCCTGCTTTCCTTCGCGGGCTTCAAAGACTCGATCGCCACATCCATGTCTTTTTGGATCGCGCGCGCCAGCGCGCAAATCCTCGGACCCTTCACCTCTTTGGCAATTCTTTTGACAGCCGCCGCATCACCCGGTGAGGTGATGGGAAACCCCGCCTCGATAATATCCACACGGAGCTCCGCCAGCTGCTTGGCGATTTCAAGCTTGCCCTTCTCGTCAAGACTCGCACCCGGCGATTGCTCGCCGTCACGCAAGGTCGTGTCGAAAATATATATTCGGTTAGAATCGCTCATAGTTTAGTCCATAGTCCGTGGTCCATGGTCAGTAGTCCAAGGCCTGGCTATGGTCTACCGACTATGGACTATCGACTCGTTAAATCCACTTCATCATACTCCTTAATTCCGCGCCGATCTTTTCAATAGGATGCTGATCATCCGCATGGCGGAGCTTCTCAAACTGCTTCTTGCCGGCCCGGTAATCCGATAAAAATTCTTTCGGGAATTTTCCGGATTGAATTTCTTTTAAGATTTTTTTCATCTCCGCGCGCGTTTTTTCATTCACCACGCGGGGGCCGCGCGTCAGATCGCCGTACTCGGCCGTGTCGGACACTCTTTTTCTCATTCCCTGAATGCCCGTCGAATAAATCATGTCCGTGATAAGTTTTAACTCATGCAGACATTCAAAATAGGCAATCTCCGGTTGATACCCCGCTTTCACAAGCGTCTCAAAACCCGCTTTGATCAGAGCGCTGGTGCCGCCGCAAAGCACGGCCTGTTCGCCAAAAAGATCCGTTTCGGTTTCTTCTTTAAAGGTAGTCTCAATCACGCCCGCGCGCGTCCCGCCCAAGCCTTTCGCGTAAGAAAGCGCTAATTTTTTGCATTGCCCCGTCGCATCTTGGTAGATAGCCACAAGGCAAGGCACTCCCTTTCCTTCTTCAAAAAGCCGTCGTACGAGACTCCCCGGGCCTTTGGGCGCCACCATAAAAACGTCGACGTCTTTCGGCGGAATAATCTGCTTAAAATGAATGTTGAAACCATGAGAAAACGCGAGCGCCTTGCCTTTGGAAAGGGTTGGCTTCACGGATTTTTCGTAAATATCTTTCTGCAGCGGATCCTGTGCCAGAATGATAATCACATCGGACTGCCTCGCGCACTCTTCGGCAGAAACGGGATTAAAACCGTCTTTCTTCGCCATGTCATAATTGGGTCCGCCGCCCGCCCCGGCGGTCGGGCCGGGGGGCCTCTGTGAAACGATGACCTTCACGCCGCTGTCTCTCAGGTTGAGCGCCTGTCCACGGCCTTGAATTCCATAACCGATGATACCCACGGTTTTAGATTGAATGAGCGATAAATCCGCGTCGTCATCATAGTAAATTTTCGCCATGATCTTAATTCTCCTCCGTTAATCTTTGGGCGGCTTCTTTGACAACGCCACCGTGCCGGTTTGCGCTATCTCCTCAATCCCTATCTCCTTAAAAATCTCAAAAAGTTTTTTGGTGTTCTCTCTGGACTCCGTGCATTCCACCGTCACTACTTTTGGGTTCTCATCGACAATCTGCAGGCGGTAACTGGGCATCAGATTTTTTATCGCCGCGGCGGCTTTTGGGGACGATTTAATTTTGACAAGCATGAGTTCTTTGTCAATATACCCCTCGTCCGTCAGGTCCTGCACTTTGATCACGTCTATCAGTTTATTGAGCTGTTTTTTGATCTGCTCCAAAGTTTTAGCGTCGCCCTTGGCCACCAGTGTGATCCGTGACATCGTCGGGTCTTCGGTTTCACCGACAGCCAGCGAATCAATGTTGAAGCCCCGCGCGGAGAAAAGCCCGACCACATGCGACAAAACGCCTGCACGGTTCTCAACAAGAACCGATAAAATTCTCTGTTCGACAGGCGTAGATTCATGCACCGCCATTTAAAATCTCCCAAATACCATGTTAATTACAAATCACAAAATCCAAATGACAAAATAATAACCAATGACCAAATTACAAATTCCAAATAGGATCCAATAACCAACCATCAATAACCAAACCCCTGTTTTGTTTGGTGTTTGGAATTTGGATATTGATTATTATTTGGTTATTTCGATTTGGTGATTGGAATTTATTTTGTAATTTGAATTTTGTCATTTGTCATTATCTTTACGCCATATCTATGATTTCTTCAAAGGACCGGCCGGCGGGAATCATCGGGTATACATTCTCCTCCGCCTCCACGACGAAATCGAGCACGCAAGGCCTGTCTGTAATTGACTTGGCCCAGCGGATCGCCTTTTCCACGTCTTCTTTTTTATCCACGCGAATCCCCGCACCGCCGTAGGCCTCGGCCAATTTCACAAAATCAGGATTGCCGCTCATTTCAGAACTTGAATAGCGGCGATTGTAAAATTTCTCCTGCCACTGGCGCACCATCCCGAGATAATTGTTGTTGATGATCGCGATTTTCACGGGGAGCTTATTCACCACGGCCGTCGCCATCTCCTGAATATTCATTTGAATGGAACCGTCTCCCGATATGCACACCACCGTTTTTTTGGGAAACGCGAACTGCGCCCCGATCGCCGCGGGAAACCCATACCCCATAGTCCCCAGACCGCCGCTGGTCAAAAACTGATTCGGCCCGTCCAAAACGTAATATTGCGCCGCCCACATCTGGTGCTGGCCCACATCCGTAGAGACAATCGCGTCGCTTCCAAAAATTTCGCAAAGTTTCTGTATTGCGTACTGAGGCCTTAAACTTTTTCCGTCATCCTGATACCGAAGCGGCGTCTCTTTTTTCCATTTCGCAATGTCCGCAAGCCATTCCTGGGTGTCGGCAGGCTTGGCAATTTTGTTGAGCGCCTCCAGCACGTGTTTCACGTCGCCGACGATCGGGATGTCCACCTTCACATTTTTGGAAATTGCGGACGGATCCACATCGATGTGAATGATTTTTGCGCGCGGCGCGAACTTTTTAAGATCCCCCGTCACGCGGTCGTCGAAGCGCGCGCCGATGGCAATCAAAAGGTCGCATTCATTCACCGCGCGGTTGGCGTACACCGTGCCATGCATCCCGAGCATCCCCATAAAAAGAGGATGCGTTCCCGGCACGCCGCCTAAGCCCATCAGCGTGTTCGTGCAAGGCGCTTTTATTTTCTCGACAAATTCCACAAGCTCTTTCGACGCGCCGGCAATGATGACGCCGCCACCGGTGTACACCACCGGTTTTTTGGATTCTGCAATGAGCTTGGCCGCTCTCTTGATTTGTCCCGGATGCCCCTCTACCGTAGGCTTGAAACCACGGATGCTCACAGCGCCCGGATAATGAAAATCTAGCTGCATCAAACTCACATCCGAAGGAAAATCAATCAAAACAGGCCCTGGCCGGCCGTGAGACGCAATGTAAAACGCCTCTTTCAACACCCGCGGCAGGTCGTGGATATCCTTCACCAGATAATTGTGTTTGGTGATCGGGCGCGTGATGCCCGTCACATCGGCCTCCTGAAACGCATCGTTGCCGATAAGATACGATTTCACCTGTCCCGTGATGACCACGAGCGGAATCGAATCCATATAGGCATCCGCGAGGCCGGTCACGGTGTTCGTTGCACCGGGACCCGATGTGACCACCACCACCCCGGGTTTTCCCGTGGCGCGCGCGTAGCCTTCGGCCATGTGCACGGCCCCTTGCTCGTGCCTGACCAAAATCACCTTAAATTTGGCGTCATAGAGGGCGTCAAAAAGAGGCAGACAAGCCCCTCCGGGGAGCCCGAAAACATACTCTACCCCTTCCATGGAAAAAGCTTCCACCACCGCCTGAGCGCCGGTCATTTTAGACATACCAAATCCCACCCTTTTGATATTTAAGGTCAGTAATAGACTATTCTAGTATCCGCCACGTTTTGTGGCGGAAAAGTTGTATTATAACACGAAATAAAGGGGTGTCTAGCTTTGCATCCAGAAGTGTCGTAAGCTAATGAAATGTCCCCTCATCCTAGCACGTGAAATGTCCCCTTTCAACTTAGGCTATAGTGAGCATCGAACAGTCGATATAAGGAGACTCCACGATGCAATACTCTATAGCCGCTACGGTGAAGGC
>OBEQ010301603.1_pt1 | contig 73931 bp, 48 predicted proteins | sample 1670901 | NCBI WGS metagenome assembly OBEQ01 (sample SAMEA104232315, study PRJEB22302) | groundwater metagenome | biome: forest; feature: aquifer; material: groundwater | place: USA | collected 2011-08-07 | depth 5.4 m
CCACCCCCGCCCACCCGCAGACGAAACCGACGCAGCTTTCCGACGCCAGGACGCTCTCCATTGTGGACCTGTCGATTCCCGCTGAGCTGGGGTATGTGATCGAGACCCACCAGCCCGCCGCCTCGTCAGTTCCCGCCACGATCATCCATATCCAAGAAGCCCACGCGAACTACGAAGCCCAGCAACACATTGTCGCCATCCTCGAGCAGTTGATTGAGCGCTACGGCCTCAAGCTGATCCTGGTCGAAGGAGGCGACGGGGACGTAGGCCTTGAGTATCTGCGCAGCTACGGCCCTCCGGAGAACCGCAAGGAGGTCGCGGAGAAGTACCTCAAGACCGGTGTGCTCAGCGCAGAGGAGTACCTTGATATTGCCTCTGACCATCCGCTCATTCTCTGGGGCGTGGAGCAGAAAGCCCTCTACGAGCAGAACGTCGAGGCGTTCTTGGCAGCCGAACCATTGCAGGTGGCGCTCCAACCGGTCTTGGCGTCCGTGCGGGAGGCGGCAGAAGGCCTGAAAGGCCAGCTCCTCGACCCCGCCCTCAGCGATCTCGATGCGAAAGCCAAGGCCTTTGACGAGCAGCGGCTGGGCCTGGCGGACTACGCCGAAGCGCTCAAGCGCGCGGCGATGCGCCAAGAGGTTCCGCTGGGCGGCTCTCCCAACCTGGTGCGGTTCCTCGAAGCCCGACGCCTGGAGCAGTCCATGCAGCTTCCCCTCGTCAAGCAGGAGCAGCAAGCGCTCATCGGACGGCTCAGCCAGGTAGCGCCTGAAGAGCGGCTCAACGGGTTGGTTGCTAAAGCCGAGGGGATGAAGGCAGGCACGGTGAAGGCGGCGGAGTTCTACGACACCCTTCAGCAGTTGGCCTCAGTCTCGAAGGTGGACCTGAGCGCCTACCCGAATCTCTCCGCCTACATCCGCTATGTCGCCCAGAGCGCGCAGATCAGACCCACTATCTTGTCGGATGAGCTCACCGCGCTCGCCGCGGAGCTGCGCAAGAGCTTCCTCGCGACACCTGAGAGCCGGCAGCTCACCAGCCTCTTAGAAGAAGTGGACCTCGTTGAGAAACTGCTCGACTTTCGACTCTCCCCGGCGGAGTACCGCCGGCTCGACTCCGTGGATCTCGTGACCATCGCCTCGCGATGGGAGCGGTTCGTCAACGCCCAACTCGCCCGCCAAGGCCGGCCGCCGCTCTCATTCCAGGCGCTCACTGAGCTGGCGGCGAAACTCCCCACCGTGCAGCGTTTCTACCTCGTCGCGCAGCAGCGCGATGAGCAGCTCGTCAAGAACGCGCTCGCCAAGCTGCGTGAGACCAAGGAGCCGGTGGCGGTGCTCATTACCGGCGGCTTCCATTCGCCGGAGATCACGCGGATGCTGACGGAGCAGGGGGTGGGCACCGTCGTCCTCGCCCCCAAGGTGACCACGCCGACCGACGAGCGGCTCTACCACGCCGTCGTGAAGTACAAAAGCGGCCACGGGACGTTTGACGACGTCCTGTCGGTTGCCAACCCACCACTGACCAAAGCGGTCTCGCGGTAAACAGGATGTCGAAGATGTCGCGAGTGATCATGACCAGGAGCGTTCAAACACGGAGGAGGGTAGAGAGATGAAGCAGTGGACCAAGCCAGTGGCAATGCTTGTGGCCTGGATGTTATCCGTCACGCAGATGGTGCCGGTGGCATTCGCCCACCAGTACCTGAGGCCGACGGATACGGCTGAGAGCGGGACCAGTGGGCACGATCTCCGAAAGGATACCGCCTGGGTCTGGGGGCCCTCAGGCGCCGATCCCGTTACGACGATTGGCCGCGAAAACCTCGTCAGCTTGGGCAAGGAAGTCGTCTCAGACGCTTTCAACGAAGGCCGGGCGTTCCCGCTGGTGGGGCCAGGGGCTCGTCCCATTGACGAGCTGGTGGAGTCCTACGCTATTGGCTACCAACCGCGATCCGGCACACCCTTGTCTGACAAGGGAAAGGCGGATCTGAAGGAACGGCTCAAAAAGGTCCAGGCTGGCCTTGAGCAGGCGCTCGGCGATGAAACGATTTCCATGGACTGGCCCGCGCCGTCGGCCTTGCATCTGGGTCCAGAGATTGGATCGAGGCGATATCTGTTGCGGGAGCTCGCACGGTTTACGCCAATTTTGGATGAGAGCGGCACGCCTGCACTGGCTTCTGTGGGCGTCGCTGGCACGCTGACTCACCAGGCCCTCATCGCCTATGGAAGTCAGCACAAGTTTCAGGGCTGGAACGACGCGCCGCTGACCCTTCTTGGTGAGACCACGATTCTGGACCACACCTCCGGTATGCCCAGGAAAGCTCGTGAGGCGATTGGCGCCAAGAATGTCTATCTGAGCCTCGACCAAGTGGAAGGCATGCTTGCGGATGGCCAGGAAGGGTTGGATGCACTTCGGCTCAAGCTGCGCCACGAAGTCAACGATGCGTTGCGCGGCCGCCATGAAGATGAGCCGAGGGAGATCCAAGATCGCGTGAACGCCGTCATCGGCAAGGTGTTCCAGTCGGTCGAGACCGCCAAGGCGATCCAGCAGGCCGAGTACCTCAGGCAGCGCAAGGCGGCGGCCGAGAAACAGGCGGGGGACCTCGCGAAGCGGGTGCAGATTGTCCCCTACCTCATGAACCTCGGCCAGTTTTTCGAGGGCAACCGTCCACCCGCCTACATCCTCAGGATGATCGAGGCCCGATTGGAACAGGCGGCCCGTGAGGGACGCATCACCGATTCCCGCGTGAAGCCGTTGGGGCACCTGGCGCTGCTTGATGTGCACTACAACGGGCCGGAGCGCAATGCCGAGGTGGACCGCTTCATTGTCGATCTGGTCACGGAGGTGATCGCGCGGGATCAGCAGCGTGAGCGCGTCCAAGCAGCCCCGCAGGACACGCGGGTGCTCGCGAACGGTGCGGTGGAGAATGCTGAGGCCGTCACGCAGACGTGGCAGGAGTTGCAAGGCCTGCTGGCGAGAGACAGTCGCAGCTTCCGCGAAGCCATCCGGAAGAGCCGGGATCCGTACTACGTCCTCGATGCGCAGGCTTCTGGCGCCTTGCAGCAGGCAGGCCTGCTGGTCAACGGGCAGATTCCCGATGCGGTGCGCAACGTCGTGCTCTCCGGTACCGACGGCTTGGATCCCTTTAACCGTCGGGAGACCTTCCAGGTGGCCGCTGAGGCGCCCGTCACCGACGGCCGACCGGTCGCGTTGAAGGAGGGCTGGGCAGGACTCGGTACGTTGCCCTATGAGGTGCGGATGAGACAACTGCTGCGAGGCCCCAATGGCAGCTTCGCCTTCAAGCACGGAGGCTCGGAACCGGTGTGGTACAGCATCGCCCTGGGGGGTGGTCCGGCCGCCTTTAACTGGGCGGTCATGAAGCTGTTGGACGAAGCGGTCCAGAATCAGCTCAAGATTGAAGGGATTCGGAACGCCGAGCTCGTGGCGTTACGGGGGGAGTACGGGAAATACCGCAGGGCGCTTGAGCCCCGCAGCGGCCACACCATCCAAGCCGCAGCCCAGCTCCTCCACGGAGCGCTGGACAAGTATTTCACGGCTGAAGAGCAGATTGATCCATCGCTCAGCGAGCCGCTCACCGCGCTGAAGGCCGCGCACGAGGAGTACCGAAGCGCAGTGGAGTCCGGCAGCTCAACCCTCCAGGCGGCGGTGGCTCGCTTCCATGAGATGCTCGAGCGCTACCTCGCGAGAGAACAAGCTCGCTTGGACCAGGTCACGGAACTGAAGGACGCGAAGGCGGCGTCCGATAAATACCAAGAAGCACTCAGAACAGGGAACCCAGACCTCGTGAAAGATCTCGAGTTTAACGCAGAGAACCTTGCGAAACTCGCTGCTGAGGAAGGACCAGGCTATGTCGTCGTCGTGAAATCCGTCGCCGACATCCTCGCTGGTAAGCGTAAGCCCAGGACCTACCGGTTTGTCTATCCTCGCTCGGCGCCGTACATCCACACCCTGGTTGATGATCAGACCGAGTGGGTGATCACGGAGGCGCTGCCGCGGCCAGGCTCTCGGCGCTACGACGTCAGCAAGTCGCCGGAGGACCAGGACCCCATGCTGATGGTCATGGTCGATCCGGTCTCCGGCCCCCCGACGGCCGGGGAGAGCCTGAATCCGATCCTGGTGGGGCTTCAGCAGTCCGGCTTTCCGGCCCTCGGGGAGTACGCCGCAGCCACCTCGCAGCCCTACCTCACGATCGCCGGATCGGGCGAGGGAACTGTGCACCGCGGCACGATTCCGGTGACGGCTGAAGAAGCGGACAGCGGAGCGTTTGCGGACCGCGGACTCGTCCGGGTGGTGTCTGACACCTACATGTCGCACGGCACCAGCCGTCCCCAGGATAAGCCCGGCTTGATCCCGCATGCGGAAATTCAGGATCAGGTGGGCATGACCTCCGACATCCGGGCCACCCGGGAGAAGAACCTCTGGGTGCATGATGAGCTGGCCATGATGGGCACCTTCCAGCCGGCGGTGACGGCCCCGGAGGCGGAACGGCGGGCGCATGCGGCAGTCCACGCGTTGGGCGACCGGTACCATGAGATTCCCTCCGTCATCGTGCGGAATACGGACGGCTCCCCCAAGCTTGGGCCAGGCGACAAGCCGGTGGTGAAGCTGGACCCGATCCTGGAAGCCTCCAACCAGAAGGCGGTCATTACCGTGGATGACGGGAAGGCTGACATCGGGGCCACGGGGCACCAGTCGCCGTACGCCCTGCAGTATGCGGCCTTCCGGGCCAGCTTCAATGTGGCCAAGCGGCGCGGCCTGATCACCGACTATCAGCTCGCCAAGGCCGGCGAAGGGTTGATTCAGAATTACGACCTGGGCAACGCCGGAGACGATAACCACTTCATCCTCTTCCACCACCGCGGGGTGGATGATCCGGACATCCACGCGCTGTGGTTCAGCACGTTCTTCCGGGCAGGCTGGCTCATCCATCAGCTCGGCTATCAGCTCTACGGGGACATGCAGGACTTCGTGGATCCCGCGGTCCAGGACCTCATCAAAAGGCGTCAGCTGCATCTCTACGCCCACCTCGATGATGAGTTCATCGCCGAGTTGAAGAAGGAATTGGAGTGGATGCCCGAAGCGGGCCGCTGGAACGAGGTCCAGGAGGGCTACAACAGAGTCAAACAGGGAATCAAGAGCGGTGACATCGTTGAGCTGCGCCTGCCGGGGAACGTCGGTGGGATGGGGATCGGCCTCGCAGGGAAGACGTTCTCCAAGGAGGAGATTGAGCGGTTCGGTTATGCAGCCATGGTCGGCAACGACAAGGCCGCCGGTGGGGCGTTCAACTTCGGCATCTACTGGGCGCTGCGGTTGTCCATGCTCCTCACGAAGATCTACGTCGAGAAGACCATCCCGCGCACGGCGCTCCGCCACGAGATCCGCGCCGCGCTTGAGCAAGAAGTGGCGGAGCGGATGCCGGAGACGCCGGCGGCTCTGCAAAAGGAGTTCGTCGAGCGGCTCCTGGACGTCGGCGGTGAGTTGCTGCCGGAGCAAGGCCAGCAGTTCGCGGAATGGATCGAGAACGGCCTCGTTGTCGAAACTTGGGATGTCATCCCAGGTTCCCGGGCGTTCATTGATGTGGAGCGCGAGGATCCACAGCTCTTGGCCTTGCTCAGCGCGCAGAACGAGCACAACGTCAAGCGCATCTGGGTGAAGAAGCGCAAGGGGTGGCTTAATGACTTGACCTCTGACGAAGTGTCAGCGATTGAGCGCCAGGTCGATCAGGAGTTGCGCGACAACCGGGCGCAGTTTGAAGAGCGCAAAGCACAATTACAACAGGAAGTAGCCAGCAAGAAGCGCAGCCTGGGAGTCCTGAATCCCTGGGAACGTATGCTGCATGACCAGGACATTGACGTAGTCATCGCGGCCGTACGCCCGAGGTTCATGGAGGTCTACAAGGTCCGCATGTTCCTGGGCGATGACTACCTGGCGTCCGTTTCCACCGAGAAGCTGGCCGCGATCACCCACGGCCAGTACGTCGGCAAGGACGACTCCGTCATGATCGGGTTGGAACCCTTTATGGCGCTCTATCGTGGCATTGCCAAGCGGTTCGTCCGGGTCAACGTCGGCAACGCCCGCGGCTCCCACTGGGTGGCGATCCGTCCGGAGCGCAGCCCGGTGGCCGGCGGGATCAGCAAGTCGGCCGTAGCCGTGCAGTGGAGCAACCCGATTGAGATTGCCTACCGGTATCGGCTCAACGCGGACGGAACGGTCGTGGCGGATGAGCGGACCGGATTGGCCCGCCGCGAGGACATGTACGGCGCTGCGGCCTTTGATGCCATCCGGGACAAGGTCAGCAACTTCAACCTGATCTGGATCCAGACGCAGGGCGGCTTCACCCCGCATGGGCCGAACGTTCTGCGGGACGTCGAAGCCGCCTATCCGGCGCGTCAGACACTAGAAAGCCTGATTCGCCCGGACTCTCCGTTCGCCTTCCCGGTGGACGACACGACCCTTACAACCATCCAGCAGGGACAATGGGTGAAGCAGTACCCGGATGCGGCGGGCTACGTGGTGAGTAAGAGCGTCGCGGGAGCTTCGGCCGATGCGGCAGCGCCGAAGTGGGTCGTGGTGCATGCCTCGGTGTACGATGCGCCGGATGCGGCGATTGTGCACCAGCAGATCAAGCGCCAGCTCGAGACGGTGTTGAATGGCGGCGAGAGCGCGCTGCGCTTTGCACTCGTCGTCGATGGCACCACCTCGGCCGAGGATGCCGAGAAGGTAGCTGAAGCCATCTTCAAGGCGATTCCGGACGCCTCGGGCCACACGGTGACCTTGACGCGCGATGACTTCGCGCTCGTTCTGCCGGGGTTGATCGCCCCCGGCGATCTCGTAGGACGGCTCGAAGCCGCAAAGCCGGGAAGCACAATTGGCAGCGTCATTGGTCCGAAGGAGTGGGCTCAGAGCATCAAGGCTGCGACGCGGCATCCTGACCAGGTCGCGGCGATTGCTTTCGACCATCCGGAGGACAGAGCGAAAGTCGCCTCAGGCGCGCGGGCGATCATTGCCGGGTTCGAAGCCGCGGCGGCCGGGGGCCGGCTCGGTCCCCAGGTCGCGGCCAAGCTCGACGTGCGACAGGTTGGAGACCTCTCCGTTCCAGAGGATCTCCCCATGCTGCCCGAGACGTCGGCAGGGATTCGCGCCTACCAGGAGCGAAAACGCTCCGTCCAGACGGATGCAATAGGGAAATAATTCCCGCGTCATATGGTTGAGAGCGTACACCCAGTCCCGGTCCTCAGGGGGCTGGGTGTGCGTGCAACGAGCCCTAACACATTGGATGAGATGACCAAACCACAGCGACGCAGGGGATTTCCATCGAGAAGTCCTCTGTGTTTCTGTGGATTTTTGTGTCTCTGTGGTCTGAGAAGGGGAAGCGTATAAGCTGATGAAGCGCTGGGCACGGGGTTCCTGGATCAGACCGGTCGCCGGGGTCCTGGCGGGGGTCTTCACGCTCTCGCAGGCGGTCCCCATGGCCTTCGCCTCCAGCTACAGCTCTCTGCGGGCTGGGGCGGCCGCCTATTCCGACGTCCAGCGTGAGGTCATCACCGATCCCCTGATTGGCCAATCGGTCGCGCGGGATAAACTTGGTGACATCAACGTCGCCATCGCAGGTAAGGAGCGGGCGGAGCCTGCGCGCGCCGAGCATCGGCTGTTTCAAATCGGTCTCAGTGACCCAGCGCTTGATGCGCAGGTCACCACGTATGCCTTGGAGTACCAAGGACGCTACGACAAGACATTCACAGATCAACAGCAGGATGAATTGAAACGGCGATTGAGGGAGATCGCGAAGGTCCTCGGCCCTCGGGATATCCCGGTCTGGTTCATCCTTGATGAGGTGGATCTGCCGGCCCTCGCGCTGGGCCGTGGGATCGGCAGCGTCACGGACCGCGCGCTTGTGGCCTACAGCATTGAGAAACATGCGGTGTACGTGAGCAGTCTCGCGCTCGCCTCCACGCTGATCGAACAAGGTGCCGTGGATGGGTTCAAGGAGATCGTGGAGAGGACCGTCGCAAGCGTCAAAGCCCGCCAGTACCAGGAGCCATCCCGCGAGCAACTCCAGAGGATCAATGCGCAGATCGCGAGGGCACTTCGCACCATCCGAGACCGCTGGAACGAAGCAGAGGTGGCTGCGCTCACCGCCGCGCGCCAGCGCGTCATCCGCGCGAAGCTCGACAGCACGCCGGATGTGACGTTTTCCACGGCTGATCTCGGCGCGCGCTTCTCGGGCGGGATAGTTCCCAACCAGGTGATCGGTGCGATTCAGGACATCCTGAGTCAAGGCGTGAGGGACGGGACGCTCACCGGTGGCACGGTGGAAGAAGGGGCCAGGGTCGTGGTGCGCTACCGGCCATCCGCTACCGAAGCCGCCACGCGCATCGTCAACCGCATCTGGGAAGTCGTGAAGACCGAATCCGCCAAGGCCTCCTCGCCAGCCCCCGCCGCATCAACAGCCACCCCGTTGTACAAGGGCTTGTCTCGGGAAGACCGCGCCCAGGTGGACCCCCAAGTCACTCTCATCATGGGCATGAGGGAATTTAGTGGCTTGGACCAGACGGCAGCATGGCTGGAGAAGCGCAGGCAAGTCAGAGAGGCGACGACCAACTTGTATCTGAAGCGACCCCATCGAGAAGCCGGCGTGAAAGCGCTCACGGACTTAGGGGTGAGCCCAGAGCTCGCCAACTCGGTCTACACGAGGCTCACGACCCCCACCTCGATGGCGGGCTCGGCCCGCCACGGTGGCAAAGTCGCTCCTGAACAAGGCCCCGGGTCGTGGGAGCAGTTCTTGAAGACGGCCCCGCAGATGGTTGGCACCCGCAAATTTCAAGAAGCGATCCAACAATTCAGTAGAAGGTTTAGCCGATTATCTAAGACCGATCGTGGGCTGGTCACACCTCAAGTCGATGGTCTCATCGAAACATTTCAAGACCAGGTTCCACTGGCTGGCGAAGCAAAGCAAAAGCGCGATGAGGTCCTCCGGAACATCGCCGCTGCTCTTTACGTGGGCACAGTCAACGTCAATGAAGCCGCGTTTTATTTTGTCGCCTTCGGCTTGACTCCTGACCGTGCGTACGCCCGTGCGCTCAGCCTCGCTCGATTGACCGCGATGGCCGACTCGACCCGTGGTGACTGGCATCCGCGGATCGGTGAGTCGCCGGAGGTCCAGCGTTATGCGGTCCGTGCGTTGGGGACCACGGAGCTCCGGATGGCCGATCCGGCGTCCCACGAGAGCCTCCTGATTGGCTCATTCGTCCACCATCTCCTCCCTCTGGATGATCCTGTGGCGAGACGGTTCTACACGCATCCCAGACGGCTCAACGACCACCTCCTGCGGATTTCCTTGGTGACCGTGACACCGTCAGACGAGACGCAGCGTCGGGTGTTTGCGTTCGTCTACGAAACGGAGACGTTTACCGCCGTCAGCCGCTTCGGGCACGATGACGCGGTCTTCGAGGCCTATCTCAAGGACTTGCAAGCCCATCGCCCGCGGGACATGCAGGTGGAGCAAGTGCAGCTTCCGGTCCAGGGGGCGTGGGTCGACGAGGCGCTGAGTCGGGTGATTGGTGGTCTGGCGTTCTATGTGGCATGGCGTCAGCCCCCACCCGCGCCGCCGTTCCTCATAGTGGGTCGTCGTGGGTTGCCCGCCCAGCTGAGCATGGCGGAAGCGCAACGGTGGCTCTCAGGAGTGCTGGAGGAGGGCCAGCGGGTCCGCCTTGAGGGGTTGGGCGGGCCCGACCTCACCGTAGAAAAGTCGCAGGGCCAGGCGACATTTCCAGAGCCGGGCATCACCGCCGAGGAGTTTGTGTTCATTCGAGTCACCGGAGAGGTGGTGGTTGTCTACGCGTCGAATCAAGCGACTCGGAACCTGCCGGAGTTCAACCGACTCCGCGACATGCGTCGAGTCACCGCAGCCGAGCTGCTGTCTCCTGCGCCCGTCGCGCCAGGAGTGCCGCCGGGACAAGCCACCGGCAAAGCCTGGGCGGCGCAACAGGCCCTGCCTCCATATGACACGGTCAAACCGCGTATCTTTTCGGACTTCTTCACCGTCGCGCCCTCCGATGTCACGCCCTTCAAGGGGCCAGCGCTCCAGCAGGAGCCGGTGTCCGGCGTTCTCGAGCTCCTCGCGCATATCTTCGAGCCCGGCTACGCCTACACCGTTCACCCCCAACGCCAAACCAAGCTCCAAGCCGCCTTCGAAGCCTTCCCATTCTTCGGGCGCTTAGAGACACTCCTCAAGAACCTGAATGTCCAGATCCCCCATGCCCCTGAGAGTCGGCCTGATCCGGTGCGAGCGATGATTGTCAACGCGCTGCGAGGCACCATCCTTCCAGCCAGAGCAGGCGCGCACGCGCGGAATGAGCGGCTGCGGGTCGTCGTCGTGCTGGCCGGGACGCTCAACGGCAACCAGATGGCCCGCTATTTCGATCAGGAAGCGGACGAAGCGGTCATTGCGATCGACGAGGCGTTCTACCGCTCCACCATTGGGGCGGCGGCCCCGGCCGATCCGGCCGCCTCCCGCGGGGCCCAGCGGATCTTCCTCGAGCGCTTCCTCCATGAACTCGCCCACGACAATACCCTCGGCACATTTGAAGACGAGTGGCCCGAGGAGAAACGGGTCCTCGAGCGGGTGGACCTCGTCCTCCTTGGGGCGTTGCGCGGCACTGAGGCCGACCGGGACCTCGAAGCGTTCCTGGCTCGTCTGCCCAGGACCGTCAAGCCCTTGGTGGCCCACAAGGAGAAATACCAGCTCCTCAATACGATCCTAGCCGAGGCTGATGGGGCGAAGCGTGACCGGCTGCTCGCCGAGTACGCCAAGTCGGTCGTCAGCAGCTCCGGCAAAGCCTTCGCGATGCCTGCCGCCCCCGCCGCCACGCCGGCGCCGGCCGTCGTCCGCGAGGAAATCGCTCAGGGATTTCCGGAGCTCTTCGGCAACAAGACGATCGAGACTCCTGATGGCCAAACAGTGACCCTGAACGTTGAGCAGGCGATTGCGACCCTCACCAAAGAACTTGAGCCAGACATCGCCAACGCGCTCATCGCCCGCCGGAAGCTACTCGAATCACCAGCCCAGGTCCAGGAAAAACATGGCTGGCCAAAGTGGGACGACGAGTTTCAGCACCCTGTGACGAGGGAAGTCCGGACGCGTTGGCAGATTGTCCGGGGCCTGATCCATAACTTCCTCGGCATCGAGAGTGAATGGCGCTGGCGGCTCAATGACGAGGTGCCGATACCGGATGACGCGCACCCGCTCAAGAATCCGGGGTTGGAGCTCACCGGGCCCTGGCATCCGCTCGATATGGCGATGAACCAGTTGAATGCCGCAGACGTTGTCGATGAGGCTGGCAATAAACTGCAGCGCCTCTCCTGGGAGCACGTGAGACAGTACATCCAGCAGCAACGGGCGGCTGAGCGCCCTGATGAGGAGATCTTGAGGCACTTTACGCTGGCGGACAACCTCGGCTCCCAGAAACCTGTAACGCTCGAGGAGCTGGAACGCTTGGTCAGCAACGCCCAAGCCGAAGTGCCAGAGTATGCCAACATTGTTGCGGTGCAGGAGGGTGAGCGGGTACGCATCACCCAAGACAATAACGTGGCCGTGTCCTTTGAGGACGATGAAGACGCCGCGCCGTTCCCGCTGAGGCCCCATGGCACTCCCGCTAATCGGCCGGTGGCAGTCTGGATGGGACGGCGCAACGTCAAACAAATTTTAGCTGGCGAGTGGGGGGATGGCACGGCGCCAAGGGAGTACCGGGTGACCAAGAGGGGCCAAGACCGAGTCTATAAAATTGAGAAGGAACGCCGCCACTGGCCGACACGCATCCATCGGGCTCCTAGCATCCACTTGCGTGATCCCTATATCACGATCAACGGCAAGCCCGTCCCAGCCGTGATTGTCTCCCACGTCATCGATCTCCTGAACAACTATGGCTCCTTGAAGAAAGCCAAGACCGGCGCCTACTACTACGAGCCAAAGATTCAAACCCCCCAGGACGCCATCGTCGTGGCGAAGCTGCTGGCCAAGTTAGAAGACCTCATCGCCGCCCCGCACGGCACCATCAAGATCGCAGGGCTCCTGGAGGAGGGCATCAAAGCTCTGCATCTGCCAGTTATTATGTGGATCTTGAGTCCTTGGCTCACCAAGGAGAGCTTCGGCCGCTGGGACTGGCTGGGCAGTCTCATTGAGATGTGGAAGAATACAGCGGTCTTTCCGGATCCGCAAGGGATCGGGATGACCTCCCCCGGCATGATGGCCGGCCAGCGGTTTACCGCGCTGATGATGCTCATGGCTGGCATGAAGAACGGCGAGCTGACCAATGCGGGCGCCGTCGGCGGCATGGCCGCCGTGATGCTCTACCCACAGACCGATCCGTATGGCCGATGGAAACATAATCCCAAGGCGCTCCGTGCGATGAAGCTGGACAAGCTGCGCGAACGACTGATTGGCCTCATCTTCGTGCCTGATGACCCACTGCCTGAAGGCGTTCAGCCTACCCTCCAGGAGATCCTCACCGGCAAAGTCAAAGGACGGTTCTACGACGTCATCCGACAGAGCTGGGTCGCCACCCCCGATAAGGACTATGTGGCGGCTGGCACCGCCTCGCTCCGTGCGGCTCTTGAGGACCTGCAACTGATGATCGACGCCCCGGTGGAGACTGTAGAGATCGACGGCAGACCAGTGCCGACGGTAGCCAGCGGGCTGACCACCGTGGAACGACAGCTCTTTCACAGCCTGGGCTTGTTGAACGCCGACGGTAAGATTACGCCCTGGGTCATCACAAAAGACATGTTTGACTCGCCGGAAAAGCTCTTCACGCCAGAACTCTGGGAAAGCATCTACGGCGTCCCCAAAGGCGACATCACCATCGAGCGCATCCAGCACGCCTTTTACATGGACGCCAACTACGGCTTTCAGATCTTGAACGGCAACCTCGCCGCCGCCATCGATGACTATGAGCTATTCCTGCGGTTTATGAACGACCTGGCGACCTACCGGATCTTCGTCGGGTGGCCGTGGACGTTGCTGCACCACGTCGACAAGGAGACAGGCCTCCAAGGGGGCGTGATTACCAAAGATGGCTGGCTCAAGAAGCCGAAGCTCACTGAAAATGGCGTGGTGCCAGGGGAGAATGCGATCTTCGTCGAGGCCGGCACACGGTTTACCCCAGCGCTCTTCGAGAAGGTGTGGGAGCTCCACAACGAGTGGACGGAGGCGTTCTTCAAAGAGCAGGATCGCCTGGCGGCTATCCGCCTGGTTGCGGCGACCATTGTGGATCGGCATGCGGGCACGTCCCCGCAGCGTGAGGAATTGATCCTGCGCGTGATCCAAGAATTCGTGACGATCCTGCTGAAACAACTGCCCGCTGAAGTGGCCGCCACCCGGATTGCGGCGGTCCTTGGCGTTGAGCCCTCCACCGTTGAAGCCGATATGGCGCTGATCCAGCAGGTGAGGCCCATGACTCCGATTCTGTCACGGGCCTACGGCACCGGGGCGTCCTACACGAAAGAACTCTCCTTTGAGGAGGCAGCCGCTCAGGTCGCCGAGCTGCTCGGCGTTGAGCCATCGGTTGCCCTGGACGAGATCAAGGCCGCTGCGCCGCGCTTTGACCGGTCCAAGGCACCCATCATCATGGATGTGCTGAGGCGGCAATTGCTCTCGCCGCGCTGGCTCCAGCACAGCGCCCGCGTCCTCTTCGCCGTGGTGGAAGCCAACGACGAGGAGCGCGAGCAGATCCTTCGGGCTATCTTCGCGGTTGATGAACACGGCACCGCCCTCTTCAGGGACGAGCAGGGGCAGCCATCCCGCGTCAAGCTGGAGGAGGCGGTCGCATCAGGCGCGCTGCCGCGGTACGCCCTCGACGCCCATGACTACGTCTACGACATCGTTCCAGAGACAGAAGCTCAACCTGTTGAAGTCGCTGCCGCGCCCGCTCGGTCACTACAGGAGATTGAAGGGCTCAGGGCGGTGCTGCTTCGCGACTATGCTAAGCACCGGGCCAGCCGAGGCCATGTCTTTTCGGAACTCGTCAAGCTTGCGGGAGAAGCCAACCCTGCGCTGGATCGAGAGGAGCGCGAGGAAGAGGCGGAGCGTCTCCTCGAACAAGCGGAACTGGGGGCCTCCCGCAGAGCCGCTCCCGCTCAAGCCCCGGCGCCAAAGCCGCTTCTTGAGGCGACGCCAGGCGAGGCGGACCGCATCCGAGAGTGGATGGAATCGTCCCGTTTCGAACGCATTACTCCACATCGCCTCTGGAGCGCCGAAGAAATCGCCGATCTCCAGGGGGAAGTCAATAACTTTGAGGACTTGCGGAAGCTCTTGCCCAGGAAATTCTCGAGTCGGGTGGCGCAGGCGCAAGCGGAAGGCCGGCCTATCATGATGGGCGGGGCGATGGATGGGCCGACAGTAGCCGCGATGGCTGAGGCGGGGCTGGAGGCGTGGTACCTCAGCGGGTGGCAGACCTCTCATCATTGGGGCCAACCCGATCAAGCACGATATCCGCTGGATACCGTCGCTAAGAAACTGGAGGAGATTAACAAATACCTGCTGAATAAGCACGTCGATCAACAGATCAGGTTCAAGAAACTGCTGCACGCCCTCAACGAAGAACTTGGCCAGGTATTTCGAACGATTCAGGAGACCCCCCAAGACACGTTATCAGGCATGCAAGCCGAGCTCGTGCAGCGTCTGGTTGGTGCAGCCAAGCAAGACCTGCGGATTTTTGTGAATGAGGTCATGCGCAACCCTGATGCAACGTTGACACCGCTGTTTGACTCGATCGTCGCTGAGGCCGTCAGGCAAAAAACCACCACGTCCCAAGCGCAGCGCGAGGCCTTGCGAAAGACCATGGAAGGGGCCTTGAAGGCGAAGCTGGTCGATTATCTGCTTCCGGCGCTTGTTGATGCGGATACCGGCCACCTCTCGGTGAAGGAGATGGTCCGGTTGTTGGTGGAGGCTGGGGCGGCCGCCATCCATGTTGAAGATCAGGTCCACGGCTTAAAAAAGTGCGGGCACCTGCCTGGGAAAGTGGTGAAATCCATCCTGGCGTTTTTCCGGACCTTGCTGGAGTTCCGCAAGGAACTGGATAAGCTCGGTTCCGAGATCGTCCTCGTGGCGCGGACAGATGCCAAGGGGGCCAAATTGCTGGAGAGCGACGAGGCGCCTCAAGACGATTACTTCCAGTTAGGAACCAGCGTGCCAGGGTTGCCTTCCCTGGGCTATGTGGTGCGGCTGGCCCGTCGGGAGGTCGAGGAGTACGACCACCGCGGAGACAACGAGACGGTCATCCAGGAACTCGCGCGGCTCATGCCGGGGTTGGACGAAGCGGAAATCCGAAATATCCTCTCGCCGAAATCTCCTGAAGCGCTCGTGGATGAGCTGAGCCGGAACTTCCCCGACCTGGCTGATGCGATTCGGGAGGTCTGGAGGCGACGAGGGGAAGTGGCAGGAGGCAGGCTCCACCCCGACGAGCCCCTCACCTTCGCAGGGGATGGACGCCCCCTGGGAACGGTTCAAGCGGTGTGGCAGAACCGGGAAGCGATTGAGTTTGGCGAGATCACTGATGTGGGCGTCGCGACCCGGGTGAAGGACAGCCAGGGGACCGTCATGTCGATCCAAGAGGTGCTGGACAGGCGGCCGGCCTATATTGATCAAGAGATTGAGGCCACCGCCCGCCTGACGGCGCTGTGGATCGAGCAGGCCCAGCTCAAGACCTATGTCCAGGCGGTCTCTCAAGCGATCCTGACCACCAGGACCGGCCGGTTCGAAACGATGGATGACCAGACCCGCCAGGCGACTCGGCAGCAGTGGGAGGCGGCCACGGATCCTCTGAAGAACACCCTGTCGCATGAGCAACTCCGGGCGTTGGCTCAGACCCTTGGGATTGCCATCGAGTGGGATGCAGACAAGGCCCGAACGTACGAGGGCTATTACCAATTGAACACGACCCAAGGTGCGCTCAACTCAGCCGTGAGGCTGCGATTCTATGTGCGCATCGCGGATGGAGCCTGGATGGAGAAGGAAGGACCTGGCGCCGCGGAGGAAGAGACGCTCATCAGCAATGTGCGCGCCGATCCGAAAGCCGAAGGAGCCTTCGTCGCGGTGAACGTGTCTCCCTCATTCAACTGGCTCAATCCGGACAACTGGAAATCTGAACTCAGGCCAGAGCAGATTGCGAATATCAAACAGGCCATGGCGGCCCCAGGTTTCGATTGGACGAATCCGGAGAGCTGGGGCCAGGCCACGCAAGACGTTCAGACGATGGTCAACGCCATCATGGCGTACAGCGAACGGGTGGGAAGAGCTGGCGGGGTCGTGCAGTTTGTCACGGTGTTTAGTGATCATATCACGACACTGAACATTTTTAAGGTCGCGCAACGATTGAAGGAATCCGGAGCCGGTGGATACGTCATGTCGGTTCAGGCGGAGGAGCACAAAGTGGGGTCCCGCTTCGTTGAACACCAGGCCCCTGCCGGCATGGAGCGGGTCGCCGCCGAAGATGCCTTGGTCTTCCGTGGAGCGGACGCCATGGCGTCCCTCAGAAGCGAACACGGGGGAACGCACGGCCAGTTTGGCCCAGCTGGACCTGCAGCGCCCGCGCCGCCACCAGCGCCGGGTACGCCAGCGCAGTTCACGGGCGGGGCACCGGGGCGCACCCCGGCAGAGGACGAGGCGTTCCGGCGGGGACTCCTCCAAGAGCGCCGGCAGTCGCCGGGCACGCCGCGCTCGCCAGCGCGAGGGTCCGTCCCCAGCATCTTCCGATGGCTCGCGGAGCACCCCGGTCCGCATACCTTGCAGGCGATCGCCAAAGGACTTGGTCTGCGGGGAACAGCCAGTATCCGGCTGGATGAGCGCGAGCTTCGGCTCCATCTCGGCCCCGCCGATGTGCCCCTCGTGATCAAAACCGGAACGGGGAAAACGGCGACCTACGCTCTGAATGAAGCACTACATGGCGCCTCCCCCCTGCGCATGCAGTTGGTTCGCGACATCCTGCGGATTCTCGAGGCCGCCTACCGATATCCTGAGCCTGCTCGCGGCGATCGGGGATGGGCGCAGGAGAGGATTGCCCTGCTGTTTGCCGAGAGGGGGCTAAGCGTTGCGAGTATCGCAACAGTCAAGCCGCGCGCCGCGCAAATGGCCAAGGCCATCAAGACCATCGCGCAGGCTCGCGAATTTTGGAAGATTATCGTTGCGGCGCAAGACCATCCCTCTCTACGTCTGTTCTTGAAAGATCGGCAGGGAAGGGGAGTCGAGGTGTTTCCACGCAAGTTTGAGAGCCGGTATTGGTCCTGGCCGCAGTGGCGCCAGCGGCAGCCGGTCGTCGGCAAAGATGGGAGAATGTACTGGAACTGGTCTTGGCAGCCTCGCGTGCCAGAAGGGCTTGAGGCGAGCGATGTCGATCCCGTGTACTATTTGTTGCATTCGGCCGATGCCGGTTCGAAGGTCCTCGACGCCCAGTACGATGCCCAGGCCAACCGCCTGACGTTGGTGCTCGCATCACCGAGAACTCTTCCTGTTACTGCACCGAAGTTGCCGCGCGGCGGAGGTGCTGGCAGCGGCGGCGGGGTGACGACCATTCATCCGGCAGACACCACCGGGCTGTTTAGCGATACCGTTAGCGGTGTGAGACTCAGCGGTCTATCCCCTCAGGATGAGCTCCCCGGACGCCGTGGCTCCCCACACATCGCCTTCCTGGCCGACCCGGCCGGTCCACTACCTCCCATCGGCCCCGGCGGCGAGGAAGCGGCGCGCCAACTGATCACCCTCAATGATATTGATCTGACGGGGAACAAGCGGGTCTTGATGCGGGTGAATTTGGATGTGCCGATTGATGCGTCTGGGGCCATTGATCCCGCCGGCATCTATCGTCTTGAGGAGGCGCTCCCAACGATCCGCGTTGCCCTTCAACAGGGCGGCAAGGTGATCCTGGGCAGCCACCTTGGCCGTCCGAAGGGGAAGGTCGTGCCGAATCTGAGCCTGAGAGGCGTGGCTCAGGAACTCCAGGGGCTGCTTCCGGAAACGAACGTCTTGTTTGCTGGTGACCTCGTTGAGTATCAAGCGGGAAAAGCAGGGAAACTCGAGGTGTTCGGTGAGCTGAAGCGATTCGTGGATGAGCGGATGCAACCGGGCGAGGTCCTCGTCCTTGAGAATTTGCGGTTCCACCCTGAAGAGGAGATCATCACGCAGGATCCCGCCGACCCAGCCTTCCAACAAGCCGAAGCCTTTGCGAGGGGGCTCGCCAGTCTGGCTGATGTGTGGATCAACGACGACTTCGGCACGTCTCACCGCTCCAACAGCTCGATCGTTCGTGTCCCGAAGTATGTCAACGTCAAGGCCGCCGGGTTGCTCCTGGAGAAGGAAGTGACTCAGCTGAGCCGGGCCCTTCATCCCCAACATCCATTCGTGGTCATCCTTGGTGGAGCCAAGGTCTCCGATAAGATTCAGGTGATTGACAACCTCTTGGCAAGGATGACACAGGGCGACTCTATCCTGATCGGGGGCGCCATGGCCTATACCTTTCTGAAGGCGCAGGGCAAGGAGGTCGGGGCTTCGTTTGTTGAGCTCGATCAGCTCGAGACCGCCAGGGGCATTCTAGCGACGGCCTCTGCACGAGGTGTTGAGGTCATGCTCCCTGTCGATCACGTGGCCACCGATGACGTCAGGAATCCGACCAAGATTGTTGAAGTCGCGACTGAGAACATCCCTGAAGTCATGAAAGGGGCTGATATCGGGCCGCAAACCATCGAACGATTCCGCCAGCCGATCAGACAGGCGAAGACCATCCTCTGGAATGGACCTCTGGGTGTCTTCGAACATGAACAGTTTGCGCGAGGCACGAGGGCGATTGCACAGGCGTTAGCTGTGGCAACTGGTCCACTCGGGCAAGGAGCAACGACGATTGCCGGCGGTGGCGATACCGGCGCGGCGGTTAAGGACGCAAGGGTTGAAGGTGGAATGACGCACGTATCCACAGGCGGTGGGGCGACCCTGGCATTCTTAGGGGGAGAGAAGTTGCCTGGGATTGCGGTCGTCACACGAGCCTCCGATAAAGGGGTGGTGACCGTAAGGCCAGCGAGCGAAACTCCGACGATCGCCTCCCTTGATTATGAACGAGTCAACGACTCGCGAGGGAAAGAAACGATTCGGGCTCGGATCCGCTTGGCGGATGGCACCGTGGGCGACTGGTTCGCCGTGCCGGCCGGTAAATCCAAAGGCAAGGGTGAGGCGCCAACGGTTGAAGTCGATGACGCCGTGGCCAATCTCGGCCGCGCCATTCACGCGATCATCACCGCTGGATTAAAGGTAGGTCAGCAGCGAGACATTGATGCGTTGCTGCAACAACGCATGGCCGAGTGGGGCGGGAACACGACCTTGGCCGTGTCGATGGCCGTGGCACAGGCTGCCGCAACATACCATGGGATCGAAGTCGCCCTCTCCGCACTTCCTGAAGGTGAACGGCAGGCCAAGCGTACGGAGGTCCAAGCGCTCTTCAACCGCTTTAGCTTTGCCCAGGTCACACCAGAAGCCTTTGACAGCATGTTGGAGGACGCCCTCGCCGCCTTCGCCTCACACGGCATCCCGCGACATGTCGCGCTGTCAGCAATTGAGCAGGCTCAGTTGGCCAGCTATCTTGAGGCCTCACGTCCTGATGCAGTCAGCGACTCAACAGAGCCGGTGCGGTTTCAGATGAACGTCCTCAACGGCGGGGCGCACGTGCCGATTCCAAAAGAATTGGCGCTCGAGCTTCAGGAGTTTATGGTGACACCGAAAGCCGCCACGTATGAGGGAGCTTTGGCGATGGGCTTGCGAGTGCGGGAAGCGCTCGTGGCGTTGTTGCAGGAGGAACAAGCAAAGCCAGAGACCGAGCGGCGCATCACGGATTCCAAGATTGGCGATGAGGGGGGGCTTGCCCCGGCATGGCCCAACAAGCAGGGACGCAACGCTGGGGCCATCGACTTGCTGCTTGAGGCGATCCGACGCGCCGGCTTTGAGTCAGGCCGTGAGCTTGGCCAGGTGGCGATTGCCTTAGATCCAGCCGCCACGTCCTTCTCGCAGATCGAAACCGGCCATCCTGATCGCTATGATTTTGAGGGCGCCGAGAGGGATTCACGCGCCATGGTCGAGTGGTATCACGAGGTGGTCGAACGAGTCCCATCCCTCGACTCGATTGAGGACGGGCTCAGCGAAGAGGATTGGGACGGCTTCAAGGCTCTCACTGACGCGGTGGGCAGCCGCATTAAGGTCATCGGTGATGATCTGCTTGTGACGCAGACCCCGCGTTTGCAGAAGGGCATCGAGATGGGTGCCGGGAACGCCATTCTCATCAAGCCCAACCAAAACGGCACGCTCTCCGGGACCCTGGATGCGATTGCTATGGCCAAGCGCGCGGGCTGGCAGTGGATCGTCTCCCATCGCTCCGGTGAGACCATGGATACCGCGATCGGGGATCTCGCCATCGGCACCCGCGCTTACGCGCTGAAAGCCGGCGACCCCACCCAGCCCGTCCGCCGCGCCAAATACAATCGCGTCATCGTGCTCGACCGCCTCCGCGCTACCGCGGCTGCTGCGACAGCGGCCGAGGAGGTCTTTAAGTTGTACCGTCGCAGCTACGATATCGCGCCGCCTCGAGCGGCGGATGGGCGAACAGAGAGTCTGCAGGATGTCAATGCGCGGGCGTGGCTCTATGATGAGGCGCATGTTAAGCCGCTTCTCGAGCAAGGCGAGAACGTGATCGAGAGTCTTCATGGAAACAGTTTCCGCAGTCTTTCGATGAAATGGTTTGGATTGACGGCAAGCGAGGTCGAGGGTTTTACGTTCCCATTGGCGACCCTCATCCGCGTGCGCTTCAAACAGGACGGGACCGTGCACAGCGTGCACATCTTTGAAGACAAAGACCGCCAACCCGATCCGAAGAATGTAGGGGCGTTGATGCGTCTTCTCGTTCAGAAGGGAATTCCTTTCAGGCATGTTTACTACGACAGAACCAGCCAAGACTTCGCGTTGGGGAGTGGATCGCCAAAGGCACTCGAGCCAAATCCCTCCGGCTGGGGCGATGTATACGCCCTACGCCATGGCCAGACGATTTCCAGCGATACCGTGCCGGGGGGGGCACAGGGCGGCTTCTGGGTTGGGCCGCGGGTGGACGTGCCGCTGACGGATGAAGGGCGCGTGGATGCCGCGATGGGGGGCGAGATTATCGATGCGGTCTTGCGTAGTCAGGATCCGCGACTTGATGTCAGGAACCGCACCATCCGCGTCGCCTTCACGACACCGCTGCGACGGGCCCAGGAGACCTTGAGGGAAGCGCTGGATGCCATGGGGCGCAACGTTGAGGGGGCCACGGAGGAGGCGTTGTCAGCTCGATTAGCCGCTTGGCAACCGGATGATGCGAACAAAGTGTTGATGGTCGTTTCGCCGACTCTTCAAGAGCGCGACTATGCGGCGGCCACCGGTTACAGTCGCGAGGCGATGCCCGTGGTGCTGCAAGCGATGATCCTCGAACTGTGGGCCGAGACCCCTGCTGTGCGCAACGCTAATGTTCGTCAGATCGCTACCGTGTTAGGGGAACGCTGGCAGGAGCTGTTGCCAAGGACGAAAGCCGCCTGGCCGCACTTCCTGGAGGCGATGGGTCGTCGCATCGAATGGCAGGATGAGACGGTGATTCCCGAGCTTGTGGGCTACTACCGTCGCCTGGCCCCGGATGATGCGCGACGAGCGCAACTCGTTGAGTGGCTTCGGGCGCGCGAATCCTCTCCGCTCACTACTCGTGCCCTGGCCGCACTGACCGCCGTCGCCGCCGAAGGGGCTCCGGGAACAGCATCGGTCTCCTTTGTCCAGCGAATGCGCGACCTTGGCATCACGACCGACGATCCAGCAGCTCTTCAGGATCTCCGGCGAACCGGTATGTATGGAGCGTCCCTCGTTGATCCGCAGGCGTGGCTCGAGCAGACGGTCGGGACGGAACATCAGTGGATCGTGGTGCCGGTGGAAGCCTTGCTCAATGGGCCGAGCACCAGCCGCATTGTTGAAAACCTTCAGCGTCAGCGGGAAGTCGGAGGAGGGCGGAAGGCCATCCGTGTTGCGGTCATTGATAACAGGGCCCACTCTGCCCTTGACGCCCAGACGGTGAAAGAACAGCTGCTCGCCACAATGCCGACAGCGTCTGACGGAACGCTGCAGCTTGGGACGGAGGACATCTTTGTGTATCAGCGGACCTCTCCGAAGGAGCTCGCAGCGCTCCTCGCAGCCCAATGGCCCGGCAGCCGCCTGGGGGGTGTCCTGGGCGAAGAAGGATGGGCGGCAGACGTGGCGAGACACAACCCTGGCGTGAAAGTCGCGGCGTTTACAGAGGGTCAGAAGGGTGAGGCGCCAACGGTGGTGAGCCCCGCCCTGATCGACGCCGTGTTCACCTTCGCGACCGGCCGCAACTTGCCTCCCCTCTTAAGAGACCGACTCAAGCAGATGGGGAATCTCACACGGCCACGGCAGGATATCCTCTTCACGGATGTTGAGGCGCCCATCAGCGAGTACGAACGGCGAATGCAGTCAGAGTATGCGGCGGCGACCAAGGACTGATCCGCAGCAGATGTGCATGATAGAGATGATGTCTTACCGGTTCCTCCCTCGATCGCCTACCCTTTTCTGCTGGAGCCAACCGCTGAAATGTTTTTAGAACTTTTTTCTTGAGTGCGGCATGGGATTGGATTACACTATGGGCAGGCTAGAAGTCGTTTCAAAACCGCCTCGCATTGTGGATTGCGAATTGCGGATTGGATGACTAGCAAATCCGCAATCGAAAATCCGAAATCCACAATCTCTTCGGTTTTGAAATGGGCACTATGGAGCGTCCAACCCTGCTTAGGGTTACATGAGATTTGTGTATGTTGCATAACGTTTCTCAGGGTCACACGGGTTTCAACGTCACACAGGAAAGGAGGTGACTGATGGTTCAGGACAGCGTCGAGCGACGACGCGGAAGGCGGGTGAGTCTCGAGGCGCCGCTCTTGATTCGGCGCGTGGGCGTGCGAGAGCTCCAGCCGTTCAAGGAGCTGGTGGCGAAGAACGTCAGCCTGGCTGGGGTCTACTTTGAGACAGAGGGCGAAGACACCTACGCGCTCAATGAGTTCCTCATGGCCTCGGTGGCTATCCCGGAGACGTTCCGGCGTGACTTTCCGTTTACGCGGCTGGCCGGTCCCAGCCGCGTGGTCCGAGTGAAACAACTGCCGTGGCAAGAAGCCGAAGGGAAGACACGATTCGGCATCGCGCTTGAGTTTGGCGACAAGATCACCGCCCTGACGGCCAGCCCGAGCCGGGGCTGAGCCTCGCGGTTCATCAGTCAGAAGTCAGATCGCTCGTCGTGGGTCGTACCCTGGGTGTCTTTGTCTCTTCGTTTCGTCACGGCTGTTCCCCTCGCTCACTCCAACGACGCCGCGTCACCAATGATCACCCGCATCTTTCCATTCCCGTCGTCTCATCGGCCCATGCCCGCTCGGCAGCCTGTGGTGATCGGCGTCGATATCGGGGGCACGAAGATCAAGGCCGGTGCCGTCGAAGTCGGACCGTCGGGCCTCGTCACCCGCCTCATTGCCTCTCAGGAGATCGCCACACCCTGCGCGGTCCCGGCAGTCCTGTACGATGTGGTCGCTGCGCTCGTGCGCGACGTTCGCGCGAAGGCTGAGCGCACCGGGCACCGGGTCCTCCCCCTCGTCGCTGTGGCGCATCCGGGTCGGTTTCTCTCTGATGGACGGCTGGCCCGGGGCACGACCCCCAATCTCGGCGCGGCACCCGGCGAGTTCGATGGGCTCCATCCGGCCCAGCAGCTCAGTCAGCGGCTCCTGGCGACGGTGATCGCGGAGAATGACGCGGTGGCGCAGATGCGGTTTGGGGTGGACGTGCTGCTGGGCGAGCCGGCGGTGCGACCTCACCTCCTCGGCCAGACCGTCGTGTACCTGGGCCCGGGGACCGGCATGGGCGGCGGGGTAGCCCAGGTGAGCCTGCAGGGCGAGGTGACGACGGTGACCGACGGCCACTTCTTCGACCTGCAGATCCCAGGCTTCGGGGACGGCACGCTGACGGCCGAGGAGCTCTTGACCGGCCCGGCCATCGCGCGCGACATCGCCCGACGGAATGCGCACCGTTCGTCACCGATCCTCCCTGCGACGGCTGAACAGCTCGACCGCCTCCTCGCTGACCCTGAACGTTCTCGAGCGCATGGAGCCCCACGGGCAGAGCCCGTGGTGCCTTCTGATCCGCCCGTGGGGCGGAATCCTGAGCGAGCCCACGGCCGGCGGCCGTGGTGCGAGTCGAAGGATCGGGCTGAGGCCGAGCGCATGGCCGATGCCCACGGCGACATCCTCGCGCTCCTCATTGAGACCATTCACAGCGGGACGATCGTCAAGGTGCGCCTGGAGCCCACGCGCGACGGACACCTCCTCCGCCATCCGGATGAACCAGACCGCGCCTGGACGGCGGAGGACCGGGCCGCGGTCCGCGGAGCCCGCCGGTTTCTCTTGGGGGGCTCGGTGGGCTGCAGCGCCGGGTTGGGCGGGCGCATCCGTCATCGCGCCCTGGAAGTGCTGCGTCACCGAGGGCTCGCCGACGTCATGATCTTCCAGATTCCCGTGGTGTCCGCGGATGCTGGACTGCTCGGGGTGGTGAAGGGGTTGCCAGCCAGCGAGCTCCAAGGCGTTCTGCACGGCGAGCGGGTTGGACCTGTCCAGTAACGCGCGTTTAGTGTTTAGAGCACCTAACAAAATACCCACAGGGCCGCGCTGGGCCTAGCCGCGAGCCGCACAAGGCGTGAGGAGGAAGGTGTATCAGGGCTCCAGATACGCCGACGACGAGCAACTCCGTGCGGCGACGCGGATCGCCCCAGCCCGGAGGGTTGCGGCGGCAGGCGGCCATCTGCCGCGTCGCTCCTCCTCGCCGTACCGGTCTCCCTTGTACGCCGTCGTCGTCGCTCCTGGCACCTGGCCGCCTGGCGCTCGCAACGCGACCCTGTCGGTATTTCGTTAGGTGCTCTTAGGTCGGCGGGGAGACTCCGGGCGCATGAAGAATAACAGGTGCGCGGGGCGGCTGGCGCGGTAGGTGATCGTGTCGTAGGGGAGAGAGGCTGGCAGGAACACCGGTTGGGTTGGACTGACCGTGAAGCGCCGCGCCTCACCCTGGCGGCTGTCCACGCTCGCTTCCACGCGGCCCAGCGTGGCGTGCAATTCGATGAAGCTGTGATGCGGAAGCGGCGTGGTGGATGCGCCAGGCCCTGCGAATCGCAGTTCGCGCGCGACGAAGTGCGGCCAGCCTGGCTCCTCGACCACCCGATGCCACCGGGCCGTGCCCTGCACGGAGCCCTCCGGCACCGTCATCGGCGCGGCGGTGCGGATAAAATGGCTCCGTGGATGCGGGGTGACATCCATCAGGGCGACAAACTGGTCCAGATAGGTCCGGGAGATTGACTTCCGAAGTCTCAGGCTCCCCCGCTCCGCTGTCCCCTCCCAGGTAAACGGGGTAAAGAAATCCGCCCCGCTCTCGGTTCGATCGAACGTTCGCTGCGGTTCGACCAGGATCCAACCGCGCTTCCCATCGGGAAGCGGAATCTCTTTATAGATCCACAGCTCATCCTTCGGGTGGAAGTTCCCCGGGGCTTTCGGGTGGACCTGCAGGGAGAGGCCCGCGATGGCGTGGAGCGTTGGGGTCTCGACGAGGATCGCCTGATCTTCCTGGAAATCGATCCGGTGGAGCAGCCTGATGATCTGCCGGCGAATGTCGCCTTGGCGCATCAGGTTCGCCTGAGCATCGGCGCGGTGTGGCGGGGCGACGAACGGGTCGAGCTCACACGGTGCGGTCCCGGTCCAATCGGTCGTCGCCTGCGCGATGGCCCACGCTTTATAGGCCGCCTTGAAGCGCTCGAACGCCTTCCGGGAGCGCACGCGCAGGCGGATGAGGCCGGCGAGTGCCTCCACAGCTTGCCGGTCCTCCCAGAGGAGATTGGCGAAATAGGCCCTGAACGCCGCGGGGCTCTTGCCGAGTGCACTGACCGTATCGGGATTCAGCCCCACATAGGCAAACGGTGGGAAGTCCGATGGATCGAGGAACTTCACAAAGAAATACTTCTGGTTGGAGTTCTCCGGGTCGGCCCCGGCAGGACCCAGGACCTGCGGGGCCTTGGTCACCAGCTCCTCCATGGTCATCCTGCCGATCGAGTCAGCTGCGGCAATGCACGCGGCCTTGTTGGGTCCGGAGAAAAACGGCCAGGTTTCAGCGACCGGCTGCGTGGTGCCGAACAGTGTCTTCAGCGTTGAGCCGGCCCACTCATAGCTCATGGTATTGGGATGGGTCGTGATGGGCTGGTGGCTGAGGGCGGTTGCGATGGCCAGCCCATCTTGATGGGGGACGCGAGATGTGGGGGGTGGGTTCACCGTCGTGGTCCCTTGTTCTTTTTTCTTTGCGTCCGCGAAGCGCGACTCCACCTGGGATCCCGCAGATTATACCAGAGAGACGCGGGTTCTCGCTATTCACCGTTCTTGACGCGGGCTGGAGAACTCCGTAGGATAGGGCTTTATCACCGGAGGGGTTCGACCCCGCCATCGGGCCACGGCCTTCGGCCGTGGGCCCGCGCTGGTTCATCGAGTGCGTCCCTCGACTTCGCTCGGGATTCCTCGGCCAGGATCCCGAGGCCGCGGGCCGAGGGATGGGCGGGATGTCGCCCCCACGGCCCGACGGCGGGGCGAGCCGGGGCGGGCACATGGGGCGTGGCGTGAGGGTGCCACCCCGCCAAGGCGGGGTGGGGCTCCACAAGCGACCATCGGATCGGCAGAGGCGACTGAGGGATGCAGATGGCGAACGAGACCGTGTTGAAACGGTACCCAGGAAATCCCATCGTGACCGCCAAGGCGGTCCCACGGGCCAACAGCATTCACAACAGCGCCGTCGTTCGCGTTGGGAGTGGCTATGCCGGGATCTTCCGTGTGGATGAACAGGACATGTGCTACCGGCTCCATGTGGGGAAGAGCCGGGATGGAATCCATTGGGAGATCGATCCTCGGCCCATCAAGATGGTCAGCGATGATCCGGAGGTCCGGGTTGAGGACCATAGCTATGACCCGCGCATCACCAAGCTCGGAGGCACCTACTACATCACCTGGTGCAACGCCGGGGCGCAGGGGCCCTGCATCGGGCTGGCCGCGACCAAGGATTTCAAGACCTTCCGCCAGATGGAAAACCCGCTCCCCACCGCCAATCGGAACGGCATCCTGTTCCCCAGAAAGATCAAGGGCAAGTACGCCATGCTCCACCGACCGAGCGATCGAGGGCATACCCCATTCGGGGACATTTTCTTCGCGAGCAGCCCGGATCTCATCCACTGGGGCTGTCACCGGTTCGTCTTTGGCCCTCGAGGCGGGTGGCAATCTACCAAGGTCGGGCCGGGGCCGGTCCCGATTGAGACCCGGGAGGGGTGGCTCTTGATCTACCACGGCGTCTGGACCAGCTGTAACGGCTACCTCTACTACGTCGGAGGGGCCCTCCTGGACCTGGAGCAGCCCTGGAAGGTCCGGTATCGCACCAAGGACTACCTCCTGGCGCCGACCGAACCCTATGAACGCGTGGGCGACGTGCCCAACGTGATCTTTCCGAGCTCGGCGGTCCTCGAAGGCGGCACGCTCCGCCTGTATTACGGCTGCGCCGATACGTGCATCTCCATGGCGGAAGCGAAGCTGAGTGAGCTCCTCACGTTTATTAAGACGCACAGCTTCTAAATGGAACCACCGATGCACGTGAACATCTCGAGGGTGGTTCCATTTACCCCGAGCAAGCGAAGCGCGTCGAGGGGTGACCCTTCGACAGGCTCAGGGTACATGCGCCCCCCGCTCTGTTCAGGTGCATCTGTGGGCGCATGTAGTTGAGGGCCACCGCCGTGCCGGTTCGGTTTGCGCTCGTGGGCTGTGGGAAGATCACCGAGCGGCTCGCGCTCCCCCAGTTGCAGGGGTGCCCGGACGCTGAAGTGACTGCGCTCGTTGACACGCGCCGTGCGGCCGCGAAGCGGATGGCTGACCGGTTCGGCATCGACCGTGGCCGAATTTGGACGAGCTGGAAGCGGATGCTGCGGGAGGCGGAGGTCGATGCGGTGGCGGTGAACCTGCCGAACGTCCTCCACGCAGAGGTAGCGATTGCCGCCCTCGAGGCGAAGAAGCACGTGATGGTGGAGAAGCCGATGGCCCTCACGTTGGCTGAAGCGGATGCGATGCTGGACGCCGCGCGGGCCAACCGGCGGCTCCTGATGGTGGAGCACACCCAACGCTTCGATCCCGTGCATGAAGTGGCGTATGACCTCCTCCGGCGCAAGGCCCTCGGGGAGGTGACCCAGCTCCGAGGGCGCATCGGTCACGCCGGTCCTGAGTACTGGTCTGGGACCACGCGAAGCTGGTTCACTGACAAACGGCAGTCCGGGGGCGGGGCGCTCGTTGATGTGGGCGCGCACATCGTGGATCTCTTGCGATGGCTGTCCGGCAAGCGGGTGAAGCGGATCTGCTGCCAGGCGAAGACGCTCCAGAAACGAGTGCGCGTGGAAGATAATGCCAGCGCGCTCTTGGAATTTAGCGACGGCACGTTCGGGTCGTTTGAGGTGAGCTGGACCACGCGACCGTATGAGGTGACGACCCAGTTCTACGGCGAGCGTGGCCAGTTGCGGACCACCGTGGGGGCGGCTCATCCGGTGGTCGTCCGCTACTGCCAGCGCAAGGGCGACCCGAACAAGCCGCTGCGAGGCGACGTGCCCATCGCCGTCCCCGCCGCGAGTCGGCGAGGGGGTGCCTACCCGCGCTTCGTTGAGGCCATCACCGCGGGGCGCCCGCTGGCCGTCCCCGGCGAGGAAGGCCGCAGGACCCTTGAGGTGATTCTGGCCGCCTACGAATCGGTTCGAGTTGGTTCGTGGGTGGAGCTCCCGTTGCGGTAGTGCCCTACATGTCGCCCTGACACCACAGATGTCACAGAATTCCACGGAAACATAGAGGACAACTCGCCAGGCATTCTCTGTGTCTCTGTGGCCATTCTGTGTTTCTGTGGTGTGCTGTGAAGTGTTGTCGAGCGCATGAAACTCGGCTGTTGCAGCTGGTCCTACCACCGGACGATGGCCGCCAAGCGGATGACCTTCAACGAGTGGCTCCGCGTCTGCGCCGAAGAGCTGTGTGTGGGGGGCGTGGACATCATCGCCGAGCAGATGCCCAGGCGCACGAAGCGCTTCTGGGTGGAGACGAAGAAGCGGTGTACCGATTTTCGGTTAAGCATCGTGTCGCTCTCACCGGCCAATGACTTCGGCAAGCCCACCGCGAGGGCCCGTCAGGACGAGGTGGACCGCGTCAACCGCTGGGTGGAGGCGGCGTTCATCCTCGGCGCCCCCTGCCTGCGCATCTTCTCCGGCTGGCCTCCTGCCGGGCAGCTCGATGCCCTCTGGCCGAAGATGGTCGCGTGCATCCATGCCGTGGCCAAGACCGCCGCGCAGGCTGGGGTGACCCTGGTCGTGGAGCCGCACAACCACGGCGGATTTCTCTCCAATTCGCGCAGCACCCTCAGGCTCATCCGCGAGATCAACAGCCCATGGGTGCGGATCAACTTGGATACCGGGAATTATCGCGAACCGAATCTCTATGCCGGGCTTGAAGCCTCGTTGCCGTACGCGCCGCACGTCGTTGCGAAGATCCACCGGTTGAGCCCTGCCGGGGAGGAGCTGGAGTTCGACTACGAGAAGATCTTCGCGATGCTCAAGCGCCACCGCTACCACGGGTTCGTGACGCTCGAGTACGAGGGCCAGCTCGATGAGCGTGAGGGCGTCCCGAAAGCGGTGGCAATGCTCCGCCGCTACGCGCGCAAATACACGCTATGAGAGTTCGCGAGCGCCACTGGCAACCCGTCGCGTACCTCTTCATCGCCCCCGCGCTCATCCTGTTTGTCGTCTTCATCTTCCTGCCACTGTTCGCCTCCCTCTATCTGAGCTTCACCGAGTACAACGTGATGCAGCCACCCCGCTGGGTGGGGCTGGACAACTTCCGCACGCTGCTGTGTGCCGATCCCCGCTTCTGGAAGGCCTTTCGCAACACCGCCCTCTACGTCGTGGGGGTCGTTCCCGTCGGGATTTCTGTTGCGCTCCTCCTCGCGGCTGCGCTGGAGGAGCTGACGCGCGGGAAACAGCTGTTCAAGATCCTCTACTTCATTCCCACCGTCACCTCGGTGGTCGCCATTGCGGCGGTCTGGAAGTGGCTCTTCGCTGGGGAGAAGTACGGCCTGATGAACTACGCGTTGATCCAGCTCGGCCTGCAGCCGATTGATTGGCTGGTTTCTCCGAAGTGGATCCTCCCCGCGATCATGATCATGAGCATCTGGGCGGGTCTGGGCTACAACCTCGTGTTCTTCTCCGCGGGGATCTCGACGATTCCCCAAACCCTCTATGAGGCCGCGAAGGTGGATGGGGCCAATTGGTGGGGGCGGTTCTGGAACGTGACGGTGCCGATGCTGCGCCCGACGCTGGTCTTTGTCGTGGTCATGGCCGTCATCAGCTCGTTCCAGGTGTTCGATCAGGTCTACATCATGACCGGGGGCACGGGGGAAGGGATCGGGGGGGTCCTGGATAGCGGGCTGACGCTGGTCGCGTACCTCTACGAGCAGGGGTTTGTGAAGTTCCACATGGGCTACGCCTCAGCCATCGCCTACCTCATCTTCGGCTGCGTCTTTGGCCTGACGCTGGTGAACATCCGCATGTTGCGGTCCCGTCAATGAGCTCGGTTCCAAAACCTATGGCGTGCTCGAGGCTCAAGGCTCTAGGCTCTAGGCAATTGCCTCCCCGGCCCGCCAAGGCCGCAGGCCGGGGCGGGCAAGTCTCCAGCCTCGAGCCTCCAGCCAAGCAGCGGTTTTGAGGAGCACTTTGATGTGGCGGTTCAATTGGCGGACAGCACTTATTGTCGCCGTGCTTCTCCTCGGAGCCGCCGCGATGGTCCTCCCCTACTACTGGATGGTTCTCTCGTCGATCAAGCCCCCTGAAGAGCTCTACACCTATCCGCCGACGTTCTCCGTGCAGCACCCCACCCTGAAGCCGTACACCCAGCTGTTCACCTTGCTGCCCATGGCGCGGAGTCTCTTCAACAGCCTGTTGGTGGCGTCGACGGTGACCGTCAGTAACATGCTATTCTGTTCGCTGGCCGGCTACGCGTTCGCAAAGCTGCGCTTTCCCGGTCGGGACGCTATCTTCCTGGCCCTGATCTCCGCGATGATGATCCCCTGGCAGGTCTTCCTCATCCCCGGCTTCGTGATTGTCAAAAGCCTCGGGTGGCTGAACACCTTTTGGGCCCTCATCATTCCGAACCTGGCCATGCCGTTCGGGATCTTCTTGTGCCGGCAGTACACCATGAGTATCCCGGACGGGTTGATCGAGGCGGCGCGCATCGACGGGTATAGCGAGCTGGGGATCTACTGGCGGGTCATCCTCCCGCTCCTCACCCCGGCGCTCGCTACCCTGGCGATCTTCACCTTTTTGTCGCAGTGGAACAGCTTCGTGTGGCCCCTCATCGTGACCCAGTCCAGTCAGATGCGGACCGTCCCGCTGATCATCGCGGTCCTCAACGGGCAGTTCGGAGCGAATTTCGCCATGGTCATGGCCGGAGCGCTCGTGGTGACGCTCCCCGTGCTCGTGGTGTTCCTCATGTTCCAGCAACAGTTCATCCGAGGGGTATTTCTCACCTCCATCCGGGAGTAGGCAACCGTGCGTTGCTCCAGCACCTCGTCACTGTTGGATGCACTCCCCCTGTGCGGGCTGCTCCTTGTGTTGAGTGCCTCCTCCGCGCAGGGGGCCGAAGTTCATCTTGCATCCGTGCCGTCCGGTTGCTTCATCGTGAAATTGTTTGAGCGCTGCGAGGTCACGGTCAAGGTGGAGGGCGACATCCGCAATCCCTACGACCCTGACGAGGTCACACTGGAGGCGACCTTCCGCCCCTTCCGAGGCGATCCGGTCACCGTTCAAGGATTCTACTACCAGCCATTTAAACGGAGGGTGGAGGGAACTCGAGAGGTGATTCAGACCGCAGGCAGCCCGGTCTGGAAAATCCGGTTTACCCCCAGGCGGCTGGGCCTCTGGTCATACGAGGTGCGGCTCATCACGCCCAAGGGGAGGCAATCGTTGCCCCCCAAGCCGTTTGTCGTGGTTCCCTCATGGCACCGCGGCTTTGTCCAGTTGAACCGCCAAACAGGCTCGTTCGTGTTTGACTCCGGAGCGCCCTTCATCCCCGTCGGCGAGAACCTCTGCTGGGGCCCCAGCGTTCAACCGCTCCTGGCGTACGACCAGTGGTTTCGAGATCTGGCGAGGCGCCACGCCAACTACATCCGGGTCTGGATGGCTCCGTGGTCCTTCCGCCTTGAAACCACGGAGACCGGGGTGGGACGCTACGATCAGTTGCGGGCCTGGCAGCTCGATTACCTGCTCGAGCGGAGCGAACAGCGAGGGCTCTACTGGCAGCTCTGTTTGCTCAACCACGGCAGCTTCAGCCGGACGCAGGATCCGGACTGGGACCACAACCCCTACAACGAGGAGCTGGGAGGGATGTGCCGCCTTCCCAACGACTTCCTCACCGACCCCCGCGCAAAAGCGATGTGTCAGCGTCTGCTGCGCTATCTCGTGAGCCGCTGGGGCTCGAGCCCACAGCTGACCATGTGGGAGTTGTTCAACGAGGCGGATTACGGGGAGTTCAGGACGGAGGATCTGACGGGGTGGATTGACGAGATGAGCCGGTTTCTCCGGACGATTGATGTGAACCAGCGCCCCATCACGACGAGTTTCCATCAGCAATCCCCGGCGGAGGTGTGGCGGCTCCCGACGATCGATGTGATCCAACTCCACCTGTATGACCAACGCGATTTTGCTGAGGCTCTCGGCGGCCCCATGATTGCGACCCTGAAGCAGACCTTTGGCAAGCCGGTGTTCATTGGGGAATTCGGATGGACAGAAGACGTCGTGCGAAAGATCGATGACCTCGGCATCCATCTCCACGAGGGCTTATGGTCCAGTCTGATGGGGGGCGCGTACGGAGGTGCCCTGGTCTGGTTCTGGGACAGCTACGTCCACCCGAGAGGGCTCGAGCGCCACTTTCTGGCGATGGAGAGTTTTTGGCGCGGCGAGCGAGTTGAGCAGCAGACGAAGCGCGTGGAGGTCTCCCTGTCAGACCGCCGGCTGGCCGGGTGGGGGATCGGCAACTCCGAACGGGTGCATCTCTGGATCAGAAACCGCGCCCACAACCTCGGTGAGTATTGCGTGTACCGCTGTGAGCTCGCCAAGGCGCGGCTGGCCCGGGCGCGCGGACAACCCGTCACGCTGGTCACGTATGCTCCCAGGCCGGTGCGTGGCGCGACGGTGACGGTCCGTGGGTTGGACCAGGAGGGGCGGTATCGCGTCGAGTGGTGGGACACCTATCGAGGGAGGGTGATGGTCAGATCAGCGACCCGTGTCCAGCAGGGGACCCTGACGCTGGAGGTCCCGGCTGTGCGCTTCGATGTCGCGGCCAAGCTGACCCGACTCCAATGGTGGGAGCTCGGGGGAGCGCTGCCATGAGCCGCGGCCTCTTGCGCGCCGTCGCCCTGGCGGTCGTCTCGCTGGCGCTGTGGCCGCTGCCGGCGGCCTGGCCCCATTCCGAGGAGGCCACTGTCTGCGTTAAAACCTATACACCGATTACGGTCGATGGTACACTAGACGATTGGGTGCGTCGGCTCGACGATAATAACTGGGTCGGTCAGGTCGAGGGGAAGACGGACCAGGTGATGAAGATGAAGTGGATGCGAGCGGTGCCGGTTCATCTCAACGCCATCTCGGGGAAGGTCGAGTCGGGCACCGTGAAGAGCCCTGACGACTTTTCGGCGAACGTCTACACGTTATGGGACGACCAGAATTTCTACATCGCCGCGGTGGTGAATGACGACGAAGTGGTCACCCAGCACGAGGGAGCCGACATCTGGCAGGATGACCTCCTCGAGCTCTGGCTGGACTGCCGGCACAACGCCGTCACGCACACGCTCTTTCAAGAGGATGAATACCAGCTGGGGTTTTCACCGGCCAGCAAGTATCGCGACCGGGCTGTGGCGTGGGCATGGCGGAACCCCCGCACGGAGCCGGTGATTGCCGCCATGCGGGTCGCTTCCTCCTTGACTGCAACCGGCTACCTCCTCGAGGCCTCGGTGCCGTGGGCGGTCCTCCAGGGTTGCCAGCCGTCAATCGGCAAGATGATCGGCTTCAACATCTCGATGGTGGACAAGGATGAAAGCAAACCGTGGACCCATGTGACGTGGTCTGGGCAGCTCCACTCCGACCCGAGCCAGTTCGGGCATCTGTATTTTGTTGATGCCCCCATCGACCTCTTTCCATCTGACATGTCTGAGACCCCTTCCGGGGTCTCCCGGTAAGAATGAGGAGGTTGCCCCGTCCCGGTGAATTGCACGACGTGAGACCTGCCATGGAGGGATGTGAGGGGACAACCACAGGAGGTCGTGATGCACAGTAGGTTCAAACACGGCGTCGGGCTTGGGGTGATGGCCCTGCTGGCAGTTGGGACGCTGGCGCGGGCTGAAGACGCAACCGTGGTGCTCTTTGATTTTGAAGGGGGGACCCAGGATTGGGCCATTCCGGACTGGGCAAAGCAGTCACCGGACTACGTCGGGAAAATCGTGAGCATCTCAGAGGAGTTTGCCTCGCACGGCAAGGGGTCGCTGCAGCTGCTCGCCGAGTTTCCAGGAGGCAAATGGGCTGGGGCCTACGCCGAAGCCCTGATGAGCGTTACGGATTGGAGCGCGTTTGGCTCCGTGTCCGCCGATGTGTATGTGCCGGCCGTCGCCCCGCGGGGATTAGAGGCCAGGCTGATTCTGACCCTCGGTGACAAGTGGGAATGGATAGAAATGAACCACGCCGTCCCGCTTGAGCCGGGCAAGTGGATCACCATCACCGCGAACCTCAAACCCGGCAGCCTGGATTGGAAGGTGTTTCCCACTCAGGCGTTCCGCAAGGTGATCCGAAAGCTCGGGATCCGCGTCGAGAGCAACACGAAACCCGTCTACTCCGGGCCGCTACTCTTCGACAACGTTCGACTGAGCCCGTGACGTGTCGTTGGGTGAGGTCCGAAAACGCCGGCGCGCCTCCCCGCGCCCGACCACGATGACGATCCTTCGACTCCCCAGCACTCAGAACCTGAGTGCTGGGTCGCTCAGGATTCCGCCCCACGGGTGGATCAGAAGGCACCACGGGCTCTGCCCGTGGGGCTCCATGAGGACATGGTCTGCGGTCATCCTCTGTGGAGTCTTCCTCCAAGGCTGCGGGCCTTCCAAGAAGGGCCAGGTCGAACTCACGATGTGGCTGGTGGGTTCAGAGGGTCAGGCCCGCACGATCAATCAGCTCGCTGAGCCGTTCACGAAAGAGACCGGTGTGCGCGTGCGCTGCGAGGCCATCTCATGGGGCGAGGCGCACAGCAAGTACCTGACGGCGGTCGCCGGAGGCGTGGAGCCGGACATCGGGATGATGGGATTGACGTGGGGGGTGGAGTTCGGCCGGCTGGGGGCGCTCGTGGACCTTCAGCAGGCGTTTCCCCAAGAGGTCGCCGCGATTCAGAACGCCACCTTTCCAGGTCTGTGGGAGTCTGTGGAACAAGGGGGACGCGTGTTCGGGATCCCCTTCGATCTCTCACTGCAAATCCTGTATTACCGGACCGACCTCATCCCCCGGCCACCGCAAACGTGGGAGGAGCTGGTCAACCTCCTGAAGCGTCTGCAGGGGGAGCACCGCCGCATGATCATTGATTGGGGCAACCTGAGCTGGATCGGCTATGCCCCGTTTCTCTGGCAGAACGGCGGCGATTTTTACAACGCGCAGAAGACGCAGGCGGTCCTGGACAGCCCCCAGGCGGCCGAGGCGCTGAGATTTTTCCGCGACCTGTACGTGCTCCATCATGTTCCCAGGACGACGATCCCCATTGAGCAGGGGTTGCGGAGCGGGGAATTTCCGCTCGCGATCTCAGGGAACTGGAAGATCGTCAGCTTGACGATCGGGGTGCCGGAGATCGCAGGGAAATGGGCCATCGGGCTGCTCCCGCAAGGCCCGCGCGGCAAGCGAACGGCGTTTTTAGGCGGACGCATCATGGGGATTTTCGCGAGGTCCGCCCATCAGGCCCAGGCGTGGCGGTTCCTCCGCTATCTCTTTGAGCCCAAGGTGCAGAAGCGGATCTACGAGGCGGGACTCGAAACCCAGGACGCCTACCTGCCTCCGAACATGGAGAGCTGGGAGGCGCTGCCGATGGAAGAGGGGATGAAGGCGGTCTTGAAGCAGCAGGCGCAGGAGGCGAAAGGCCCCCCGGCCGTCCCAGGCTGGACCGAAACGACCAATGTCATCGAGGCGGCCATCCAGCGGGTCATCTTGCAAGACGCGGACCCCGCGTCAGAGTTAGCGGCCGCCACTCACGCGATGAACGAATCGGTCGTCGGCAAGTAACCTGGTGACGCCGGCGGAAGGCTGCGGAGGCATCTGCGAGCATCCGCGTCCCAGGAGTTTTTGAAATGACGGCGGGGGCCTCAACGATCTTGAGTTGATGGATGAGTCCGCTCGGCAGTCGTGCTGAGCAGGATTGAACGGGAGCGTTGCGTACCGCTTCCGTTCAATCCTGTCGAAGCACTAGAACGTAATCCCCACCTTCCCGAAGATCTCGAAGGAGTCCGCGGTGTTGCGCCCCGCAAACACGTCGTTGTAGCCCACTTCGACGTTCACGGTGGGGCCAACCCCTTCACGGAACACCGATGAAAAACCGTCGCCCAAGAGGTTCACGATGGCCCGGATCCCCCACTTCTTGAAGTCCTCCTCCTGCTCGTGCGTGCTCCGGATGCTCGTAACCGATTCCACGGAGCCAATAACCATGAGGCGCTTCAGCGGTGTGATGCCTGCCTCGAAGGTCAGGGGCACCTCATTGGCAGGCGCGCGATTCCTCGCGGGGAACCCGCCCTCGAAGCTGATAAATGCGACCTTGGCATATCGGGTTTCCATCACGAGCTCTTCCCCCCGATTGAACGGCTCCTCCTCTTCCCGCCGCTCGAACGGCGCCTCCTCCTCCCGCTTCTTGAACGGCTCCTCCACCGCCTCCTCCCCGCTGGCGGAGGCCAGCCGGTAGCGCGCCGTGTCATCGAGGCGCGTGGCTCGCTCATGGAGCGCTGCGGTCAGGAGGGCCTGACGGATGGCGGTGTCACGAGGCCTGAACGTGGCTTGAATGGGCTCGGGACGGTCGGGGGAGCGAGGCGCTGCGGCGCTCGGGCGTGAGATGGTCTGCTGACGGAGGGGCCGTCGGATCATGACCTTGTAGGGCGCGAAGGGAAACGACCGGCTGAGTAGCAGCCGTGACTCAAAATCGAACTGGCCTTTCCCCAAGGCGGGGCTTTCCTTCACGTCGTAGCCCCCTGGGATCTTCCAGCTGAACTGCATGCTGGTGACGACGGGGCGTTCCAAGACTCGCAGCTTCGTACGGAGGTAGATGTCACCGATCCCGGTGTCTAAGAGATCGACGCTGTCGTCACGGTAGTGGGAGGATTGATAGGGGAGACTCGCGAGGAGGTTGAGGTAGTCGGTGAGCCCGTACTCGAGCTTCCACTCGTTGCGAATGTCGCTGAAGACCCCGACCTTTGGACGCCGGCTGCTGTGTCCCTTGTCGTCAAACACCTTCTTCGAGCCGAGGTAGCGGTAGAAGTACTCCGCGTACCACCGGTTGCGGGGGAGGGTCCACGCGCCTGCCCAGGCTGCTGGAGCCGCCCAGAGGAGGAGGGGGAGGACGAGAACAACCCGGAGCCATGAGGTTCGCTGCATCATGTCCTGTAGCTTAGGAAACTTCCTGTGGGAAGTCAACAGAAAAACTGGGTACTGCCTGAAGTTCCTGTTGACGCGGATTTACGCGGATCGACACGCGGATTTCCGCAGATGATCCGCGGCCATCCGCGCAGCAATCCGCGGCCATCCGCGTTCCAAAACCCTCAAATTAAGGCACCACCAAAAAACTCACTTCATGGGCATGGTCTGGGCGGCCTTCCAGTATGGCCTCAGAGTGTTGCAGAGATTTTAAAACGCTCCTAAAGGGCTCATCAAAGAACTCATCTTGACAAACTTCGTACACTCCTAAAGAATAGTGCAGAGTGCGATGATTCGACGGCGATCCCTTCTTGATCAGCATCGTCTGACCGAGCGCGAGGAAAAGAGCTTTCAGATTCTCGAGCTGCTCCGCCAGCGCGGTCCCTTGACCCGGACCGAGTTGTCGCAGGGCACCGGGTTCAACATCGTGACCGTCTCCAATTACATCAATGAGTTCGTCAAGCATGCGCTGGTCTTGGAGCGAGGGTTTGATATCTCCACCGGCGGGCGCAAGCCGGTCCTCGTGGAGCTGAACGCGAAGGCCTGGTTCGCCGTGGGGGTGGATCTGGGGCCCTTGGACGCGGCGAACGCCCAGATGGTGTTGGTCATCACCGATCTGCGCGGGCAGATTGTCCATCGGGTGGTCACGCCTCGCCAGACGGACGACATGGATCGCCTCCTCCAGGGCTTAGGAGGGGATCTCCGGGAGTTCCTCAAGAGCAGTCCGGTGGATCCCAAGAGGATCTCCGGGGTCGGGGTGGGGCTGCCCGGGATCATGGATGAGCGAGCCGGGACGGTCAGGGATCGGTCCCGGAACGGCATTCGGACGAACTACGTGGCCATCCGCGATCAACTCGAGACGATTCTGCGCCTGCCGGTCCTCATGGGCAGCGACTCCACGCTGGCCGGCTACGGGGAGCTCCGCTTGGGGCTAGACCGTCCCATCAGAAACCTCATCTACATCTACTCGGACGTCGGCGCGAGCCTCATCATCAACGGGCATATCTACTGGGGCTCCGGAGGCAGCGCGGGTGAGCTGGGCGTCTTCCTCCCATCCGACCAGGATTACCTCATGTGGATCAAAAGTCCATCGTTCGTGCTGTCGAACGTCTGGGACATGGGGCTGGCTTCGCAAGCCAAGAAGCTCATCCAGGAGGGGCACGCGACGGCAATCCAAGAACTGGCCCCCGGCGGACCTGAGTCGATCAGCCTGACGACGGTGCTCCAGGCGGCTCAGGCCGGCGATCAGCTGGCCAGGGAGTTGGTCGAGCACGCCGCGACGCAGCTCGGCATCCGGATCGCGTATCTGGTGAACCTCCTGAACCCAGAAGTCGTCGTCATGGGTGGCGGGATTGAGCAGGCGGGCTCCCTGCTGCTCGAACCCGTATGGCGCTCTGTGAAAAAGTACGCCTTCGAAGAGCCAGCGAGCCTCGTGGATGTGTTGCCAGCCCAGCTCGGCCAGAACGCGGTGGCGCTCGGGGCGGCGTGTTGGGTCATCCAAGAAGTGTTCATCCAGGCGTAGGCGGGCCGGCACGCGGCGGCGTCCACCGACGATGACGAGACGACGACATGTCAGCTCCTAACGTAGGGCGCTGGGCGACACGGCTGGCTCCTGTCCTCGGGGTCGTCGGTGTGGTCGGTGGGGTGGGCGGTCTGGTCCTCTATGCGGGAAGGCAGCAGCAGATCAAGCGCCTGCAACAGCAACTGGTGTTGAGCCAACAGCAGGCGGCTCAGGTCGAATTCCAGAACCAGGACCTCGCCAAGCAGCTCGACAGCCTCCAGAAGGAGCGAAAAGTTTCTGAGGAGCATCTCGCGTCACTCCGAACCCAACTCACCTCAACGATGGCAGAGCTGAAGGGGGCCCGGGAGAGCCTGGAGGAGCTGCAGGAACGTTTCGCCACCCTGGCGAAAGAGAATGCCCGCCGCGAAGCACAACTGGCCAGCATCACGGGTGAGCGCGATGAAGCCAAACAGCAGGTTCAGCGTCTTGAAGAGGAGAAGGGGAACCTGCAGCGTTCCGTGAGTCGCCTTCACGAACGCCTGACGTGGCTCGACCGCGATTACCGTCAGGTCGCTGATAAGCTCGCTCAGTTGCAAGCCGGGCAGGGCTCAGCCGCTCAAGCGTACGCGTCAGAACCCGTCGGTCAGGAAGGTTCAGGGACCCCCGCTCTCGCCGCTGCTCCCCCCGCATCGGCATCGGCGGTGAGACCGTCGGCTTCCGCAATGGTCGGGACGGTTGAACTGCCGCCTATCATCGTGAGGAAGGATCAGCCGGCGACATCAGCTCCCGTCCGCGGGCGTGTCCTGGACGTCAACACGCAGCACAACTTCATCGTCGTGGATAAAGGCAGCGCGGAGGGGGTCCGAGCGGGGTTGGTGTTCACGATCAGGCGCGGAGAGACCTTCGTGGGACAGGCCACCGTCGCCCGCGTACGTCCCCAGCTTTCGGCCTGCGACATTGTTCGGACCAATACGCCGGCTCAGATCAGGGTCGGTGATCAGGCGGTTCAGGGTGATGAAAAAGATTGACATCGCCCAGGTCGCCCGAGCCGCTCACGTGTCGACCACGACCGTCTCTCGGGTCATCAATGAGGTGCCCACCGTGTCCGAGGAGAACCGGCGGCGGGTCCTCGAGACCATCAAGAAGCTCCGATACCGGCCCAACCCCAGTGCCCGTCGGCTGGCCTCTGGCCGGAACGACACCATCGGGATCATCATCCCGCGGTTTGCGGACATGTTCCACTCGTTCTATGTGTCCGAGCTACTCAAAGGTGTCGGAACAGGAGTGGAGCGGTTCAAGCTCAACCTGCTCCTCCACGTGACCGATCATCGGTCGGCGTTTGATTTTTCGACCGTAGAAGGGGTGCTCTTTGCTGATATCGATGGCAACGAAGATCAACTCGACTGGGTCATGGAACAAGGCATCCCTTGTGTGGTCACGAACCACTTCATTCAGGAGTTGCCGGTCAGCTGCATCGCGATCGACAACCGCACAGCCAGCGAGCAGGTCGTGGGGTACCTCGCTGGCCTCGGACATCGCGACATCGCCACCATCGCCGGCCACCTGCGCACCCCCGTTGGGATCGAGCGGCTCGACGGGGATTTGAAAGCCATGAAGGCCCGAGGCCTCGTCGTGAAACCCCACTTCGTGCAGCGGGGCGACTACAGCGGTCCCTCGGCGCGGGAGCCCGTCCGGCAGCTCCTCACCGACACGGATCGTCCCACGGCGATCTTTGCGGCAAGTGACGAGATGGCCGTGACCGCTATCGAAGTGGCGCTCGAGCTGGGCCTGCGGGTGCCGGAGGATCTCTCCGTCGTCGGCTTCGATGACAGCCCCATCGCGGCGTTTGCGAAGGTGCCATTGACGACCGTGTGGCAGCCCTTGAGCCAAGTCGGAGAGCTCTCTGTCGAGGTGTTGTCCAAGCTGATGACGAAGAAGCAGCGTCGTCCGGTGAAGACCATGCTGGGGACAAAGCTGGTGGAGCGCCAGTCGTGCCGCCAGACGTGGCTGGAACCCTGATCACCCCTGATGCGTGATGAGGGAAGGGGAACCCCGCGTTCGGGAATCGATCCTTCGACTCGCACCACGGCCTCCGGCCGTGGGCTCGCTCAGGATTCCGCCACACGGGCGGATCAGAAGGCACCACGGGCTCTGCCCGTGGGGCTCCATGAGCACGAAGCGAGGAGGTCGATGAGCGAGCCGATCACGTCGCCGATCAGAGTCGCAGTCTTGGGGGCTGGGGGGTTAGGGAAGGCAGCGGCCCGCATCATCGGCAGAAAACGGGAACTCCGCCTCGTCGCGATCTCTGATAGCCGAGGGATCGTCTCTTCCGCCGAGGGACTCAGCGGCGGGGCGATCGCGGCCATTTCGGGCGACCTGGTGAACGGATACCGGCAATTCCAGGAGTGCGGGGCGGAGGGCAAGGGGGCTGGCGGCGTGGGGCTGATGACGGACGTTGAAGCGCGTCACTGCGATGATCCCCTTGGCGAGATCCTGGCGCTCTCCAGTGTCCTTGATGCGGTCCTCGTCGCGCTCCCCAATCTCCCGAACGAGTTTATCCCCGGCGTGATTGAACGCTTCGCCACCGCCGGCGCCTCGCTCGTCTTCGTAGACGTGTTGAAGCGCACCCGCGCGGTGCAGCAGATGTTCGCGCTGGACGAGGCCGTGAAGCGCTCGCAGAGCGTCGTCATGACCGGGTGCGGGGCGACCCCGGGCATCCTGGCCGCCGCCGCGGTGCTGGCGGCGCAATCGTTCATGGAGGTGGAGAAGGTCGACATCTGGTGGGGCGTGGGCATCGCGAACTGGGAGGCGTACAAAGCCACCATTCGGGAGGACATCGCCCACCTGCCAGGTGTTACCGTGGAGCGCGCGAAAGCCATGACCGATGCGGAGGTTGAAGCGCTCCTCGAGCGGACGAACGGCCTCCTGGAGCTTCGGCAGATGGAGCATGCCGACGATCTACTGCTCCAACGGGTGGGGGTGGTGGACGACTTGGATCAGGTGGAGGTGGGCGGGGTGATGGATACCCGCCACCCAAAGAAGCCCGTCTCAACGACGATGACGCTGACCGGGATCACGGCCGACGGTAAACGCTCCAGCCATACGTTCATCCTCGGCGATGAAACAACGATGGCCTCCAACGTCATCGGCCCGGCCCTGGGCTACCTCAAGCGTGGGCTCTGGCTCAAGGCGCACGGGCTCTTCGGCGTATTTGGGTGCACCGAGTTTCTCCCGATGGTTGTGCGGTAAGCCGGTCCGCTGCTCAAGCGGTGCTGGGTTCGACACGCCACAACGCGTCCACCTTCCCCATGCCCTCCTCCGTCGCTCAGGCTTCCGCGCGCGATCGGCTCCTGGCAGACCTTGCTGAGGAGTTGAGCGCGCTCGGCGACGCGGGGTTGCTCCGCCGGCTGACATCCCTTGACGCCGTGAAGGGACCCATCGTCCGCATCGATGGCCGAGCGCTCGTGAACTGGTGTTCCAATGACTACCTTGGGCTCTCACTGCATCCGGCGCTCGCGGAAGCAGCCGCCCGGGCGGCTGCCGTGTGGGGGGTTGGCGCACGGGCGTCGCGTCTCTTGGCAGGAACGACCCGTTGGCACACCCAGCTTGAGGAGTCGCTGGCGGCCTGGTTTGGGACGGAAGCGGCGGTGGTCTATCCCAGCGGCTACCTGGCCAACCTCGGGACGTTGGGTGCGCTGCTCTCCTCACGGGATGCGGTGTTCATGGATCGCTCGGCGCATGCCAGCCTCTTCGATGCGGTGCGCTCGACCCGGGCCACCCTGCGGGTCTTCCGTCACAACGATGCGTCTCACCTCTCGATCCTGCTCTCGCGCTGGACAGGCGGGAGGCGGCGGTTCATCGTGACGGAAGGCGTGTTCAGCATGGACGGGGATTGCCCGCCGCTTGCTGAATTGGTCGAGCTCGCTCACGCGCACGGGGCGACAGTCTATGTGGATGATGCGCATGGGGCGTTCGCGCTGGGCGAACGCGGGCGTGGCACCCCTGAAGCCGCTGGCGTCCCCCATGATCAACTCATCTACATGGGCACGTTGGGAAAGGCCATAGGCTGCCAAGGCGGGTTCGTCGTCGGTCCGAGGACGCTGGTCGAGTTCTTGCAGAATCGGGCTCGCACGTTTCTCTACACGACAGCGCTCGCCGTGCCCATTGCCGCTGCAGCCGTTGAGGCCTTGCGCCTCTTGGGACAGGAACCCAATCGGCGCGAGCGGCTGCGGGAACTGGCCGAACGGCTGCACAGCCGCCTCGCTCGCCTCCAGGTGATCACCGCAACGTCTCCGTCTCACATCGTCCCGATCATCATCGGGGAGACGCGCCGGGCAGTCGATGTGTCCGCAGCATTGTGGGAGGAAGGCATCTGGGCGCCGTCCGTCCGGCCGCCGACCGTCCCAAAGGGAACCGCAAGGGTGCGTCTTGGGGTGACCGCGCTCCACACCGATGCGCAGATTGATGCGCTCGCCGACGCGCTTCACCGACTCCTCCCGCGAATCCGGAACGCCTGAGATGCAAGGCGCCCACCGTCCGCGCGGGGTCTTTGTCACCGGGACGGATACCGGGGTGGGCAAGACGGTGGTGGCGTGCGCGCTGGCTGCGTGGTGCCGCAGCCGTCACGTGGACGTGGGGGTGATAAAGCCCGTCGCAACGGGAGGAAGGTGGTTGTCCGACGGGGAACTGGAGCGCTGGGTGTCGGATGACGCGATCCGCTTGGCGCGCGCTGCGGGAAGCGACGACCCGTGGCCGCTCATCAACCCCATCTGCTTTCAAGAACCGCTCGCCCCATGGACCGCCGCCCGCCGTGCCCGACGGCCCATTCAGCTCGATGTCGTCATGGAGGCGTTTCAGACGCTGGGCCGTCTGCACGATGTGCTCATCGTCGAAGGGGTGGGCGGCCTCGCCGTGCCGCTGGCCGCTCGCACGACCGTCGCGGATCTCGCCAAGCAGGTCGGCTTTCCCTTGCTCATTATCGCCCGGCCTGGACTCGGCACGCTCAACCATACACTCCTGACGCTCCAGTGCGCTCGTGAGATGGGTCTTCCAGTGCTCGGGGTGGTGTTCAATCACGCCTCGCCGCCTCCTCGGGATGCGATGGCTCGCCTCGCCCAGCGGACGAATCCGTTGATCGTGGAGCGCTTCGCCCATGTTCCCGTCCTTGGGGTGCTCCCCTTCCGTGGGCGCCAAGCCGGCGGTTCTCGATCCGATGCGGCTCACGCCAACTGGATCGCGCAGCATGTGAGCCGTCGATTACTGGCCCATCTGAGAGGAGCGTGAGCAAACCGAGCGAGCGATGCGAGTGCTTTCTTCAAACTGCACGCTGCATGCTACAAGCTGCAACCTGAAGCTTGTAGCCTGTAGCCTGTGGTGGTGTCCTAATTTCACCTCGACACCACAGAGACACAGAATTCCACAGAAACACAGAGGGTGTTGTGCTGGGTTTCCTCTGTGTCTCTGTGGCCGTTCTGTGGTTCTGTGGTGTGAATGGTCAAATTAAGACAGTACCTAACCTGTGGATGGGTTGACACCTGAAGAGGGTTATGATACAGTCAGTGCGGTTTCTGTAGCAGGTACGGCAAGACGATCACGAGCGAATGAAGTCGGAGACCGTATGCGCAAGGTGAAGTGGCAGAGGGGGTTGTCTGCGACCACCACGCAACCATCGGGTACGACGCAGGCAGGGAAGACGCTCGTGCCGCTGCTTGGCGTCCTCGCGGCACTCGCGATCGTGGTGGCGGCCGTTGCCATTGTCTTGCAGAGACAAGAGCGGGAGAAGCGGGAGGCCAAGGAACATGAGCTGCAGCAACAGGTGATCGAGAACGAAGACCTCCAGGCCAGGCTCCAGGACATCCAGCAGGCGAAGACGAAGGTTGAAGAGGACCTCACTCGCACACGGAAAGAGCTCGCGGAGTCCCACGTGCAGCTGGTGAAGGCGGTCGAGGCCCAAGGGGCGCTGACCCATACGGTGGAGGACCGAGAACAAGAGATCGCTCACTTGACGAACAACCTCACCAAGGCCCAGGAGGAGACGAAGGCCCTTTCAGCGCAACTCGCTCAGCTTCAGACAGAGCGCGACACCTTGAAACAGCAGCTCGCCGGATTAGAGCGGGCGAAGGGCGAGTTGGAATCTAAGGCCCTTGAGCTCTCCGAGCGACCGGCCGTGGAACTCGAGAAGGTCCGGGTCACCAACGAACAGTCCCAGGGGAGTCAGGCTGCCTCCGGCGGAGGGGTGCCGGCCGCTGCGACGAATGGGCAGGTCGTCGTCGTGAACCGGGAGTACGATTTCATCGTGATGAACCTCGGCAGAAACCACGGGCTTGCAGTCGGTCAGGAGTTTCAGATCGTCCGGGACAATCAGGTGCTGGGCAAGGTCAAGGTGGAAAAAGTGTATGACGAGCTCTCCGCCGCGGCCATCCTTCCGGAGTCGCAAAAGGACAACATCCGCGAAGGGGACACCGTCAAGGCATTATAGCGCTCCCTGAACGCGCTCCACGATCCTACAGCTGGTGTCATTCCCCAACCTCTTCTGTCACGTCTGACTGTGAGCATCCCCCTCGTGCGGGGGATTTTTTGTACCACAGAACCACAGCCCGCCACAGTGCGTGGCGGGTCCGCCGTGGTGTATGGCGGAAATGCCACAGCACCACAGAGACTTTCCGTCGAGTGATCTGCTGTGCCTCCCCGGCCCGCTGCGGAGGCTGGCTGTGTTGGGCTGTGAGTCTTCTGTGCCATCTGTGGTGTGCGTCAGGTTTTGAAATGGCTCCTTCTGTGCTTCTGTGATCATGGACGTCATCATTCAGCACGCTGACGCGCTTCACGGAACATCGGCTGTTCCGCCGGACAAGGCGATCTGCCATCGCGCAGTTCTGACCGCGGCAGTGGCAGAGGGTGCCACAGAGATCCGCCCATGGCCATTGGCCGACGACTGCCAGCGGACCCTCCAGCTCATCGAAGCTCTCGGCGTTCCTCTCCAGCGATCTTCTCATGGGGTGCGGATTGAAGGGCGCGGACGGGATGGGCTCAGGCCTCCCACCCGGGAGCTCTTCTGCGGGGAGTCGGGGACGACGCTTCGGTTGACGGCTGGGCTGCTCGCGGGGCAGCCGTTTCGGTCCCGTCTGGCCGCCGGCCCATCGCTCAGTCAACGTCCCATGCGGCGGATTGCTGAGCCGCTCGTTCAGATGGGCGCGCGCCTCGAGGGGAGGGGCTCAGCCTCCGGCTCAGGGGAGCTGTACCCCCCGCTCACCGTGCACGGCACGCGGCCGCTCCGCGGGATTCGGTACGCGTTGCCGGTCGCGAGCGCCCAGGTCAAGTCCGCCATCCTCTTGGCTGGGCTGTTTGCGGACGGGGTCACCACGGTGACCGAGGCGGTTCCGACGCGCGATCATACCGAACGGCTCCTGCGCGCCTATGGAGCCGCGCTCCGCCGAGACGGCCCGAACATTTCCATCGAGTCCGGTACGCTGTCCTCGCCAGGGATGCTGGTCCTTCCTGGGGATTTCTCCAGCGCCGCCTTTTTCCTCGTCGCGGCGTCGTGCGTTCCGGGATCGAAGGTGACGCTTGAGGGGGTGGGCCTCAATCCGACACGGATCGTGTTGCTGGAGGTGTTGAAGCGCATGGGGGGCGGCGTCACGTCAGCGGCTTCGGACGATGGATGGGAGCCCCGCGGCACGCTGGTGGTTGAAGCGCGCTCGCTGCACGCTACCGCGGTGGAGCCCGGCGAGGTGCCGTGTGTCATCGACGAGCTGCCGATCCTCATGGTGGCAGCGGCCTGCGCGAGCGGCACGACGCGCTTCCACGGGATCGGTGAGCTGCGCGTCAAAGAGACCGATCGCATCCAGTCGATGGTTGGCGGGTTGCGCCGACTCGGTGTCCGCGTGAATCTTCCCGGACCGGACACGCTTGAAATTGAGGGCGGACCCTTGCGGGGCTCGGCGGTGGAGAGCGCTGGCGACCACCGGACCGCTATGAGCCTGGCCGTGGCGGGCCTTGTCGCCCAAGGGACGACGACTGTGAAAGGGGCCGAATGCGTGGCGAAGTCGTTCCCGGAATTTTTCGATCAGCTGAGGCGGTTGGTCGGTTCACCCCCACACCTCCGCTAGGTGTGGGGGGTTCACCGACGGTAAAAACCGTTGACAAGACCTAGCGCGTTTGTTAGGATGGTTCAAGTTTACCCACGCACCAATCCCGCCACGGGAGGGAGGACGCCCGTTCCCGCATGCTGAGATCGCTGCTCAACCGGCTCGCCGGATCGCTCAAGGCGTTCGTGAATTTCTTCCTTGGGTTATTCTCGGAGGATATCTCCATTGACCTCGGGACGGCCACGACCCTGGTCTTCGTCAAAGGGCGGGGGATTGTCCTCTGTGAGCCGTCCGTCGTGGCCATCCAACGCGGCTCCTCGCATGTTCTCGCGGTCGGGGAAGAAGCAAAACGGATGATCGGCCGCACCCCGGGCAACATCTCGGCGATTCGTCCGATGAAGGACGGCGTCATCGCGGATTTCGAGGTGACGGAGTCGATGCTGCGCTACTTCATCAAGAAGGTGCAGCCGAGGAAGTTGAACAAGCCGCTCGTCATCGTGGCGATCCCGTCCGGGATCACCGAGGTGGAAAAGCGGGCGGTGCGGGATTCCGCGTTGCGGGCAGGCGCTCGCGAGGTCTTCCTGGTGGAGGAGCCGAAAGCCGCCGCCATCGGGGTGGGGCTGCCGATCCACGAGCCGGGCGGCAACATGATTATCGACATCGGCGGGGGGACGACCGAGATGGCGGTGATCTCGCTCGATGGGATTGTGGTCTCGCGCTCCATCCGGATCGCGGGTGATGAAATGGATCAGGCCATCATCGAACATCTCCGCAAGGCCTACAACCTCATGATCGGGGAGCGCACCGCCGAAGAGATCAAGATCCGCATCGGCTCGGCGTACCCGCTTGATCAAGAGCTCACGATGGAAGTCCGCGGCCGGGACCTCGTGACCGGCCTCCCGAAGACGGTGACCATTACCTCGGAGGAGGTTCGGGAGGCGCTGGCGGAGCCGATCCAGGCGATCGTTGAAGCCGCCCGTCTCACCCTTGAGAAGACTCCCCCGGAGCTGTCCGCGGATCTGATCGACCGGGGGATTGTCCTCGCCGGTGGTGGGTCGCTCTTGCGCGGGTTAGACAAGCTGTTGGCCGAAGAGACCGGGTTGCCGGTCCACATTGCGGACAACCCTGTGACCGCTGTGGCCCTCGGCGTGGGGAAGGGCCTTGACAACATCCGGTACCTCCGCACCAGGATCGCGGTGGCCACCCGGCCGGATTTTTAGAGATTGTTGCCACAGATCAATCCAGGCAAACATCTCTTGTATACGAGATCCTGAGTAGCGGCAGCAAGCCGATAATGAAAAACGGCGAGGTTGCCGTTTTTCATGCGCCATCCTTCTCGCGTTTTCCTGATCAGCATCCTGCTTGTCGCCGCCGTTTCTGTCCGCAGTCAGCCGCTGAGAGGGGCGCTCCTCACCCTCCTGCGGTTTCCCTTTACGGTGGTGCGAACGGCCGTGAGTGCGCTCCGGCTCTTGCCGCACCTGCCTTCGCTCTCCCACGAAAACGCCAGCCTTCGCGCTGCATTGGCGCAACGCCAATTCGAGACCGCCCAACTGCGCGAGCAACTCCGGCATGCACAGCAGCGGCAAGCCCTCATCACGGCAGCGGCTCCCCGAGACGGGATTGTGGCCCGCGTGATCTTCCGGTCGATCCTCCCGACGCAGCAGACGGTGCTGCTGGATAAAGGCGGGCGCGACGGGCTGACGGTCGACAGCGTGATCCTCGATGCCGTTGGGGTCGTCGGGCGCGTGACGGAGCTCTATCCCTCAAGCTGTCTCGCGACGTTGCTCACGGATCCTGAGAGCCGAGTGGCGGCGCTCATCGAGCGCTCCCGCGAGACCGGCCTCCTCATGGGCCGCGGCCATGGGCAATGCGAGCTCATCTACCTGGATGCCCAGGCGGACCTCCAGGAAGGAGACCGTGTCGTCACGGCAGGGTCGGGCGGGCCCTTTCCAAAAGGGCTGTTGCTCGGGAGGGTGGTGCGCGTCGTGCGAGATGAGCCGTCCGGGGCCGCATCGGCATGGGTTGCTCCTGCTGCGCATCTGGGGCGGTTGGAGGAGGTGCTGTGCCTGCCATCAACAAGTGGTCAGTAACCAGTGATGGGTGATCAGTGAAACGCGCTTATCAGGTAAACGAACAGTGAGGACATGGCGCTGCTGATTGGGTGTGTGGTGACGCATGCGTTGCTGGCTCATCTGATCGCTTCGCCCTGGTGGCTTCCTGATCTGACGCTCGTCGGCTTGGTCCTCGCTGTGGGACAACGGCCAGCGCAATGGCTCGTCGCGTCTCTTGTGGCGGCGCTCCTCACCGTCCTGTCGGCCGTTCGATTCTCAGGACAGCTCTTTAGTGCGTATCTCCTGTGCGGCTGGTTCGTGCAGCTCGTCGGCAACCGCTGGGACGCCACCGACGTGCGGGTGCAGGGGGTGGCGGCCCTCATGGCGAGTGCGTTGCTCACGTTTGGAGCGATCTGGTTTGAGAACCTCTGGTCGCCCCCACTCCTCGGGTTGGCGCTCGCCCATGTCGCGATCACCGGGCTCTGTGTACCGACTGTCCGCTGGTTGCTGATGAGTAGTTTTCGGATGCCGACGTGATGGATCGCCGACTGGGGCACCTGCAGGTTCTGCTCATGGGGGCCTGTTGTGTCTTGGTCCTCCGCCTGATCCACCTGCAGCTTGTCAGAGGTGCCTATTACCGCCAGCTGGCTGAGCAAAACCGGTTACGGCTCGTGCCCGAGCCGGCCCCCCGAGGGCTCATCGTGGATCGTTCTGGGCGGATCCTTGCCGCCAATCAGACGGTCTTTCGCGTCACACTCGTCCCCCAAGAGCTGGAGGATCTGCCGGCGGTCCTCGCCCACGTCAGCGCGGTCGTCCACCGTCCCGTCGAGGCCCTCCAGCGAGAGCTCCGTCGGGAACAGGGCCTCGCGTTTCTGCCGGCGACCATCGTCTCCCGCGTGCCGAAGGCGGTGGCGATCCGTCTAGAAGAAGAGCGGTGGCAGCTGCCGGGGTTGTTGATCAGACCAGAGACCGTCCGGTCCTATCCACTCGGATCCACCGCCGCGCATCTTGTGGGGTATCTGAGTCAACCGACTCCTGATGAGCTCCCCCTCCTCAAACAGTACGGCGTCCGTCCGAAGGAGCTCGTGGGCCGCATGGGCCTGGAGCGTGCGTTGGATCACGCCTTGCGGGGCCGACCCGGCGGTCTCATGATCGAAGTGGACCATCGAGGCCGACAGGTCCGCGTCATCAGCCACCGCCCGCCAGAAGCCGGCGCGCGGGTCGTCCTCACCATTGATGCCCAGCTCCAGTCGCTGATCGAGCAGGCGTTTGGGGCGCAGTCCGGGGCCGCGGTGGTCCTGCAGCCGGAGACCGGAGAACTTCTCGCGATGGTGAGTGTGCCGGCCTTTGCTCCGGACGTGTTCACGGCGCCTGACGTGGAGGCGGTGCGTCGGTTGCTCAACGACCCGGCCGCTCCGCTCATGAACCGAGCGACCGTCGGGATCTACCAGCCCGGCTCGATCATGAAGCTTGTCACCGCGTCTGCCGCCCTGGAGCAGCAGCTCATCACCCCCTCAACTTCGATCGACTGTCCTGGCTCCTTGACGATCGGCGATCGGGTCTTCCACTGCTGGTTTCAAGACGGCCATGGCCCCATGACGTTGCGCGAGGCACTCATGCAGTCGTGCAACGTGTATTTCATGCACGTGGGCCTGAAGCTGGGAGCGCAGCGGTTGCGCTCGGCGATGGAGGCGATGGGGTTTTCGCATCGAACCGGCTGGCCGTTCGAGGAGCAGTCAGGCCAACTCCCGCAGCGGCGCTTGACGGACGGGGACGTGGCGCAACTCGCCATCGGTCAGGGGGAACTCCTGGTCACCGTCCTGCAGGTGGCCCGGATGGCGAGCGTCTTCGCGAACAAGGGCTGGCTCGTGGAGCCGTGGGTGGTGCGATCGATCGCCGATCGCCCGACAGGGCACCGGTTGCCGCCCCGCCGCCTGGGGTGGTCTGACGAGACGATCGAGGCGGTCCGCGAGGGGATGAAGGCGGTGGTGGCCGATCGGTCCGGCACAGGCCACCGGGCGTGGAGCTCACTCGTCAGCATTGCGGGCAAGACCGGAACCGCTCAGACCAGCGTGCCCGGTCGGACCCATGGGTGGTTTGTTGGCTTTTGCCCGGTGGAACAGCCACGGATCGCGATGGCCATTGTCGCGGAGCACGGCGGCTCGGGGGGAGCGCTGCCCGCGGAAATCGCCAAGTCGATCTGTGAGTACGTGAGCCTCACAGGACTCTCTCGCGAATGAGCGGGTCGTTGAGGTCGTCGCCGGTGGGGGATCGTTGGGGATTCGCTGCGGCGGTTGGTCTGGCGCTCATCAGCGGAATCGCCATGGCCAGCGCGTCAGCGACACGGGATCCGACATTGGCCGTTCGCCACACGACATGGATCGTCATCGGCGTGCTGGGTTCGTTGGGTGTGGCGCGAACGAACTACCGCCTCTGGACAGACATGGCTGTGATCGCCTACGGCGTGAGCCTGATCGCCTTGGCGCTTGTTCCGGTCGCTGGGATCGTGCGCCTAGGTGCTGCCCGTTGGCTCTCCATCTTCGGCATGAGCGTTCAACCGTCAGAGCTCGCAAAGCTCGCCACCGTCTGCTTGCTGGCGCGCTGTCTCTCAGCAACGGTGAGGCCGCTTCCGATGCGCGCGGTGTTGGCGTCGCTCGCCTTGGTGGGGCCACCGGTCCTGTTGATTTTCATGCAGCCGGATCTCGGCTCCGCCACCGTCCTCGGTGCGATCTGGTTCGGGATGGTCTGGGTGGCGGGAGCCCCTCGACGGGTCCTCGGAGCGGCGATCGGTGGACTGCTCGCGCTCGTGCCGGTCGGGTGGCATCTGTTAGAAGGGTACCAGCGCGATCGCCTCGTCGCGTTCCTCAACCCGCAGGCCGATCCCCTGGGGGCCGGCTACACGATCATCCAATCGACCATCGCCATCGGTTCCGGCGGGCTGTGGGGACGGGGATGGTTTGCCGGGACGCAGAACCAGTTGAGCTTTCTACCGGAACGCCACTCCGATTTCATCTTTTCGGTGATCGGCGAGGAGTGGGGGTTCGTCGGCTGCCTGAGCGTGATCGTGTTGTTCGGGATCCTCCTCGCTCGGGCGGTCCGGATTGCGCTGAGCGTCTTGGACCCTCAGGGGCGACTGATTGCGGCGGGGATTTTTTCGTGGCTTGGGTATCAGGCGTTCGTCAATCTGGGCATGGTGGTGGGGCTGCTGCCGGTGGTCGGGGTCCCGCTGCCGCTGATCAGCTACGGCGGATCGTCGATGGTGGCGGTCTGGATTGCGCTCGGGATGCTGCAGAGCCTCGCCCGATCCGCCGTCTAGCCGGGTTGCCGCGATTCCCTGAGGACATCGTGCCAAAGTACACTTGTGACAAAGGGTACAAAGCAATTTTTTTCGAAATCGATTTGATGATTTGCGACATCATGTGGTATAGTCTTGAGTGTAAGGCAGGTAGCGCATCCGTGTGAAAAGGGCGAACCACTTCCCCGCCACAGATCGTTGGCGGGGACCCGCCAGGAAGTGTGGCGGGCGTAAGGGTGGGGTGCAAAGCCGCGAGCCCAGCACTTATTTTTGGCTTGAGGCAAAAATAAGTGCTGGATAATCGGGTTGCCAACGGATTCAGACAGACGCCCTGTTCACAGGACGTCTGTATTTTTTTAGGGAAAAATCTCATGGGACGACCGAACGGCCCTTACAATAACCGCTCGCACCGCGTCATTGCCTCCCTCAACCGGGAACAGGTCGATTACCTCGACAAGCTCGGGAAAGACGCCCAATTCTCATCAGGCATCAAGCTCTCCCGAACCCAGATCCTTTCCGCGATGGTGAACGCTCTGAAGCGACTTGACCTGACGGGGGAGGGGATTACGAAGGCTGAGCAGCTGGAGCAACGGATCGTCGATGCGATGATGAGAGGACTGCGGGGAGGCAAACTCGATGGCGGCCAGCAGTGATCTGGAGGGGGGCGGGGCGATTCAGTGCTGGGGCCTCCCCTTGCGGCCGGGTACGGCGCTCGTCTGTGGAAACGGGCAGGGTCGCGACCCTTCGACGCGGGCCACGGCCTTTGCCGTGGGCCCTTGTCCTTCGACAGGCTCAGGATCCCTCGACGAAGGATCCCGAGCGCAGTCGAGGGACTCAGGGTCGTCCTGAGCGAGCGTCCTTCGGCAGGCTCAGGACGCTCGTCCTGAGTGAAATCGAAGGACGAGCGAAGCGAGTCGAAGGACGATGAAGTGGAGCCACGGGCTCCCCGGCCCGACCCGTGCGGAGGCCCGGGGCGGGCTGCCCGTGGGGCTCCACAACGCGGAGCTGATCTGATGGCAGTTTCGGCGAGACCGACGATGGAAGGACTCCTCCGGGCGGTGGTGGAGCAGGGGGCGACAGATCTTCACCTCGGCGCGAATCTCCCTCCCCACCTGCGCTTGGACGATCGGCTGGTCCCCATGGACAGCGCACCGCTGTCCGGCGATGACGTGAAGGAGTTGGCCTACAGCCTCATCTCGCCCGAGAAGGTGGAGCGGTTCGAGCGATGGAAAGAGCTGGATTTTGCGTTCTCGGTCGAGGGGTTGGCGCGGTTTCGTGCCAACTACTTCATCCAGCAGGGATACATTGGGGTGGCCATCCGGGCGCTCCCGTTTCGGGTCATGACGTTTGCCGAGCTCGGCTTGCCGGTCCAAATCGTGACGGACCTGTGCGAGAAGCCCAAGGGGCTGATCCTGATCACCGGTTCGACGGGGTCCGGGAAGACGACGACGCTGGCGGCGATGGTGGACTACCTGAATACCAACCACGACCATCACATCGTGACCATTGAGGACCCCATCGAGTACACACACTCCAGCAAGCGGTCGATCATCGACCACCGTGAAGTCGGCAGCGATACGCAGTCGTTTGCCCAAGGCCTGAAACACGTGCTGCGTCAAGACCCGGATGTGATTCTCATCGGCGAGATGCGTGACCTCGAGACCATTGAGACGGCGCTGATCGTCGCCGAGACCGGCCACCTCGTGTTCGCCACGCTGCACACCTCGGACGTGGTGCAGACCGTGAACCGGATCGTGGACGTCTTCCCGGCTCACCAGCAGAACCAGGTGCGGGTCCAGCTGTCGCTCGAACTCCTCGGGGTCATCGGCCAGCAGCTCATTCCCAAGGCGAGCGGGCGCGGGCGCGTGCTGGCGACCGAAGTCCTGATCGTCAACCACGCGGTCCGGTCCCTGATCCGAGAGCAGAAGATCCATCAGCTCTATTCGGTCATTCAGACCGGGCAGAAAGAGGGCATGCGGACGATGAACCAGACGCTCTACGATTTGTACGTTAAGCGGGTCATCAGCCTGGACCACGCCCTCGCCAGGTCAAGCGATCCTGAGGATTTGACGAGGCTCATCAGCCGCTAACAGGCAGCGAGCAGTGACCAGCAACCAGTGACCAACGAAAAATATGGCGAAACGGCTCATCAGGAAGCGCATCGGGGAAGTCCTCCTTGAGCGCGGCGTCATCAACCGAAAAGAGCTCGAGAAGGCCCTCGCGTACCAGAAGGAGCACGGGGGGCTCATGGGGCAGGTCCTCATCCAGCTCGGGTTCGTCACGGAGGATGAGGTGGCGCTGGCACTCACGGCGCAATACGGCTTTCCCTACCTTCCGCTTGCCAACTACGAGATCGACGACGACCTGACCACCATCATCCCAGAGCCGGTCGCCCGCCAGTACTGTCTGATCCCGGTTGACCGGATCGGCAATGCGCTGACGCTGGCCATGGCCGACCCCTCCAATGTCCAGGCGATCGAAGACATCGAGACGCTGACGAAGTGCGTGGTCCAGACGTTCGTCAGCACGCCCTCAGACATCCAGGCGGCGATCGAGAAGTACTACAAACGTGCAGCCAAGAACACCAGCCCCTCTTCGCCGCAGGGAGGGGGGATGGAGAAAAAAGCGGCCCCCACCGACTAGAGCAAGAGAGATGCCGAGCCTCAAGGAACGCATTGTGGACGTGCTCATTTCACGACAGCTCATCCAGCGAGAGCAGCTGGAGGTGATCCTGGCCGACCAACAATCCAGGGGCAAGAGCCTTCAGAAGACCCTGGTCGAGAAAGGACTGGTGAGCGAAGCCGATTTCCTATCCGCGGTCAGCCAGGGCCTCGGCATCCCTCCCGTCAGTCTGGCGCGGCTGAAACTTGATCCCAGCCTCAAAGGGCTCATCTCTCGAGGCCTGGCCCTCCAGTACGAGCTCGTCCCGGTCTCCTGCATCGGCCAAACCCTGACGGTGGCCATGGCCGATCCGCTCAACGTCTTCGCCCTCGATACGATCGCGACGATGACCGGGCTCTCCATCAACCCTCTGCTGACGACGTCCCAGGAGATCCGCGAAGCCATCGACCATTACTACGGGGTCGGTGTTGAAGAGCCGCTCCGAGAGATCATGCGGAACAAGGAAGCGGCCATCGTGAAGGTGGAGGAGGAAGCGGTCGATGAGACGGATCCGGATCGCCTCTTGAAACAGATTCAGGAGGCGCCCGTCGTGACTTTCACGAACGACCTGCTGACGAAGGCGGTTCGGATGCACGCCTCAGACCTCTTGATTGAGCCGAGGGAGAAGACGTCCCGCGTGCGGTTTCGCGTTGACGGCATGCTCCAGGAAGGCCAGGCGCCGCCGAAGCCCCTCCACGCAGCGGTGGTGTCTCGCATCAAGGTCATGTCGAACCTGAACATCGCGGAGCGGCGGCTGCCGCAGGACGGCCACTTCAGCTTCCGCGTGGATGATCGTCTTGTGGACTTCCGCGTATCGGTCGTCCCCGCGAGCTTCGGCGGCAGCGTTTGCCTCCGGGTCCTCGACAAAGGCGAGGTCAAGCTCAACATCGACACGCTCGGGTTCTCTCCGAGAGACCTTGAAACGCTCAGGGGGTGCGCGAGTCGGCCCCACGGAATGATCCTGGCGACCGGCCCCACAGGGTCGGGGAAAACGACGACGCTCTACGCCCTGCTGAAGTGCATCGATACCCCGGAGAAAAACATCGTCACGGTTGAGGATCCGGTGGAGTTCGAGCTGGAGGGCATCAATCAGGTCAGCGCCAGGCCGGACATCGGCCTGACGTTCACCAAGGCGCTCCGGTCGATCCTGCGCCAGGATCCCGATGTGATCATGGTTGGGGAGATCCGTGATGCCGAAACCGCCGACATGGCGATTAAGTCAGCGCTCACCGGACACCTCGTGTTGAGTACCCTGCACACCAACAGTGCGGCGGGATCCGTGGTCCGGTTGATCAACATGGGGATGGAGCCGTTCCTCATCAACTCCTGTCTGATGGCGGTCGTGGCTCAACGTTTGGTCCGCAAGGTCTGCTCAAAATGTGCCGAGCGGTATCGCCTCCCTCAAGGGGTCGCCGCAAAGCTTGGCGTCGTCGACAGACACGGGGAGCCTCTCGAGCTCGTGCGGGGGGCGGGGTGCCGTTTCTGTTTCCAGTCCGGGTACATCGGTCGAGAGGTGATCGCCGAAACGATGGTGATGACCCCGGAGATCCGAGAGCTGACGCTGCGGAAGGCTCCGGAGCGGGAGATCGAGCACGTGGCGAAGAGCCAGGGGATGTCGACCTTGAGGGAGCAGGGATTCGCCAAGGTGGTCCATCACATCACGACGCTCGATGAGATGTTCCGGACGACCATCGGCGAGGTGGTGGGATGATCCCCCCACCTGCTGGGCTTCGCCATGCGCCTCACATACCGCCGAAGGCGAAGCGGTCGCTGTCGCCACGGTTACCCTGTTGTGACAGCGACCGGCCTTCGGCCAACCAGCAGGTGGGGGGATGACCCCATTGCGGATTGCGAATTGCGGATTGCGAATTGAAGGACAGCCAATCCGAAATCTCCGCCACAAGGCCTGGCGTCCTCCACACGGCTTCGGCGGACGCCCGCCAGGGCAGTGTGGCGGGCGGATCTGCCAATCATGTTGGCGGACACAATCCGAAATCCGAAATTCATACAGCGACTGGAGGAAGGTGGGGGGATGAGCAGCTTCAAGGAGCGTATCGCCACGGTGCTCCTGTCCCAAGAGATCGCGACGAAGGAGCAGCTCGATGCGGTCATGGCCGAGGCGTCCAAGAACGGCAAGAGCTTCGCCCGGCTCCTGATCGACCGGAAGATCATCACCGAATCGAAGCTGACTGAGCTGCTCTCAAAGGAGCTGGGGATCCCGCTGATCTCGCTCGCGAAGTACAAGATCGACCCAGCGGTGGCCCGGATCATCCCGGAACGGTTGGCCCGTCAGTACAACCTCATCGCCCTCACCAAATTCGGGGAGCGCCTGGTGGTCGCCATGTCCGATCCGATGAATATCTTCGCCATCGATGACCTCAAGGTGCTGACCCAGGTCGCGATCGATCCCGTGCTCTCTCCCGAGAGCGAGGTCCGCCGTGCGATCGACCAGATCTATGCGAATCAAGCGTTGGCCACGGGGACCCCTGACGCACGACCCCCAGCGGAAGACGACGGGAACCTTGACACCGCTGTGGCGCTGCTGCTCAACGAAACGGGGGCGGCGGAGGGGCCGGCCGTCCGCGTCATCAACCGCATGGTGATCGAGGCGATGCGCCGCTACGCCTCAGATATTCACCTGGAACCGGCGCACAATGCGCTCCGCGTCAGGTATCGCATCGATGGGCGTCTCGTGGAGGTCCACCGCCTTCCCAAGGCGGCTCAGAGTCCGATCTTGACGCGCCTCAAGATCATGTCCGCGTTGGACATCACCGAATGGCGGCTGCCGCAAGACGGGCGGTTCAAGGTGCGGTTGGATGACCGTGAAGTGGATTTTCGCGTCTCGGTCTTGCCGATCACGAACGGCGGCAAGGTGGTCCTCCGACTCCTGGACAAGGCCAACCTGTCGATTGGGCTGGATCACTTGGGGTTTCTCCCCGAGTCCATTGAACAGTTCAACGAGGCGGTGAAACGGCCCTACGGGATGATCCTGGTCACCGGACCCACCGGATCCGGCAAATCGACCACGCTGTACTCCGTCTTGAATCAACTGAACCAGCCCACGAAGAAGCTCATCACCGTTGAAGACCCCGTGGAGTATCAGGTGGAGGGGATCACCCAGGTACAGGTGAACCCGGATGTGGGGCTCACGTTTGCCAGCGGCCTCCGTGCCATCCTGCGGCAGAGCCCCGACGTACTGATGATCGGCGAGATCCGAGATTTTGAGACGGCGGATATCGCCATGAAGGCGAGCCTGACCGGGCAGCTTGTTCTCTCGACGCTCCACACGAACGACGCGCCGTCCGCCGTGACGCGCCTCATCGACATGGGGGTTGAGCCGTTTCTCGTCGCCTCCAGCGTCAATCTCATCGAGGCCCAACGCCTTGTCCGAAAACTGTGCACGAGGTGCCGCGAACGGTTTGATCCCAGTCCCGCCTTGCTGGAGCGGGTGGCACTGCGTCCATCTCGGAACGCGACCTTCTTCAAGGCCGTCGGCTGCCGATTGTGCAACAATACCGGCTACTCCGGCCGCATGGGGATCATCGAGGCGTTTCAAGTCGATGAGCGCATCCGGGAGCTCATCGTCTCGCGGGCCCAGTCCTGGGAGATCAAGGACTACGCCATCAAGGCCTTGGGCCTGACGCCCTTGCGGCAGGATGGGTTGAAGAAGGCCGAGAAGGGTCTGACGACGCTGGAAGAGGTCATCGCCGTCACCGCGGAAGAATAAGGAAGATTACACAGATTTTTCAAAGGATGATTTCACAGATTGATCTGTGTAATCAGGTGGGAGCGAAGCGACCACGATGCCGACGTTTACGTATGTGGTGAAAGACAAGACCGGAAGGACCCGCAGCGGGACCATGGAAACGAAATCCCGCAGCGCGCTCATCGAGCAGCTGTGGAAGCAGGACTTCGTGGTCCTCTCAATCGATGAGCGTCAGCAGGGGACCTCGTTCCTGCTGAGAGCAGGGCAGCCCAGAGTCAAGGGTGAGCACCTGGTGGTCTTTTCCCGCCAGTTGGCCACGATGGTCGACAGCGGGATCCCGATTTCCCAGTCGCTCGACGTCTTGGCCGAGCAGATTGAAGATAAGCACTTCGGGCGGACCATCAAGAAGATCCGGGATGACATCGAGGCGGGCGGGAACCTCTCAGAGGCCGTGGCCAAACACCCCAGGATCTTCTCCGACTTCTTCATCAACATGATCCGCGCGGGGGAGTCCTCCGGACGGCTCGATGAGATCCTCGAGCGGGTCGCCAGCCACCTCGAGAAGATCAATACCCTCCAGGGCAAGGTCCGGGCGAGCCTCTTCTATCCGGCGTTTGTCTCCGTGATGGCGTTTGCCATTACGACTTTCCTCCTCGTGGTGATCGTGCCGAAGTTCAAGGACATCTTCACGTCGCTCGGCGGACAGCTCCCGCTTCCCACGCGCATCCTGCTCGGCGTGAGCGAGTTCATGGGAAAGTATCTGGCCGCTGAGGTCATCGTGTGCGTAATCCTGGCCATCCTGTTCCGGTGGTACATCAGCACGCCGGAGGGCCGACGGTGGCTGGACCGGACGATCCTGGGGTTCCCCGTCATCGGCAAGCTCATGCGGAAAGTGGTCATCGCGCGGTTTGCCCGGACCCTCGCGACCCTGGTCAAGTCCGGAGTCCCCATCCTGGGCTCCTTGGAGATTGTGGCCAAGACCTCCGGGAATAAAATCGTGGAGCAGGCGGTCTTGGCCGCGCGCTCGAGCATCAAAGAGGGGGAGAACATCGCCGATCCCCTCACGCACAGCAAGGTCTTTCCGGCGATGGTCACCCGGATGATCTCCGTCGGCGAGAAGACCGGGGAGCTGGAGAAAATGCTCATGAAGATCGGCGATTTTTACGAGAGCGAAGTGGATGCCTCCATCACGGCGCTGACCAGTCTCATTGAGCCGCTTGTCATCGCCTTCTTGGGCGTGATCATCGGCGGCATCGTCATCGCCCTCTTCCTCCCCATCTTCAAGCTCTCCACCCTCGTGCACTAGCGCCAGCGCGATATCTTGTGTAATGTGGATTGTGTAAGGTGTAAGGTGTGGCGCGGAATGGCGAGTGGACGGCCTACCTTCCCATTACACATGGCACACTGAACATTACACAGCCGCGCGAGACGCCTGCTTGACGGAGGCCCTCCGGATATGGCATAGTTGAAGAGACGGTCGTCGACCCTGGATCAGGCAGGTTTCATTCTCAGCGTCAATCTGGGTCGAGTCGGCCACGACAAGCGATTCGCGAATACCCAGCACTCATTTTTACCGAAAATTCGTGCTGGGTGGGTTGCCGCTGGAGAGAGAGCCATTGCTCGTGCGGCAATGGCGTTATTTTTTTGGCTGCGCCAAAAAATAATTACGAGAGGTAGCGAACAAGAGAAAGAGAGAGACGGAAGGAGGTGAAAAAGCACGAACGCGTCAGTTGTGAGAAACAAAGCCATGATGTGGTCGGAATGCTGGCTTTATCATTTATCGTTTGGGGTTCTAACGGAGGAGGACAACAATGAATAAATTTTGCAAAGCAAAATTTATGATGAAACGATCCGCTGAGCACGGCTTCACGCTCGTTGAGATCATGATCGTGGTCGCCATCATTGCGCTCTTGGCCGCGATTGCGATCCCGAACGTGCTGCGCGGCCGGACGAGCGCCAATGAGGCGGCGGCCGTCGGCAACCTGCGGGCGCTCGTGAGCTCGCTGGAGATGTTCCGCTCGGTGAACTCGACCTATCCGGCTGTGTGGGCGACGGGGCCGTCGGCCATGTACCCGGCCGGCCAGCCGGCCTTTGGTCCGGGGTCGTTTAACCTCACTCTGCCCGCAACGGTGCAGAGCTACACCTACGCCTTCACAGCGTTGCCGGCTGCCTGTGCGGGAACCCAGGCCGCACCCTGTGACAACTACACGATCACGGCCAATCCGCAGACCGCGAACGTGTCAGGGACGCGGGCGTTCTTTGCGGACAGCAGTGGGAGCGTCAGACACTGTACATCACCTGGCACGGCGACGGTGACCAGCTCGTCCGTGGATACGGTGCCGGCTGCCTGTTAGTTAGCAGCGGTGGTGACTGGGTTGCGGGGACGGCTCCATGGCTTAGACCATGGGGCCGTCTCTTTTTGGGTAGTGGCTTAATTTCCAGCTGACACCACTGAAACACAGAATTCCACAGAGACACAGAAGGAGTTCTCGCACGGTTTCTCTGTGGTTCTGTGGCAGTTCCTCTGTGCTTCTGTGGTGTCCTGTCAGATTAAGGTAGCACCCCTTTTTGGACCATGGCTCCAGGTTCAAGGCTGGAGGCTCGAGGGGACCGCCTAGAAGTCGTTTCAAAACCGCCTTGCATTGCGGATTGTGGATTGCGGATTGGATGACGAGCAAATCCTCAATCGAAAATCCGAAATCCGCAATCCCTTCGGTTTTGAAATGGACTCTAGAGCCTTGAGCCCAGAGCCTTGGGCGATTTTTTATTGTGCGAGCCGTTCGAAAATCTGGTAAGATTTGAGGTATGGTTGTTGCCCCGCATGCTACCGCGGCCCGCAGGGGGCCTCTCGGATGAGGCCACAGCGCGCCTAGAGTCCGCATGCCTTCCGCTCCACTCGCCGAGACGCTCAAACCTGCCCTAGAGCTCCTCAGACGTCTGACGACCATCAAGCCGCAGGAAGTCAAACTCACGGTGGGGTTGGACGTCGGCTCGACCACCGTGAAGGCCGTCGCCCTCGGGCCGCGCAGCCGAGGGGAGGGGGCGCGCTCCATCCTGGGCCAGAGCCTGGTGCCCCTGGAGGCGGGTCAGGACGCGGATGCATCGGGAGCGATCAGGACGGCGGTGAGCGCGCTCCGCGTGCCCGTCCGGACGGTCAACCTCTCGGTGAGCGGCCAGTGGGTCATCATGCGGATCCTCGAGATGCCGAAGATGAAGCCCACTGAGCTCAAACAGGCGCTCCCGTTTGAGGCCCAGCGGTACCTGCCGTTTAACATCCAAGATGTCGTCGTGGACGGAGCGCTGCTCGGGCCGGCCGAGGCGAACAAGATCTGGGTCCTGATCGTCGCGTGCAAGAAGGAGCTCCTGGAGCGGCGGGTCGACTGGGTGAAGCGGGCCGGGCTCGAGGTGGCCCTCATCGACGTGGACGCTGTCGCCCTCGCCAACGGGTTTCTCGCCGACGGCGCTCCCCGTGAGGCGGAGAGTACGCGCGCCATCATCAACGTGGGCGCGCAGCTCACCAACCTCGTCATTTTCCGCGGGGAAATTCCCTATCTTGTCCGCGACATCCCGTGGGGGGGCGAGAAGCTGATGCGCCATGTGACCGAGCAGATGGGCCTCGAGCCCGAGGTCGTCAAGCAGGAACTCACCCGGGCCGAGCCCAGCCCTGAGGTGCTGAATGCGCTCAAGCTCTCGAGTGAGGCGCTGGTCACCGAGCTGCAGCTGTCCTTTGACTACTTTGAAAACCGGTTCAACAAACCACCGGAAGAGCTCCTCGTGACTGGCGGGTTGAGCCAGGCCGCCGGCTTCCTCGATGCGCTGAAATCCCATTTCTCGCAGGCGGTGGTTCCCTGGACTCCGGCGCAGAAGCTGTCCGGACAGTTTGCCGTGGCCTACGGGCTTGCCCTGCGGACCAACTAAATCACTGTAAGCACTTTTCGGAATCACTGTCATCGGTATGCTGAAGATTAATCTCCTGCCGGACGAACACCGGAAGACTCCCCTCTCACGCGTGGAGCAGCTCCACCGAACCCCCTTGATGTGGATCATTGCCGGATTCATGACCACCCTCCCCCTGCTCGTCTGGATGCCGGTTGGCATCCGCGAGCAGCAGTTGCGAGCGCTCAATGCCAAGCTCTCCATGCTGGAGCCGAAGAAGAAGGTGGTGGACGAGCTCCAGCAGAACCTCCGGCTGCTCCGGGCGCAGGATGAAGCGTTTAAAGGCTTGGCGAAAGGGCAAGACCTGTGGGCTCAGCGGCTCAACACGCTCTCAGACGCCACGCCGGACGGTGTGTGGTTTACCGAGCTCACCCTGGAGCCGGCGAAGGGGTTGGAGCTCCATGGATCGGCGGTGGGGATCTCCACGACGCCGGGGATGGCCGGCGTGAGCCGGTTCGTGCAACAGCTCAAAGCGGACCCAGCGTTCGCGGCACTCGTGCCACAGATTGGGTCGATCCGGCAGGTGCAGGAAGGCGAGATCGAAATCGTGCAATTCACGCTGACCTGCGCCATGGATCGCGCGGCCCCACAGCCATGAGGGTGGGCCGATGCCGATGAGGATACTGTCTTAATCTGAGATGACACCACAGAAGCACAGAGGAACTGCCACAGAAACACAGAGGAACCCGTGCGAGATCTCCCTCTGTGTCTCTGTGGAATTCTGTGTCTCTGTGGTGTCGCCGGGGGAAATTAAGACACGCCGATGAAGAGCCTCACGCTCACCCGCGAGCAACGCGTCACCCTCCTCGTGGGGGGGCTGGCCGTGCTGATCGTGTGGGTGTATGTGGTGTACGTCGTGGGACCCCTGAAGAGCCAAGCCTCTGAGCTGGGGCGACAGGTCCAGGTGGCTCGCCAACGGCTCAAGGTCCTTGAGGGCGCGGTGGCGAACGAGGTTTCCTTGCGCAAGCAGTACGAGCAATGGGACGAGAAGGTCAAGTCGGTGCGGAACCTCCTGCCTGCCCAAGAAGAACTGGCCGACGTCATTCAGCTCCTCTCCGGTTTTGCAGCCAAAACGCAGGTCAAGGTTGAAACGATCTTCCCGACGTCTCCCGCCGAGGGGGACGAAGAGGGAAGCGGGCCAAAGGGGAACAAGGCGAAGACCGGGCTCGTCGTCTACAAGGATGTGCTGATTCAGGTGGAGGGCTCGGCCGGCTACCACCAGCTGGGGAGCTTTTTGAGTTTGGTGGAATCAAGCGAAAAACCGATGCGACTGTCGAGCCTCCGCATCGCGGCCAACCCTCAGGACCCGATCCGGCATCATCTCAAGATGTTGGTTCGGGCCTACTTCGCGTCCAGCGGCCTGTCGCCAGCGACCGACACGCCGAAGGCCCGTGCGTCCGGCAGAACCTCATCATGAAGGATGGGAGCTCACCGATGGTCGTTGGAATGGTCCTCACGGTGTTGGGGGCGATGCCGGTCTGGTCGGCTGACCCACCGCCAGCCCCGCCCAAGCCGTTTCGCTACAGCGCCAAAGGGCATCGCGACCCCTTCATCCCATTGGTGCGCAATGGACGGTTGGTCCCGTGGCGTGGAGGGTCGCTCGATCCGACCAAGCCTGTGCTCCATGGGATCCTCTGGGATCCTCGAGGGCATTCGTTTGCGATGATCAACGACGCCGAAGTCACGGTCGGCGAGACGGTGGACTCCTATCGAGTGGTGGAGATTCGACAAGACGCCGTGGTGCTGACCAATGAGATGGGGGAGCCGCTGGTGCTGCAGATCGAGTTTGAGACGCCCTCGTCAGACCGCTCCCCTGGCACCACAACGGGAGGTGAGCGCCGGTGAAGAAGCACGAGAGGCAGGTCGTGGGCTGTGCGTTGCTTGTGATCGTGTGGCTCGTGATCGGACGTGGGGCCATCGGGTGGGCGCAGCAGGACGAGAAGAAAGCCCCCGCGGAAGGCAAAACGACGACCGCGCCGGCAGAGGGCACGGCCTCGACGGACAACAAGCCGCCATCAGCGCCAGGGCCGTCGACGGAGCAGAACAAGAGCCCTCAGCCGACCTCACCGTCTGAGTCGTCGAGCGCGGAACCGCAGCGGCAGGCTGAGCCGCTCCCCACCGAAGCCAAGACCGGGGAAACGGCCACAGCCCCTGAGGGGGCTACGCCAGCCGAGGCCACCCCAGCACCCCCCGCCGAAGCGCCGGGAGTCGTGAGCGTGGATTTCAAGGACGCGGACATCCGTCAGGTGCTGCGCATCCTCTCGCTCAAGGGCGGGGTCGATATCGTGGCGGGGACCGGCGTGGAAGGCCTCGTGACGATTAAGCTCACGAGCGTTCCCTGGGAGCAGGCGCTCGACATCATCCTGCGGACGTACGGCTTCACGTATGAGCGGAAGGGCACCATCGTCCGCGTCATGACCGTGGCGGATCTGGAGAAGGAGGCGCTCTCGACCGAGGTCTTCCCGCTCGATTACGCCAAGGCCAAAGACGTTCCGGGCATCATCCAGGAGATGCTGTCTGAGCGGGGGCGGGTGAAGTTTGATGATCGGACCAACACCATCATCGTGACCGACATCCCGGCCGGCCTCTTCCAGATCAGGCAGGTCATCCACCGGATCGATCAGCGGACCCCGCAGGTCCTGATCGAGGCGAAGATCATCGAGACGAAACTCAAGAAGACCGAGAACCTGGGCATCAACTGGTCACCCAGCTACGCCCTGACGGCCAGCGCGGTGTCAATACCGAGCACCTTTCCGTTTCCCATGAAGGGTTCCTTGGGGGGGTTTGGCCGCACGTTTATCCCGCGAGCCGGAACCTTCACACCGTCTTCCGGGGTGCCGTCGAGCTTAGAGGGGCGCATCCCCGAGACCGGCGGCACCTTCACCTTCGGAACCCTGGGCGCCGCCGGGCTCACCGCGACCCTCAACTTCCTCCAGAGCCGAACGGATACGCACATCGTGTCCAATCCCAGCATCGCGGTGTTGAACAACCAGGAGGCGAAGATCCACATCGGGTTGGAGTACCCCATTCCCAACTACACGATTGATGCGACGACCGGACGTCCCACCATCAGCGGGTACACGGCAAAGAACACGGGGACCATCCTCACCGTCACCCCCCACGTCAATCCCAGCATGGAGATCGTGGTCGATTTGAGGCCCGAGGTGATCGCAGTCATCGAGCCGGTGTCGTACAATACCGGGGGAGCCGGGGCCACCACGATCACGCTGCCGCAGTTCAGCACCCAAACCGCGCAGACCCAGGTGCGGATCCAGAACGGCGAGACCATCGCGATCGGCGGGCTCGTCAAAGAGACCAACGCGAAGCTAGAGGAGAAGGTGCCGTTCTTGGGGGACCTCCCGCTGATCGGGTTCCTCTTTACGAACGTCTCGCAGAACACCGCAGCGCTGACCAGTGAACCCAAGCGGCAGGATCTCCTCATCTTCCTGACCGTGACGCTCAAAGAGGAGCCTGCGCGTCACGAGCAGGCGGTGGCCGCCGCGCCGTCTCAGACCGCTCCACCTGAACAGCGGTAACGCGAGGACCGATTTCATCAATGCTCGAGGACGCGGATTTCCGCGGTCATCTGCGTACAGATCAGCGGTCATCCGCATCTCCTTGGTTTATGAACCCGTTGCTAACGAGCGAGATGAAGGGGGAGACCATGATGGATGCCCGTGCAACAAAGACCCGTTGGACTCCATGGAGAGCGATCGCCATCGGGACGGCGTTGAGCCTCCTCTTCTTCTTTGTGATCGTGATCCAGAGGTCGTCGGCCCTGGAGGCGCCCACCGAGGGCCGGCCCTCACGCACCGTCAGCAAACCAGCCTCCACAGGCAGCAGCGGCGGGAAGGATGCGCAGATCCTCAGCAGGCTCGATGAGATCCTCGCCAACCAGCGCACCATCCTCGAGAAGTTCGACGCCATCATGGAGGAGCTGCGGATCATCAAAGTCCGCGCCACACCCAAGAGTTAGCTCTCGTCGCCCCTCGACGCAAGCCACGACATCCTTGGCTGCTCCCGAACCGTCGTCCCAGTTTGTCGCACGTTCCTCGTGCGTTCCCATCAATAAATAAGGTAGCGCTTCCTTTTCGGCCCTGAAAAAAAGGTAGCGCTACCTTGACGCTCGTATCAAAAATAGGGTATACTTCCAATGAATCTCCACCCCAAAGTTTTGGTGTGGGGGTGAAGAGAAACATATGAGGACTTTCGTGACGACGTGGCCAAATTGGGTTGATCTTGTTGTTGTAATACTCGTATTGACAAGAGGTTACGGTGGACTTCACCGAGGTGCGTTGATGGAGCTGCTTCGGCTGATTGGTGCGGTCGTTGTCACCCTGGTGGTGGTGAACTACGCAAGCGTCGTAGGGGGCTGGCTTCGACCGTGGTGGAGGATCGACGCGGTCTTGACCGTGTTCCTCGTGTTCTGGGGATGCTTCGTCGTCTCCCTGTTCATCATGAATCGACTCCTCGGCTACGCGACTCAGCTCACCACGTGGGAGCGAAGCCACTGGCTGACCCAGGGGATCGGGCTCCTCCTAGGGGCGCTGCGAGGGCTCTGGTGGTCTGGACTCATCCTGCTGGCACTCTCATCGAGCGGATTCATGTATCTGCAGGAGAGCGTCGAGGAGCGTTCCCTTCTGGGACCTCGCCTGCTGGCCATTACGCACGACACGTTGGAGCAGTTGTCGGACTCGTTCCCGGGGGCACAACACCGCGGGCCGACGTTGATCCCTCCCGCGAAGCGATACTAACAACCAGCTTCAATACCGCATGGCATTGCGGATTGCGAATTGACGAGGGGACCCAATCCGCAATCGCCAATCCGAAATCCGCAATCTCTGAGGTTGTGAAAGGCGTTCGATGCCACTGATTCCCGAAACGATCATTGACGAGGTGCAGGCCCGAGCCGACATCGTGGAGGTGATCGGCCGGTATGTCCCGCTCAAGCGGGCGGGCCGGCACTTCAAGGCGAACTGCCCGTTCCATAAGGAAAAGACGCCATCATTCATGGTGAATACCGACAAGCAGATCTTCCACTGCTTCGGCTGCGGCGTGGGCGGGAACGTGTTTAGTTTCCTGATGCAGCACGACCGGCTGACGTTTCCCGAATCGGTGCGGCAACTGGCCGATCACGTGGGGGTTCGGATTCCTGAGCGGGATCCAGCGGAGAGCGACGGCGCGCGCGAACGCTTGGCTGCGCTGACGGAGAAGGCCTGCCGCTATTTTGAGCGCCTCCTCCTCGACCCGCAGGAAGGGAAGGCGGCCCGTGCGTATCTGGTGACGCGCGGGGTCTCCGAGCGGACACGCCAGGCGTTTCGGTTGGGTCTCGCCCCTGCGGGATGGGACCGGCTCCTCAGCGCGACGAAGGCCACAAGGGTGTCGCCGGAACAGCTGGCAGCCTCGGGGCTGATCATCCAAGGGACGGCACGCTCCTACGACCGGTTCCGCAACCGGCTCATGTTCCCCATCCTGGACATCCGAGGCCGGGTCGTGGGGTTCGGGGGACGCAGCCTTGACAATCAGGAGCCGAAGTATCTCAACAGTCCGGAGAGCGCGATCTACACGAAAGGGCGGCACCTGTTTGGTCTCTCGCTGGCGAAGGAGGCCATTGTGAAGACGAAAACCGCGGTGGTGGTGGAGGGTTACTTTGACTGTATCGTCCTGGCGGATGCCGGGATCTCGCAGGTGGTTTCCCCTCTAGGAACGGCCCTCACCACGGAGCAGGCGCGGCTGCTGAAACGTTATGCCGAACATGTCATCCTGGCGTTTGATGCGGATGCGGCGGGTGAGCAGGCGACCCTGCGCGGCATCGACCTCTTAGTGGAAGCCGGACTCCAGGTCCGCGTCGCGCAGCTGCCGCCGGGGGTGGATCCAGACGAGCATCTCCAATCCGTCGGACGCGAGCGGTTCGAGCAGCTCTTGAAGGAGAGCGCAAACCTCTTTGAGGTCCTTGTGCAGAGTGCCCTGCGGCGCTATCCGACGAGCGATGCGGAGGGGAAGGTCCGGGCGGCGCAGTTCGTCCTCCCGACGATTGCCAGGGTGCCGGACGCGATGCTGCGCAGCGAGTACGTGCGCCTCTTGGCCGACCGGCTGCATCTCGACGAAGGGGCGGTCGCCACGGAGTTGGCGAAAGTGCAGCCACGCTCAGAGCTGATCAGTGCGCCGTCGGCGGCCAGCGGACGTCGGGTGGCGCGCACAGCGGCTCAAGGCCCCGAGCGACTCTTGACGGCGCTCCTGCTGGATGAGCCCTTCCGCTGGAGGCAGGCGCACCAGGAGCTCTCCTTCGATGAGGTGACCGATCCGATCCTGAGGCGGATCCTGGGGGTCGCCTGCGAACTGGACGCGACGGGGCAAACCGCGACGCCGGCGCAGGTGGTCTCTCGATTATCAGAGGAAGGCCATGGCGAGGTCGTGGCAGAGCTCGTTGAACTCGCCCAATCCATCTCTTCAAAGGAGGAGGCGTTCGCGGACTGTCTCCGACGGTTGCGCGGAAGCGCCAGGAAGCGCGAGCTGGGCGAGCTCCGGGAGCGGATTCGGATCGCGCATGAGGCAGGGCACGAAGCGGAGGTTCAACGGTTATTGATGGAGTATCAGCAACACCTGTCGACCGTCCCGCACGCAGAGTCGATGGGAACAGTCCAGGCAGGCGTGTCGCCCATTTACCCCCACACCAAGGCTGGCGTGGGGGTTCACAGGGGAGGTTGACGGTGATGGTGGAGATGGCCAAGAGGAAACCGATCAGTGAACGGCTCGCCCAGGTCATCACGATTGGGCGCGACAAGGGGCGGCTCACCTACGATGAGCTGAACAACCTGCTGCCGGAGGATGTCGCCTCGCCCGAGGAAATTGACGAGCTCCTGACGCTCCTGGGGAAGGAGAACATCGAGATCGTCGATAAGCCGACGGGTAGCTCACGCCTGGAAGAGCGGGAAGAAAAGGAGCAGCGGGAGGAGGAGGCGGCGGAGCTGGCAGAGGTCGGCCAGCTCGATGATCCGGTGAAGATGTACCTGCGGCAGATGGGGCAGATCCCGCTGCTGACCCGGGAGCAGGAGCTGACGCTCGCCAAGAGGATTGAGGCGGCGGAGCTCGCCTACCGCGACGCGGTCCTGCGGCTCCCGGTGGCCCGTCGAGAGATCCTCCGGTTGACGGATCTCCTGATCGACGGGGCACTCAACCCCGAGGACTACTCGAAGGACGACCCCAACCTCAAGCGGGAGGAGCTCGTGGTGCAACTCGTCGAGCTGCGCAGGCGGCTGAGGAAGGCGCGGGGCAAGACCCGAGCCAGGAAGGTGATTGGCAAGTACCACCTGACGATTCAGGCGATCGAGTGGATCGTGGAGCAGGCGGAGCGCTACCTGAAGGGGATGGAGACGATTGAGCGTCAGATTGTCCAAGTGAAGCGGTGGGGGCGCTCCAGGGTTGCCGCCCACTTGCAGCAGTTGCGCAAGAAACGACAGAATCAGCTCCGCTTGCTGGGGGGACCCATCGAGGCGATGCGCCTGGCCCTGAAAGACATCGAGCAACGGGAAGCAGAATACACGAAGGCCAAAAAGGCGCTCGTCGAAGCGAACCTGCGTCTCGTCGTGAGCATCGCGAAGAAGTATACCAACCGCGGGCTCTCGTTCCTCGATCTCATCCAAGAGGGGAACATCGGGCTCATGAAGGCGGTGGAGAAGTTCGAGTACCAGCGCGGCTACAAGTTCTCCCCCTATGCGCCCTGGTGGATTCGCCAGGCCATCACCCGCTCCATCGCGGATCAGGCGCGGACGATTCGAATCCCGGTCCACATGACCGAGACGATCAACAAGCTCATCCGCGTCTCGCGCGCGATTGTCCAGGAGACTGGGCGGGAGCCGATGCCGGAGGAGATCGCCCGCGCGACCGGGATCCCCGTGGACAAGGTGCGCGGAATCTTCAAGATCGCGCAGGAGCCCATCTCGCTGCAAACCCCCATCGGGGAAGACGGGGACACGCACTTCGGGGATTTCATCGAAGATAAACGCGCCGTCTCACCGGCGAACGCCACCGCCTACAGCATGCTGAAGGAGCAGATTGGGGATGTCCTCCTCTCGCTCTCTGATCGGGAACGGCAGGTCCTGCTGCTGCGGTTTGGGTTGCAGGATGGCTCGCCACGGACCCTTGAAGAGGTCGGCCAGATGTTCAACGTGACGCGTGAGCGCGTGCGGCAGATTGAAGCCAAGGCGCTGCGCAAGCTGCGTCATCCCACCCGGAGCCGACGGCTGCGCAACTTCCTTGAAGTGACGTTTTCGCAAGATAAAAGCCACACCGCTTGAGTTCCCCAAGGGTGTTTGCGTAAGGCGTAACGCGTCATGTGTAACGTGTGAGCCGTCACCGTGACCGCATGACGCGTTTTACCCCCACACCAGCCGTGGTGTGGGGGTAAACGTTGAACGGCTGTTGACGGGCCGGTAGCTCAGTGGCAGAGCAGGTGGCTCATAACCACTTGGTCGGACGTTCGATCCGTCCCCGGCCCAGTTCATTTTCCTTCCCCGGTGATTTGAGCCCCACCAGGTCGTGTCCTAATTTCCAGTCGACACTACAGAGGCCACAGAAGTTCCCTGCCTGCGCCGCGCAATGAGCAGCACATTGATTCCTCTTCGGCGCGGCAGGCAGGCACAGCAGCACAGAAGCGTTGTGAAGCGGTCTGTTCTGTGGCCATTCTGTGGTGCTGTGGTGTGCCTGAAGCTTCACCCTCCTTCGCCGGAAGCCCCGCCCTTGGGCTCGCCTCTGCGAAGCCGAAGCGGCTTCGCTTCGGCGCAGCAGGGCTTCGGCGGAGTAGGCTGCCCGTGGGGCTCCACATTATGACAGTACCAAAAAGCGTCGAAACCTGCCTTTTTTCGCGGTATAATAAAAGGTCAAGCCCTTATTTTGGCCGAGAGGCGGGCCGGAGAGCGCTCCCCTCATCCCACACCCAGCGTTGCGATTGCTTGGGTGATGCAACGCAGAAACAGCACCAGCATTGGATCCGTTACTATCATTGGCCGAACCGCTGGGTGTGGGGTATCGCCCCGCGTGGCACGTGGTACAAGGTCGTTCGCACGAGGGCGGGGCTCCACATGCACGAGGTCATCCCGATGGTTGGCTCTCAAGGGCGGTTAGCTCAGCCGGTTAGAGCGCTACCCTCACATGGTAGAGGTCAGAGGTTCGAATCCTCTACCGCCCACTGCAGTTCGTTGATGGTCAGATGAAGGTGGGACGGAGGCGGCGATCCCTGTACCGCCCAGGCTTCGCCACGCTCATCTCTTATAAGGAATGCCGCCTCAGGTGGTGGTGAGGAAAGGACGCTAACGCTCATGAACGGTGTGGATGGCTGATCAGCTTGAGATTTTGAAGCGATTCCAGGCGATCGACGGGGAACTCTTCCGCCTTCGCAGACACCTGCAGGAAAAACCGCTCGAGCTCGAGCAAGTCAAGGCTCAGGTTGCGGTCCAAGAGGAACGGGTGAAGGCCGCAGCCGAGCGGCTCACATCGCTGCAGCTTTCGCAGAAGGACAAAGAGATGGAGCTGCAGAGCCGCGAAGCGAGCGTCAAGAAGCTTCAAGGCCAACTCTTCCAGTTGAAAACGAACAAAGAGTACGCGACGATGCAGCGTGAGATCGACTCGCTCAAGGCGGACAACTCGCTCCTCGAGGAGGAGACTCTCAAGCTGTTCGATGCCATTGACCAGGCGGCGAAAGAGCGGCAACTTGAGCAGGCCCGCTTCGCCGAGCAGCAGGCACGGTTCAGTCAGGAACAGCAGCGGATCGAGCAGGAGCTCGCCGTGATCAACCAGCAGACCGCTCAATTGGAGCGGGACCGGAAAACCCTGCTGCCCGATGTGGAGCCGCAGGCTCTCGCCATCTACGAGCGGATCTTGGAGCTGCGCGAAGGACTCGCGCTGGTTCCGCTCATGAACGATGCGTGTGGAGGCTGTCACCGGCGCATGCCTCCTCAGGTAGTCAATGAAGTCTACCTGAAGGCCCGGTTGGTGAGCTGCGAGCATTGCAGCCGCATTCTGTATTTTGATGAGGCCCATTCGAAATTGTGAAGCCTACATTGATGGAGCGAGCCACGGCAATCCGGGCCCCGCGGGGGTTGGGGTTGTCCTCATGGAGCCCTCGCGCCCGGCATCAGAGGCGGTGGCCAATCCGTCGACTCGCGCCACCCCGCCACCGAGGGGTGGGCTCGCTCAGGATGCCGCCCCACGGGCCCTGCCCGTAGAGCTTCACGGGACGGGACGGGGCGTTCGGCAGTTCTCGAAGTATCTCGGCGAGACGACGAACAACGTGGCGGAGTACCTCGCGCTCATCTACGCCATGCAGGAGGCGCTCCGGTACGGATATACCGCGCTGGCCGTGAAGACCGATAGCGAGCTGCTGGCCCGTCAGCTCAACGGCCAGTACCGGGTGAAGAACGCCCAGTTGCGTCTTTTCCATGATCTGGCGATGCATCTCGCGCAGGGGTTTCGACGGTTTTCCATTGAGCATATCCCGCGCGATCAGAACACGCTGGCCGATCGGCTGGCCGGCCGCGCCGTCAAGCAGAGATTCCAGTGATGTTCAAAAGCGATTTCAGTGATTCAAAGTGAAGTTTCAGCGTTCTTTGAAACCGTCAGCCAACGGGTAGCCGGATGGTCGCTCCCCGCCAAAGTTCGTTGGCGGGGGGAGGAAAGTCCGAGCTCCAAGGGCAGCGTAGCGGGATAACGTCCCGCCTCCGCCAAAGTTTATTGGCGGACGGATCCCCCCCCCCAAAACCACCGCGGGGGCCCCCCGGCGGTGTGGGGGGGGAGGCCAAACGAGCAGA
>OBEQ010752124.1_pt1 | contig 73876 bp, 65 predicted proteins | sample 1670901 | NCBI WGS metagenome assembly OBEQ01 (sample SAMEA104232315, study PRJEB22302) | groundwater metagenome | biome: forest; feature: aquifer; material: groundwater | place: USA | collected 2011-08-07 | depth 5.4 m
CAGGGTCCACTGAATGGTATATCCCTCAGAATGCCGTGATTACTGGCATCACCGGCGGTGCCGGATCACGACTGGATCGATTGGGATTCCATTTCGTGACGATTACAAAATAACAAAATGCATTCCCGCGCGGTATGTGAATTAGCGTAGCACTATTTCCGTCGTGGTTTTGGTGCGGTTTGAATCGCTTGCAGTTGAACAATGACCTCCTTGTCTTTCGGCCGCGCCATCGCTTTTTTTGCCGTAATGAGCGCCTCGATATCCAAAATACGGCAGGTGCGATCATGCAAAGGAATCGTGATGACATGCTGTTCCAGCGCAGCGTAAGGACATCCTCCATACTCTCATTATCGGCAGCTCGCGGAGGGGGTTGCGTCCCTGTGCATGGCCCGTGTGTCAAGTGCGCCGTAACTCCCCACAATCCTTGTCGAACCTTATGAACTCCAACGCCACTGCGGATCAGCACCCCCTCGCCAATGCAGGCCATGCCAAAACGAGGGGGTCTGTTGGCTTGTGAATCAATGACTTGCGCGTTTGCGCCAATCATCGCCGCGTTTTGGATTACGCCAACGACACCAGCCCCGACTTGCGGATTTGGGTGTCGATGGTCAGCAATGGGATTCCGTAACAACGGGCGGTCGCCACAATTATTTGATCGGCCGGGTCTTTATGAAATTTCGAACCGAGGCGTGTACTTTCCAAAATGGCGCGCGCGCTGAGGGGATAAATGGTCACACCGGGATCGGCTTCCAGTTCGGCAAACCAGTCATCCAACGAAAATTCCGGTTGAAACCGTTCATGCTGGACCAGTTTCGCAATTTCCCACAGCGTGATAGCAGAAATTCCCAGACCACCCGTGCGTTCCGCCTCCGTGATTTTGCGCGCGATGGTGGGCGTGATGTGCGTGTCGTCGAGATACCACCAGAGCAGGATGTGTGTATCCAGCAAGAGCGTACTCATTGATCGGCGTCCCAGGCTTCAGGACACGACCACTCGGCGATATTACCGCGGAGTTTGCCCATGCCTTTCCGGCTCCCGCGGCGCGTCGCGGTGCTGCGTTGTGCGGGAATCACCCGTGCGAGAATTTTTGATTTCTTGGTAATGACCCACTCGCGCCCATATTGGCGCGTCTCTTCCAGCAACCGCAGGCATTTGGCCTTAAATTCGCTCACGCCGATAGAAATCGGTGCGCCGGGCATGGTCGGGTCGGATTTTGTGCTCATGATATGGAAAAGGTACCATTTGACCACTTGATTAGTCAAATGGTTATCTACTTCGCCCCCGCACGACGGCTCGCAGCGGTCTGCACGATCGCGGCGAGTTCATCGAAATACAATCCGTCGAGATCGGTCAGTGGATTGTCGGCACCTTCGCATGCAATTTTGCCGTCGAGGAAATCGAGACGGACGACCGATTGCACAGCTGACTGCGTTTCAGGCCCCTCGGTGCGCGGCGCAACAATGATGGATTTCAAAAAAGTTCCCGTCGGTTGAATGCTAAAAACAAAATGCAAACTCATGTCCGGGTTCCATTCCCCACTTTCCGCATTTCCTCCTGCCGTCTGTGCGGCATCACCATCGAATGCGCGTTCCACCACCGTAAGAAAAGCCGCGGCGGTTTTCATTGGCAGGCCCTCCAGATCGACTGCCCAATCGCGCACTGCGACGTGAGTGTCTTTGCCGCGCGATGATTTTGCACGTTCCGTGACAAATGCTCGCAGCGAGATGGTTGCCTGTTTTTTCGCACCTGACTCTTCGGCCTGGCAGAGTGCTTCGAAGGCGACGGGGTCAGGCAGATTGAGTCGGATCATATGTTCCGCACCAAGCACCATAGTCTCTCCAACATCCAAAGCAAAAGAGGGACTGCGGGTTGACATCTCAACACCGAAGGACGAGTTGTCCCATGTCACAAGCTGGACATGTGCCGTCGGTGTTCGATGGCTGAGTGACACGAGATGCAACCGCCACTGACTTCCTTCTTGGAGACTGACGGCGAAGATATTGTGCGTATCCCTTCCCCCGGCAATCGTCGGTACGGGCGCCGCCAAATCTGTCTTGGTTCCACCAATATGAAAAGTGCGTTTGGCCGGCAATATGTGGATCGTCTGCCCGCATGTGCCAGCGACTCTCACTTCTGGATACCTGCATTTCTGTACGGTGGTCATGGTGCGCTCCGATCAGTTGTTTTTTTCCGCTGTGGTGCATGCTAGATGGAAAACCTAACGATCTGTGCGATTTTGACCAGCGCGGCGTTGTTTTCCGGGGGCAGCCCCCTCGATTTCTTGGAAGCGGCGCTCCAAATGACTGCTACGGGGCGGGATTCTCCGCCCACAATCGACATTCGTACCCCACCACCCACCGTTTTGAGTTCGAGAAATTCCATCCACGCTCAGACAGAACGAAGCCGATGGATCTGATGCAAATAAACGAGCGATTAGTTCTGCAAAAGTTGGATAGCAACCAGCGATCTCCATAATCCGTGCGTGTAGCACATCGACACGTGGACCACGCGCGCGTTCCTGCAATGCGACCAGCTGCGGACGGACCGCGCTATCACCTGGCAGGGCAGGTGATAACAACATTTCTTCGCAGAATTCGGAAAATTTAGAGACACTAGCCACGCGTTGCATGACCCGAGCATAACAACGAGCGGCCACTTCTCCCAACGCTGGATCGCGAGCGACAATTTTCACAAACTGTGCACGTAGTGTATGCAGAGAGGGACGAGCGTCCGCTAACTGCTTCAATTTCACCAGCTGCGGTCGAATAGCCGCATCATGGGGCAGACCAACCGACAACAACGTGCCACATTGCGCAGAAAATCCTGGGGCGCTCCCTGAAAGAAATCTCACCAATCCAGACATATTCTTCTCCTCGTTGCTTCCTTCGTAATAATCACTTCGCCCCCGCACGACGGCTCGCAGCGGTCTGCACGATTGCTGCGAGTTGGTCGACATACAATCCGTCGAGATGGGCCAGTGGATTGTTGACGCCTTCGCATTCAAATTTGCCGTCGAGGAAATCGAGGCGGACGACCGTTTGCACAGCTGACTGCGCTTCAGGCCCGTCGGTGCGCGGCGCAACAATGGGGAGCTGCAAGTGGGTTCCCCCCGCTTGTTTGCGAAAAACAAAATGCAGACTCATGTCCGGGTTCCACTCTCCACTCTCTGCATTTCGTCCAGCAGTTTGTGCGTCGTCACCATCCAATTCGCCTTCAACCACGCTAAAAAAATGCGCGGCCGTTGTCATTTTCAGACCATCCAAATCCATTTCCCAATCACGCACCGCGGCGTGGGCGATTTCACCGCGCGCTGATTTCGCACGTTCCGTGACAAATTCCCGCAGCGACATGGTTGTTTGTTTCGCCATCGTGGCCTCTTCGGCTAGGCAGAGTTCTTTGAAGGCGCTGGCATCCGGCAACGAGACGACGCAGCAAAACAGGAGCGCGGCCGAGTGGAAGACATAATCGCCGGGCGCTAAAAAAGTAGGGCGCTCGCAATGCTGTGGAATATCAATCGCAGCCTTTGCCTCACCCAATGGAATAATCTGTAGTGGAAATTCGCAGGCGCCAACAAGACTCACGTGCCAATTTCCGAACCCAGTCAACCCAACGACACAACAGGGAGGACGCTCCGAAACCTGCGGCCCAATCCCTCCCACTTGTGGAATATGCTGCGCTGACGGCTTGATATTGGTTGTAGATCCGCCCAACTGAAAAGCACGCCGAGCTGGCAAAACATGCAGTTCACTACCCACCCGCACGGTCGGAACTATCGGTCGCTCGATCTTCATAGTCACTCCTTTTCAAGTACCCCTCTACATCTATTATCGGCTGATCGCTGGAAAAGTTGCGTGGCTTAGCAACTTTTTCTGACGGCTGCCGACAACAGGAGTAGGTCGGTCACAACGAGGTGAAATTATGGCACGTATATTTATTGACGGTCGTCCACGAATGATGACGACACACATGAGCGATCCGCATTCAACCAGTGGCGGAGGCGGAACCGCGCATGCGACATCGCTGCCTGGCACCGCAACGCATGATCTAAGCGCAGACCATTTTGCCGATCGCGCCCCGCCCGCACCGGCGCCCGTCGTCGTACATTCCCCCACATCAACACTCGTTCCCGCTGGCGCCGTCTCGGCGTATGTCGCACGTCACGATGGCGAAAGTACGGAACCGTTTGAGTCGCTCTACTCATTAAATGACACCGACGGCAAATCGTTGGGACTGTTGGGCGAAGGTGGCGAGGCGAAAGTCTATCGCGCGCGGGATCTGCGCACCGAAGAAATTGTGGCAGTGCGTTTCGCCGATGGGATTCGCGCCAACGATCGCAGCGGTCGCGAAGTGTTGGCACTGCGTCGCGTGCGCAGTCCGCACGTGGTGGAATTGCTCGCCCACTTTTTATCGCCCGATCATCGCGGACGCGCCGAGTTTAAAAATCTGACCACGGTGTGCCGTTTGGTGCCAGGCACTTCGCTGGCGGCCGCCGTGTCGCCCAGCACGCGCAAAGATTTGCCGTATCCGGTGAACGAAACCTTGGCGTGGAGCATTCTGTCGCAAGCCAAAATCGCACTCGCTGCATTGGCCGATGCCTCGGTCGTGCACGGCGATATCAAACCCGGCAACATCATGATCACCCCGCGCACCGATGGTTCGGTGCATGTGACGCTCATCGATTTCGGTCTCGCCAAGGTGATTGACTATCGCACGCTCGTCACGGCCTCGCGCAGCGGGTTTAGTCATTTCTTCGCCGCACCGGAATTGTTGGCCGAACCAGTGCCAAGTATGACACCACCGCCCGACCCGCGCACGATGTACGCCGATCGCTACAGCCTTGGCGCGACGTTGGTGGCGTTGATCGCGGGCGAGACTCCGCAATTCAAGAGTCCGCGCGACTTGCTCACTGAAATGCGGCAACCGAAAGGTGCGGCGTGGAGCGCCGAATTATTGGATGCCATCGCCGTGTTGCTTGCCGACACACCCAGCAAACGCATGTGGCCTGCACGTTTGCAGCCGGATCATGCCGCGCAAAACGCGGAGGTGCAACGATTGCAACGCGAACTGGAAGCAGTCCGAACAGAAATTGTGAGGGAGAGAGGCCACGGAACCCGCCGCGGATTTCTGGCGGGGTTTTTGGTCACCGCTGCTGCTGTTGGTTCGGTACCACTGGCGAAGTGGCTTGTGCCATCAAAGCCAGATCCCGATCCACCGCCGAGGGACGCCACACCCACACCGCTAAAACCAGCTCCCACACTCGATCGCTCGATCGATACGGTGGAAAAATTGCGCGATTTTCTGCACCAACAAACCACAGGAAATATGGCGCGGGAATGGAAGGAAACCGCACGGCTCCTGACCGCACTCTACAATGAATACCATGCCTATTATCTGGCGGACGCGCGGACACGGAACATCATCCACGAGGCCTCAGATCTCTGGCGATTGCTGGAACCATTTTCGGACATCCCAGCGGAGCAAAAGGCCTGGGCGTTCATGCGCTGGTTGGTGGTGTCATCGCCGTCGGATTGGAGGGATCTCATGCGATCCCCGGTCGACTGGGCGTCCTACTTTTTCCAGGCCGTTCGGATTGGTGTCGAGGTTGACGGAGATGCATTTCTCTCCAGCCATGATTTTTCTCGATTTGCCGTCGACTATTACGCTGCCCTCGATAGAAGCGCCAACCACACCAACACCGAAAGACTACTCGACCTGTTGGGCGTGGCGCAGCAACAGCGCATGGAGAACGACGGCACCTGGTTTGCGCCCGCCGTGCGCGCCATGCTCCAAACCCTCCTCGATCGCCGCTACGCACTCGGATCGGAATCATTGCTCAGGCGTTGGTACCAAATGCCGTACATGACGGGCGTACTCTTTGTGCAAATCGGTGCGCAGTGCGTGGCATCCGGCAACAAAGTCGGCTTCATTCCCTTGTCGATACTCAGCACCATCGCCGAGTTTCTGGACAGCACCAAAGACGCAGATCGCAGTAAAGCCTACGATCGGTTTGATTATCTGTTGCTGAGCAATTTAGACGATTTCATGGCTCAAAGTCCGACCGCCGACGAGCTGAGAAAATATTTGCAACTCAGCCCCACGGCACCGCTGAATCTGCGCTGGCAGGCGATGCATGGCGGCACCATTCGGACCGCAGCGGATTTTCTGGCGCTGGTCCAGATTGGCGATCGCGAACGCGCCGCCAATCCCACGTGCGAAGAACAACTGCGCGCCTTCGTTCGTCAACAACTGGAGGCCTTCGCCCAACTCAAACCCAGCAAAAACCAGGTCGATTTCTTGATCTCGATCATTCAAGCCGACGAAAAATTCGCCACCGAAATCCGCCAAGTCGTCGAAAAATTTCAGGAGAAAAAGGCGGGAGAACAGTAAAAATTGTGCCTGGCACCGCGGCAAGTGGTTTATTTTAGTGCGGATTTTTCCGCGCGCACGGCTGTGGGTTTTTGTGCCTGGCACCATTTGCGAAAGCCGCGACTGTGGGTCAGATCTGGAATTGTGCCGCATAACTTTGAGAAACGTCCCCAAAGTTATCGGACGCATCTTATTGGCGCCACTTCACCGAACAACCGATGGCGTGCACTTGTTGAGTCGCGGGTATTTTTCCGGCGAGGGCGGCGTCGATGGCGTCGCGTAGATACTGGTGTTTGACGACGGCGGCGTCTTCCATGTTGTCGTCGAGGCGTCCGGTGTAGATGAGTTGCAAATTTTTATCGAAGACGAAAAATTCCGGCGTGCAGCCCGCGCCGTAATCGAGTGCCACTTGTTGCGTGGCGTCGCGCAAGTACGGATAGGGGAGCGACTGCACCTTCGACTTTTCCTGCATCTTCGCAAACGAATCGTCGGGGTAATTCGCGTCGTCGTTCGCATTGATCACAAAAAATGCGCCGCCCTTTGCCTGGCAATGTGTGGCCAATGCGGTGATGCGCGCGTCGTAGGCCTTCACGTACGGACAATGATTGCACGAAAACGCCACGACCGTGACCGGTGCGGCATTTTTTTGCGTGAGCGAATATTCGCGCCCGTCGGTTGCTGGCAACGTCCACTCCGGCGCCGTGTGGCCTAACGCGAGCGGGGATGATTTCGGTTGGTGGGCCATTTTTTCTCCTTAGCTTTTTCCGAGGGACGACCGTTCGCTACTGCTCACTAGGACGAGGGACGCAACACCATTCACTGTAGTTTCGTCCCTCGCCCCAGCGACTGAAAGGAGCGGTCGTCCTTCGTCCCTCGGTGTTAATGTCGATCTACACTCAAAACTTCCACCTCCAAAATCGCGCGATCGCTGACCTGGCGGATAGTGTATTCCCAGGCGCCACTGCGCAGGGTGTCGCCAACTTGCGGCAAATGACCCCACTGATGCAACAAAAATCCGGCGACGGTTTCATAGGGGCCGCGCGGAATTTCCAGTCCCAGTTTGGCCTGCGCGACTTCCACTTCCATGTGCGCCTTCACGTAGTAATGGTGCGGACCCATCGCGCGAAATAATTGTTCGTCGAAGGCAAACTCGTCGCGCAGATCACCGACGACTTCCTCGCAAATATCTTCGAGCGTGACCAGGCCAATCGTCGCGCCGTATTCATCGACCACGACCGCCGCGCGTTCATGACGATTGCGCATGACGCGAAACAGATCATTCACGCGCATATTTTGCGGCACATACACGGGCTGATGCACCAACTCGCGCAGCGGTTGATCTTTGGTGGCGCACAAGACGTCGGAGGATTCGAGTACGCCGATGACGTTGAACACACGCTCGGCGAAAATGGGAATCCAGGCGTTGCCCTGTAATTCAAAAATAGAAAGAGCGTCGTCGCGCGTGGCGGTGACGGGCAACGTTTGCAAGGTTATGAGCGGTCGCATGATATTTTGCGCGGTGAAATCGGCGAGGCGCAACACGCGCGCGGCCATGGTGCGCTCGCTCTGGCGAATGTCGGTGCCGCGGGTTTCTTCGCCCTGCAAAATGGCGACGAGTTCCTCGCGCGCAATGCGGCGCTCTGCGCCAGCCGCCCGACGCACGTCGCCCAACAACCGATCGGTGAGACGACGCAATCCCCACACCACCGGATACATCACGACACCAAACGATTGCAGCAGCGGCGCGACGCGATCCACCACGCGATCGGCGTGATGATAAAAAATACTTTTCGGCACAATTTCGGCGCACACCAAAATAATCGGCGACAGCAACAAGGCAAATGAACCGTAGGCGGGACCAAAATGACTAATGAGATAGAGCGTGGTCACGGTCGATGCCGTCACAACGCACAGATTGGTTCCCAACAACGTGATGCTGAAAAGTTTCGCCGGTTTGTTCACGAAATATTGGGCGAGCTTGGCGCCGTGTACCCCTTGCTGACGACGCTGTTTCAGGCGCAAACGGTCGCACGACACCATCGCCAATTCGGACCCGGAAAAAAATCCCTGCGCCAACATGCACAACGCAACCACACCCACCACACTCCAGAAGGCGCGGTCGATCTGCCAGTGTGCGATGAGTGCGAGCCACATCATGACAGCGCCCTCGTCTTTCCGCCAATGAGCGCGTCGAGCACGTCGTCCATGGTGGCCACGCCTAACATGTGTTGGGTGTCATCGAGCACAATCGCCAAATGAATTTTCGATTTTTGAAATTCCTGCAACACACTTTCGATCGACATCTGCTGCGTGACGAACAACACGGGGCGCACGATTTCCTCCAACTCTTTGGCCTGACCGCGCTCGCGTTGAATCTGCCAGAGCACGAGATCACGCACGTAGAGTAAACCCACGATGTCGTCGGGATTGTCGTGATACACCGGGACGCGAGAGAATTGCGCGCGCTGCACTTCCGAAAGAATTTGTTCGGGCGTCCAGAGCAGCGGCACGCGAAACACGTGACCAACCGGCGTCATCACGTCGCTCACCGCGCGATCGCTGATCGTAAACACGCCATGAATCCATTCGCGTTCGGAATCCGACAGCGCTCCCGCCTCGTTACCCAAATCGACCATCTGGCGAAATTCTTCCTCGACGATCATCGCCCGCACCTGCCCCGGATCGCCGCCGAACAATCGTACGCCGGTGTCGGCGATGGCGGACAGCAAACGCCGCACGGGCGCTGCGAGCCACACGGTCGTGGCCATGGGCACCGCGAGAATGGGCGAGAGTCGCGCGGCAAAAGAGACCGCGAGATTTTTTGGCACGAGCTCACCGAACACGACCACGATGGGCGTGATGAGTGCGACAGACGCCAGGCTGGCCACGATCGGTCGCTGAAAAAATTGGCTCGCGAGTTCCGCGCCGAGTACGGCCATGGCGCAATTCACCGATTCGTTGGCGAGCAAAATGGTAATGAGCGTTTCGCGCGGTCGCCGCAACAATTGCACGAGACGGCGCGCGGTCCAGGTGGGCGATTGACGCAAGGTTTGCAATTCGGCGCGTGTGAGTGAAAAAAATGCGGTTTCGGCGCCCGAAAAAATTGCGGAGGCAATGATGAGCAATACCAAACTCACGAGCCATGGAAAAATGTTGGCGATCAAGCGAGCCCCGCGGCGGTGAACGCATGCACATATCCGGTGCGCGGCACAGAAATTTCGCGACCGGACGGATCGAGTAATGTCACGCCGCTGCCTGCGACCACCTCACCGATGCGCGCAAACGAATGACCGAGTGTCCGCCCCGCCCCCGCCGCCAATCGCTCAAACGCCGCAGCCCGCGCGCGTTCCACGGTAAACGCCAATTCGTATTCCTCGCCGCTGCTCACGGCAATGTGCAGAGGATCCATGTCGAGCAGCGCGTGATGTTGCACCACGCCATCAGCAATCGGCACGCGCAATCCTTCCACGCGAATCGCGACCTGACTTTGCGCTGCGATATGTTGCAAATCTCCCTGCAATCCATCGCTCACGTCGATCATGGACGTCACGCAACCGGTCGAGGCCAACCACTGCGCCGTTGCTAAGCGGGCGGGCGGTTCAATATGTCGCGCGGTGTAACGCGCTTTGTCTTCGACCTCGACGCCATTTTTCAACAGGGCCAAACCGATCGCAGAGGCACCAAGTGTTCCGGTGACGTACACGACATCGCCGGGCCGTGCGCCGCGACGATACAACGCGCGCCCGTGCGCCACTTCACCAATCACTGTCATCCCGAAATGCAAATGTTGTGGTGCTGCGGTCGTATCGCCGCCAATAATCAGCATGGACAATTCATCGGCACACGAGCGCAAACCCGCGTAACACGCGCGCACGGCGGTGGTGTCCACGTTGCCTGGCACTGCGAGTCCCACGATCGCAAATCGCGCACGACCGCCCATCGCGGCAACATCGCTGACTGCAGAGAGCAACGCCTTGCGACCAATTTGCGCCCACGTCATCCAGTGGCGTTGAAAATGAATTTCTTCGACAAAATGGTCGGTGCTGATCAGCCAATCGCGCGCGCCGCCCGCGGTGAGCACGGCGCAGTCATCGCCCACTCCACACAACAATCCATCGGCCTTGAGTGGAACCCCGGACAATAATTCGGCGATGAGCGCAAATTCATTTTCCATATTTCTGCGCCATCGGACTCGCGGCCTCGAACGCGCCGGCGTCGCCACCGACATCGTATTTCGGATTCGTTGGGGCGCGCGCGGTGCGTTGCAACGGTTGCGGTGCGCCGGTGGGCAACACGCGGCTCAGTTGCGATTTGCGCAGGCCCACTTCCACGATTTGTCCGCTGCTCACCGTGAGCACATACAGATCGCGATCGACATCACCGCTGCTGTTGAAATGCAATCCGCCCGTCACGCCGTTGAATTTTTTGAGTCCCTGCAAACCATGCTGCACCTTGCCCGCACTGACCCCGCCGCGCTCCGCCGCCAAGGCGATGATGTGCATGGCATCGTAGGCCGTGGCTTCCAGCAGCGTCGGTTCGCTATTGTAGGCCTGACTGAACGTCGAGACGAAGCGTTGCGTTTCTTTGTTGGCACTACTCCGAAAAAAACCGTCGACAAATGTTGCGCCTTCGACGGCGGAACCGGCCGACAACAATCCGCTGCTGTTCCAATTATTCACGCCCAGCAAGGCAGCGCCGCCAAAGACGTTGCGGCTGTAGGCCGAAAACATGGCGGCAAGATTCGGATAGGAATCGGGAATGAACACGGCGTCGACGCCACGGATTTTCGCAAACGACGGCACGGGCGGCGGTTCAGAGGACGCCGTCGCCGGATCGACCACTTCACCGTTGGTCGAGATTTTTTGGCGCGGTTTATTTTTGTTATCGTCGTCGGTGATGTTGTGCACACCCTTGCTGGCTTCAATGATTCCGGCCAGATTTTGCGAATAGGCGCGTTCGACGGTAATTTCGCCGCCCAAGGTTTGGACGGCGGTGCGAAACAGGTCGCGAAACGCCTGTCCAAAATTATTGTTCGGATAGACGATGGCGAATTTTTTGTAGCCGCGATCCTGCACCGCAAAACGCGCAATGGTGTTCACCTGCGCCTCGGGCGTGAGCGCCACGCGATACGTGTAGGGACCGACTTCCGCGACGCCATCGAGACGACTCAAACTCAGCAACGGCACTTGCAGTCGTTGCGCCTCTTGCGCCGCAGCCATGGTGGATTTCGCCATGAGTGGACCAATGATCGCGGCGACATGTTCCTGTTCCACCAATTCGCGCACCGCCGTCGTGGCCTTGGCCGGATTGCCGCCATCGTCGCGCGTCACAATTTGCACATTCAGGCGGGATTCACACGGTGATTTCTGCCCGGCCGCACAGTCGACGCCATCGAGCGATGCGCGCCCATACACGCCAAATTCGCCCGATAACGGCAAAATCACGCCGACACGCAACGGCGCACCGTGCGGCGATTTTTTCGTGCCGTGCGTGCTACTCGCCGACATGCCGCCCGCACAACCGCCCAACACAACGCTCAGGCCCGCAGCCAGCAACATCCCCCATTTTACATTTCGCATTATTCACTCCCCCATTTTGCGTTTTGCATTTTTCATTTTGCAACAACAACTAACGCAGCCCGCAGTGGACGCGCGCCCAGCGCATACCCCCGACGCAACCGGGTGACAATGTGATTTGTGGAAATTCCCTCGGCGTCGATCTGCGCGGTGGCTTCGTGCACGGCCGGATCGAAGAGTTGCCCGACCTCGGCGGCGATTTCTTCGAAACCGAAATTACTGAGCGACGACAAAAATTGGCGCCGCGTGAGCTCGACCCCTTCTGCAAGTGGGCGCACCGCGTCCGGGCAGTCGTTGCCCGCGGGCACGGTGGCGAGTGCGCCATCGAGATGATCGAGCAGCGGAATAATTTCCTTGAGCAGTCGCTCGTTGGCGTAGGTGAGCGCCTCCGCGCGTTCGCGTTCGCTGCGTTTGCGAAAATTTTCGGTCTCGGCCATGACGCGCAGTAGTTGGGCCTCGGCCGCTTCGGCGCGTTCGAGCAACACTGCGGCGGCATCGATCTCGGGCGACTGCGTTTCCACCGGCTCGGCGGCAGACGGGGCGTCGTCTGGCACAGCGGTCGGCGATTCGATTTCTCGCTTCTTCTTCAGCGCATCCCGCAGATCATCGACTTTGGTTCGTTGGTTCATTGGTGTTGGCTCTTTCGTCCCTCGTCCCAGTCCGCCAACGGCGGACGGTCGTCCTTCGTCCCTCGCCTCTGCACGTCATCCAGAGTGCTACACTTGCTCTAACCATTGTCCCACCAGCGAAGCGGCGCATTGGACGATGGGGATGACGCGACCGTAGGCCATGCGCGTGGGACCGATGACGCCGAGCGTTCCCAACACGCGACCATGATGACGATAGGGCGACATGACCACACTGCAATCGTGCAACGCATCGTAGCAACTTTCTGCACCGATGAAGACTTGTACGCCATCGCTTTGCAGACTGCGCTCGAACAACTCCACGAGCTCGGCCTTTTCTTGCAAGGCATCGAGCAAACGCTTGGCCTTTGTGGCGACGGCAAATTCCGGATGCAGCAACAAACTCGTTTCGCCCTCGATCGCAATATCGGCGTCGTTCGCCTCCAACATTTGCGTGGTAAACTCCATCGCGGTTTGTCGCAGCGCATCCAGCGCATCGTGCGCGGATTGCCATTCGGTGCGGGCGCGCTGGCTGGCCTGCGCCAGCGTGAGTCCGCGAAACTGGCCGCTGCAGTACGCATTCAGGCGCGCCAATTCATCGGTCGAAAATTCCTGCGGCGTTTCGATCACGCGATTTTGCGTGGTCCCTTCGCGCGTCACAAAAATTCCTAGAATTCGGCGCCCGGAGAGCCGCAAAAATTCCATGTGTTCGAAGATGAGTTCCCGCCGCACTGGCGCCACCACCAATCCCACATGATGCGACAGCCGCGCCAGAATGCGTGAGGTTTCTTGCACAATCGCCGCCATGCCGGAATCGGTGGCGGCGTAGGTTTCGGTGATCGACGCGACATCGTTTTGGGACACTGGTTCGGTTTCGATCAGACAATCGACGTAGTAGCGCAGGCCCGCCGGTGTGGGAATGCGGCCCGCGGAGGTGTGCGGTTGTGCCAGCAATCCCGCCGCCTCGAGCTCGGCCATGATGTGGCGCACGGTCGCCGACGACACGCGCTGCTGCTGTGCGGCCAAGACCTTTGCGACCGCATGCGATCCGACCGGTTCGGCCGTGTTCAGATAACTCGCCACCACATGGGCAAAGACCAGTTGTTCGCGTTCTGTCAGTTCACCACTCAATGTCATCGTAATCCTCGTAAATCCCGGAAATTTCGCGTGTGGTTTGTTAGCAATGGGGACCAGCGATGTCAAGAAATGGGCCCACTCATAACTCCGCCGCCAGCGAATCGAGCACCGCCAGACCACGTTCGTTGAGAATAATCGGATCGTCGCTCGCCAGCCAACCGGCATCGTTCCAGCGTTGGCGCAGCATTGGATAGCAATCGTCGAACGTCGCACCGAAATGTTGCTGAAAATATTCGAGCGACAATCCCTCGGTGGTGCGCAGATTTAACATGCCGAATTCGAGTTGTTGCGCGGCGGGCGTGAGCGTTTCGGATTCATCAACGATCAGTTCGCCCGCGAGATATTTTTTGAGATGACGCGCCCGACGCCAACGGCGATTGTCGATGCGCGACACCGCACCGGGACCGACACCCAAATATTCGCCCATGCGCCAATAGTGTCGATTGTGCGCGCACGGAAATCCATCGCGCGCAAAATTCGAGACTTCATACGCGGTAAATCCCGCGGCCGCGAGTTGCGCGCGCACGCTCAACCAATAGCGCAACGCGCGTTCGTCATCGATGGGCATCACGCGCCCCGCACTGACTTGCGCCGCGAGTGGGGTGTGCGGTTCGATCGTGAGTTGATACGCGGAAATGTGCGTCGTGCCCAATCGCAGCGCCTGCGCGATATCGGCGGTAATTTCTGCGGGCGTTTGATCGGGCAGACCAAAAATCAGATCGAGATTGAGATTGGTGAATCCCGCGGTCTGCGCGGCCGCAATGGCCGCAATCGCACGATCGCTGCTGTGCACGCGTTCCAAAAATTTCAAATGGTGCGCGTGAAATGATTGCACACCGATCGACAAACGATTCACGCCCATCGCCCGCAGCGCACGCGCCATCGCATCGTGTACCGTTTCCGGATTGGCCTCGCAGGTGATTTCGATGTCGCCCATCACAAAATGCTGCGCCGCGCAATCGAGCACCCGCGCGAGTTCGCGGGCGGGGACCATCGACGGTGTGCCGCCGCCAAAAAAAATCGACTGCACCGTGCGCCCTTGCAATCCCAGTGTGTCAACCATGTGCGAGAGTTCGTGCACAATGCGCGTCATGATGTCGGCCGACGGAATGGCGGCGTTGCCCACCCCAATCGAAAAAAAATCACAGTAGCTGCATTTGTGGATGCAGTACGGGACGTGGATATACAAGGAAAGCGGCGGCAAGGCAGTCATCGTGCGGGTTTGCGTCGAGTGGGTGAACGATGTCAAGACATCGTCTCATTTCTCAATTTGAGCCGATCGCGCGGCCGCCGCTTTTTTTCGGTCATCGCCAATTCAGTACGTTAACCCCACTCTCGCTCGGTACAATGATTGCAGCCATCTGGCGGCTGGAGGATTTTCCCATGCGTACATCATTGGCCGTCTTGTGTGGATTCATCGCCTGCGTTGCCGGCATGCATCCGGCGTATGCGATCAATAAAAATCCCTACGGACAGTTGATTACGGTCACTGCGCAGGGTTGCGAATTAAAACTGAGCTCAGAATCTATTCAGTCACTCTCCGGCATCATTGAGTATCTCAATACCGAAAAAAATCTCTGTGTGATTGATGGGAAGAAGGTGTTGCTGTTGCCGACGTACGGATTGAACCTGACCGAACCATTAAATCTTCCCTCCAATACCAGCGGCCTGCCGATGGAAATTCGTGGGGTTCCTGATCCCGGCACGACCGGGTGGCCACTGAGTGCCTTGCAGGGCACCGCACAATTGTTCAGCAAAAATCCACTCTGCGGCATCACGATACACGACAATATTCGCTTCTCGAACATCCGGTTCATGTCGTTTCCCCAGGCGGCGCTCTGCATCGCCGGCAACAAAGTGGAGCTGAGCGACGTATGGATTAGCGATGCCAATGTCGGAATCGATGTGCAACCGAGCGTGACCAGCGGTCCGAAAATTACGACGTCCCATTTCCTCAACGCAAATACTGGCGTGTATATTGTCGGCGAAGAGAGTCTCGTTAACCATAATAGCTTCGACTACATTGCGCAAACATTGGTCGGAGCCGATCCCAAATGGAAAGAAGAATATCCAACGCCATTCATCACACACACACCGGAACCCACCGCGACGGGTTTTACGATCACCATTTCCTACGGCGGACCCAACGGCTATCCGAATGTTCCGCTGTTGGGAAAAATTCCGAACGGCAAATCGTTCACCGCCGTACCAATTGCCGAAGACGAGTGCGTGCTGCATAAAGAAGATGCGGAAATTGTGTGCACCGTCGACAATAAAAATCTGACCGATGTGACGGAAGTCGCCGTTGCTGGCGTCTACCTCACCAAGAGCGGATTTGCCCACACCACACCCTTTAGCAAATTCACCCCATTACCGCTGACAGTGACCGGACCTGGCAATCCGCCCGCACCGAAAGATGGCCAGACTGGCTGGATCAAAACCGCCAACGGATGCGAAATTCAGCGCGCGCTCACGGAAGACGAATGGAAGTTGCTGATGACCACGTCATATTATTGCAAAGTGGGCACGCCGCCACAGGCGAGCAAGATCATATATTGGAAGGAAGGATTGGCGACGCAGAGCGTGAAATTGCATGCACCCTTGTTGATAGACAATAGTCAGTTCGATACTGCATTGCAAATCAATGCCCCGGCGACGACCATGATGTTATTCAAGCCCGAGAATAATTTCAGCGGCAGCTGCGGGCTGGCGGTCGGTGGCGGCGTCAAGCTCACCAACATTATGGTGGATGGATTTACCAACAACATTTGTGTGGGCGGTGACAAGGTGACCTTTCAGAATGTGTGGACGCAAAATGGTGGAAACGGTGTGTTCGTCGCGCCCAATGTTACTGCGGGCGTGAATCTGTCCAACAGCACCTTTAAAAATAATCAATATTCCGGCGTGCTCATGGCGGGGCGCAATGTGGCGCTCGCCAACGAAACATTTACGATGAATCACGCGGCCGCAATGACATTCATTGCACCGGCGAAAGATGATTTGCCAGCGCCCGAGTTGACGATCTGGAAAGACAATCCCGCCGTCATTGCTCTGGATGGCCAATGGAGCAGTGACCACGTGGCATCGCATTTGGAATTCTACCGCGCGACCGCAGCCCAAGGATTCACCGGCGAATTGCTCCCGCTCAACAATGGCGTCAGTTGCACACTGAATGCGAACGCGAAAACATTTCATTGCACGATTGCCAAAACGGCCTTCAATGCGAAAAAATATGACGCGTTCGCCGCACTCATGAATTACGCGGGCGGTGGTGCGAGCGCGTTTAGCAATCTCATCTCTGCACAAGGTCCGATCGTTCCGCCACCTGCGCCGGTGGTGCCGGCACCTCCAGCCGTTGGCGATGGCGACGGGAACAATCCCGCGGGCGGCGATACGGGCGGAGTGGCACCGGTCGACCAACCGCCACCGGGCGACAATCCTGCGGTTCCGGGCGCGGGCGATCCGGAAATCCCCACGCTGGAAACACCACCCATCATCGACACCGCGGTGCCACTGCATAAGCCGAGCACTTCCGATGCCGCCACGACCGCGACAACACCCGGTCTGTCCGACACCGTCACGCCGGGAAGCGGCGCCGTTCAACCGCTCGTCAATCCCGGCCCCGCCACGGACGGCGGCGGCGGATGTACGCTGATTTTTACTAGGAGATAGGAGATAGGAGATAGGGAATAGGAGATAGGAAGAGATCACTAGTAAAATCTTTACCTCCTAATTCCTATCTCCTATTCCCTATTCCCTATCTCCTCCTATATAGTTCCCCACATGAACTGGCAGGAATGCTTTCATCACGCGGGCCGGTGCATGGAGGTGCAACAATTTGCGGAGGCCTTCGAATTCTACGAACGGGCGGCGCGCGCGCAACCCAATGTGGGCGCGCTCTACACGGGGCTTGGCAATTCGCTCAAGGCGCTGGGACATCTCGATGAAGCGATCACGGTGTATCAACACGCCGTCACCCTGGAAGCACAACCCGGTGCGTACAACAACATGGGCGTGATCCTGGCCGATCGACGCCAATGGCGCGAAGCGATCGCGTGTTACCAAGAAGGGCTGCAACATTTTCCCGGCACGCGTGAGTTGTGGGAAAACTGCGGCATCGCACTGACCGCCACCGAAGAATTCAATCCGGCGCTCGAGGCCTTTCAGCGCGCCTTGGCGCTCGATCCAGCCGCCACAACCTGGCACGCACTCGGCCGACTGTTCATGGGCTGTGGCCGCACCTCCGAGGCCTGCGATTGCTTTCGTACCGCGTGCGCACTCGATCCGAATTTCCACGATGCGGCGCAAAATCTGGCGGGTGCGTTGTGGGAATCTGGCGACGCCGCCGCCGCCGAGACGCACTTTCGCACCCTGCTCGCCCGCGCCCCCCATCTTGCTGGGGCACACAGCAATTTGTTACTCGTGCTGCATTACCTCCCCGACATCACCCCCGCGCAGCTACTCGCCGAACATCGGGCCTGGGCGACCCAACACACCGCCGCGATTGCGCCGCGTCAACTGCACAGCAACCGTCGCGATCCCGAGCGCGTGTTGCGCATCGGCTACGTCTCGCCCGATTTCCGTGAACATTCAGTGGCGTTTTTCATCGCACCCATTTTGGCCACGCACGACGCCACCCATTTTCAGACGTTCTGCTACGCCCACGTCGCCGCCCCCGACGCCATGACGCACCGCTTGCGTCAACACGCGCATTGCTGGCACAACATTGTGGATTGGTCCGACGACACCGTCGCGGCCCGAATCGTCGAAGATGAAATCGATATTCTGGTGGACCTGACCGGGCACACCGCGTGGCATCGGCTCGGCGTCTTTGCGCGCAAACCCGCGCCGATCCAAGTCACATATCTCGGATACTTCGACACGACCGGCGTGCCGACCATCGATTATCGCATCACTGATCGCTGGTCCGATCCTGCGGATTATGATCAGTGGTACACTGAACGTCTCGTGCGATTGCCCAGCGGATTTTCCTGCTACGAACCGCCGCCAACCGCACCCGCCGTGGCTTTGCCGCCCGCACTCGCGCGCGGCTCCATTACATTTGGTTCATTCAACCAACTCGCCAAAGTCACACCATCCGTCATTGCGTTGTGGGCCGAATTATTACAGCGCGTGCCGCGCTCGCGACTCTTCATGAAATCGAAATCACTCAGCGACGAAGGCACAAAAGCGCGGGTGCGCGAATTATTTGCTGCGCAGGATATCGGCAAGGACCGACTCCTATTTGGTCAACCACTGCGCGATGTGCGCGAACATTTGTCGGTGTACAGCGAGGTCGATATTGCGCTCGACCCCTTCCCAATGAACGGTGCGACAACGACGTGCGAAACACTCTGGATGGGCGTCCCAGTGATTACGCTCGCCGGGCAAACCCACGCGGGACGCGTTGGTGCGAGTATCCTCACGCGCGTTGGATTGCCGGAATGTGTCGCGACGACGCCGCAGGAATATCTCGCGGTCGCACAGCAGTTGGCAGCCGATATCCCGCGTCTCGCCAACACGCGCAAAAATTTACGCGAACAAATGGCGCAGTCAGCGGTGTGCAACGCCGCGCAATGCACGCACGAATTAGAAGCCGCTTACCGCAAGATGTGGTACGAGTTTGTAGGAGACAAATAATGAACACCGCCCAGGAACAATTTACACAGGCCCAGTCGCTGATGCAGTCAGGACAACTCTCTGCGGCCGCCACAATATTATCTCGTCTCGTGGAATCACAACCGCAGTGGGCCGAGGCGCGCGTGAATCTCGGACTCGTTTTGCAAGCGCAGCATCGGTTCGAAGAGGCGATTGCCTGTGTCCAAGCCGCCATTGACTCTGCACCACAGGTTGCCACGGCGCACATCGCGCTGGGCAATATTTTGCGCGATGCCGGAAGACCCGACGCCGCGCTGGCCGCCTACGCCGCCGCCAACGCGATTGCGCCGGATGTCATCGCACTCAACAATTGTGGCGCGATTCACGCGAATCGCCGGGACTGGCAGGCCGCGATCACGTGCTATCGTACGGCGCTGGCGCTCGCGCCACGCTATCGCACGTTGTGGGAAAATCTGGGCACCGCCTTGGAAGGCGACGGCATGCGCGACGACGCACTCGCGGCGTATCAGACCGCATTGCAACTCGGACCCGTGGCGAGCACGCACGATGCCTACGGCGTATGTCTGCAAAGTAGCGGTCGACAAACCGAGGCCACCACGCAATTTGCGGCCGCCATCGAAAAAGATCCCCAGTTACTCATCGCCCGCGTGCATCTCGCAGCCGCCCATTGGGAACGCGGCGATGCGCTGGCAGCGGTGGCCACGACGCGCGCGTTGCTCGCGCAACATCCGCAGCACGCCGATATCCACAGCGATTTGCTCGTGACGCTGCATGCCACCGAATCCGACCCCAAAGCACTGTTTACGGCACATTGCGAGTGGGCCGCGCGCCACGCGGCGCCGTTGCATCCACAACGGCGCCACACATGCGATCGCACGCCGACCCGCCCGTTGCGCATCGGCTACGTCTCGCCCGATTTTCGCGAACACCCCGTCGCGCATTTTTTTCACCCGCTGCTCGCCGCACACAGCCCCGACGCAGTGCACGTGACCTGTTACAGCGATGTCAAAAATCCCGATGCGATGACGCAGGCATTGCAACAGCAGGCGAGCGCCTGGCGCATCATCCACGGATTTTCTGACGACACCGTCGCCACCATCGTCCGCGAGGATCAGATCGATATCCTCATCGATTTGGCCGGCCATACCGCACATCATCGTTTGTTGGTCTTCGCCCGCAAACCCGCACCCGTACAGGCCACGTACCTGGGCTACTTCGACACCACCGGCCTGACCTCCATCGATTATCGCATCACGGACGCCTGGGCCGATCCGCCCGGTGCGGAAAAATACTACACTGAACAACTCGTGCGATTGCCCAGCGGATTTAATTGTTACGCGCCACCAGCGGAGGCGCCAGCCGTCACACTGCGAGCGCCATCCAACGAAATTATTTTTGGATCCTTCAATCAACTGGTGAAAATTACACCGGCGGTCGTGGCACTCTGGGCGCAACTCCTGCGCGAAATTCCGCACGCGCGTTTGTTGCTCAAGGCCGGTTCGTCGGGCGACCCACTCACGCAAGCATCGTATCGCGCGCAATTCGCCGCACACGGTATTGTATCCGATCGCCTCATCATTGCACCGCCGGTAACATCCGTGGCGGAACATTTGGGAACCTATGCGCAGATCGACATTGCGCTCGATCCGTTTCCGTTCAACGGCGCCACCACCACGTGCGAAGCACTCTGGATGGGCGTGCCGGTTATTACACTCGCCGGGCAAACCCACGCCGGACGCGTCGGTACGAGCGTGTTGTCGCGGGTTGGGTTGTCGCATTGCATTGCAACGACACCGGAAGAATATGTTGCCATCGCCGCCCAACTCGCCAATGATCACAGTCAGCGGGCGACGCTGCGGCGTTCGTTGCGTGAAACGATGCAGACATCATCACTGTGCGATGCAAAACATTTGACGCACGAACTCGAAGCCGCGTATCGGGAGATGTGGCGGAAGTGGTGTGAAATGTAGCACCCTCTGACGCGCTGTCCCCTGACCCCAGGCGTTCTGACCCATTGACCCTTGACCCTATTATGATCCTCTCCCAACTCCGCACACTCCTCGCACCACACTTTGCACCCGCGCCCGGCGCCGCATTGCGCGTGCCGCTCATGGAATCGACGTTTGGTGTCGACGAAGTTGTCGAGGTCATCGACAGTTTGCTTTCCACACAAGTCACGATGGGGAAAAAAGTTGCGCACTTCGAATCGGCGTTCGCGAAAAAAATCGGTGTCAAACACGCGATCATGGTGAACAGCGGATCGAGTGCGAATCTGCTCATTCTCGCCGCACTCACCAATCCAATGTGTCCCGCTGCGTGGCGATTACAGGCGGGCGATGAAATTTTGGTTCCCGCCGTCACGTGGGCCACGACGCTCTGGCCGATTATTCAAGTCGGGTGCGTCCCGGTGTTGGTCGATGCGGATCTGCGCACACTCAATCTCGATGTCACCGAGTGCGAACGCGCGATTTCAAAAAAGACGCGCGCGATTTTCACCGCGCACATTCTGGGCAACACCGCGCCGATGGCCGCACTGCAACAGCTGGCGACCGATCACAAACTATTGCTCATCGAAGACGCATGCGAGGCGCTCGGCACGCGCATTGGCGCACACCACGCAGGAAATTTCGGCGTCGCCACGAGTTTCAGTTTTTATTTCAGTCATCACATCACCACCATGGAAGGCGGCATGGTCGTTACGAACGACGATGCGTTTGCCGATTTGTGCCGCTGCCTGCGTGCGCATGGCTGGACGCGTGACATGCACAATCCGCCGCCCATCGCGCCGCGCCACGCGCACATCGATCCGCGTTTTTTATTTGTGAATGTCGGTTTCAATCTGCGCCCCACCGAATTGCAAGCGGCGTTCGGGATTCATCAATTACAAAAACTCGACGCGATGAACGCGCAGCGCAACGCGATTGTTGCGCAACTCGCAGCCCTGCTCACTCAACACAACGTGCCGCTGCAACTCGCACAGGCCACGAGCGGCACGACGCCCGCGTGGTTTGCGTTTCCGGTGTTGCTCGACGCGGCGCACGCGCATCGTCGCGAAGAATTCATGATACACCTGCGCCAGCATCACATCGACACGCGCCCAATCCTCGCGGGAAATCTCGCCGAACAACCCGCACTTGAATTATTTCCACATCGCATCGCGGGCGATTTGCCAAACGCACAAGCCATCATGCAACGCGGATTGTATTGGGCGTGTCATCCGTCGATGACCAGCGCGCATGTCGAACATATTGTGAGTGCGGTGCGGGGATTTTTTCTACGAATTCCATAGCTCAGAAATAAACTCTCGCCAGGGCACGACTTCGAATCGCTTGTCGATCTTCCGACGTCGCGATTCCAAACAAACGATGTAGGCGCGTTTGACCGGACCATCCTCCAACAACGCTTTGAGACCTTTCAGATCGCCTTCATGCACGCGGTTACTGGCTTTGATCTCGATCGCGATTTCCTTGTCGTTGAGCAAAAAATCCACTTCGTGCTGATTGGATGTCCGCCAAAATGCGATCTCGGTATCGGGCTGACGATAGGCTTTGAATGCGAGCAGTTCCATGAGAATGTAGTGTTCGAACGACTTGCCGAATTCGGGCGTACCGATGCGCGGCGTACGACGGGCCAGAAAATTCGTCACCCCCACATCGAACAGATAAAATTTTTCGGTCTCGATCAGACGCCGTGTCCTCGATTTTTTCCAGGGAGGAATGCGAAAACCAAGATACGTATCTTCCAAAATTTGAAAATAGTTGCGCACCACTTTGGCCGAAACGCCCGCCTCACGGCCAACGTTGGTATAGTTCAACAACTCACTACTGGTCAGCGCGGCGACTTTAAGAAATTCACTGAAGGCCGGAATGTTTTGTATGAGAGCTTCGGCGGCGATTTCTTCCTTCAAGTAATCGGCAATGTAGGCGCGCAGCTCTTCCGCCGGATGGGAAGACAAAAAATGCGACGGCAATAAGCCGCTTTGCATCGCGCGTTCTAAATCAAACCCCTCCACTTCTTGCACGGACAACGGCACCATGTGACGCTTCCAGGCGCGACCTCCCAATAGATTGGCATGACCGCGACGCAATTTCCGTGCGCTGGATCCGGTCAGCAAGAATTGTTTCCCGGCCCGCGCAATGAGCCAATGGACTTCGTCCAGCAGCGAAGGAATTTTTTGAATTTCATCGATGACGATAATGCCTGGCGTATCGGCAAATCGTTCACGCAAGAGCGCAGGCCGGGCGGCGTACTCCACAAAGCAGTCGGTTTGCAGGAGATCAATGATCGTCGCATGCGGCAGCTGATGGTGAATCCAAAATGATTTACCGACTTTGCGAGGCCCCCACAAAAAGGCCGATTGTCCTCGCGGAAGATTCAGCTCAAAGAGCCGTTTTACAATTTTCCTCATTAGGGCATTTTATCTAGATTAAATGCCCTTGCAAGTCAAAATTTCACCGCCCACGATAAATCGCCGCAATCGGCACACAACGCACAGTACCAAGTTTTCGATATTCGGTGCCCATATAAAATAAAAACCCGCGCCGTTTTTTGGGATCCATCGCCACAAATTCCTGGAGCGCGTGCACATCTTTTGGTGCCGGATTCGCCGTGGCCTTGATTTCCACCGCCTTCAGAGCGCCGCGCGGTTCTTCGATGATCACATCAATTTCGAATCCGGAACTGCTCTTGTAAAAAAACAATTGGTCCGTGCGAAACCAACCCAGCTTGCGACGTTTTTCGATTTCGGAAATCACAAAGTTCTCCACAATCTGACCCCGACTGCATTGCACCTCCAGCGCCGTGATCATGCCCGTATCGCAATAATACGACTTCGTCCCCTTCACATACCGTTTCGCCGGGCCGTGTTGATACCCCGCGAGCGTAAATCCCAGGCCGGACTGATAAATGCTGTGCAGATATTTTTTCGCCGTGATGTGACTGACATTCGCTTCCTGCTGAAAATTGGTGACGTGCGTCACTGCGCCCAGCGATCGTCCGTAATGCTGCAAGATCGCACGCAATCCGGACACGTCTTCGATATTCGACAGCAAACTTAAATCGCGCGTGAAGTAGGTATTTTTATAATTGCGCAGGATCTCGCGTTTCTGTTCGTCGTGTTCCGCCGAAACCACTTCGGGAAATCCGCCGAACATTAGAAACGATTCCAAATCGCGCGCGGCGGCCTTGAGTTTTGGCGGCGTGACTTCATCATCGAAAATCGAATGTGTCGGCGCGCCCTGCGCTTCACCCCAACACGCGGGCGGCATTTCCAGCAGATCGATTCGCCCCGCGAGCGAGTCGGCGGTTGCATCGAGCAAACCAATGCGACTGGAACCGCTCATTAGCACAGTGCCACCGAGCTGATCGATGGCGAATTTTACGGCGATCGTGAGCTTGGGCACTCTTTGAATTTCGTCGATGATAATTCGCTGCGCATGATGCAGTATCGCTTTTGGATCTTTGTGCGCCAGATCCAGGATGTCCAGATCGTCGAGAGTGACGTATTGAAAATTTTTGAAATGCTCTTTGAGAAATGTACTCTTCCCCGCCCGCCGCGGCCCCAAGATCAATGCACTCCGTTTTGGCGGCTTCAGCCATCTATCAAACATAGTATATGTTTAGCATGGATTTTTTTATAGTCAAGTAGGATGATTACCGAGGTGCAAACGGCGTCACACCATCACATTTGCATCTGCGTTGTGCGCAGTTTCCACGGCGATTTCCACTGTCATGGATTGTAAATCGTCCTGCAGTGTGGTCGGCAGGGCGGACGGGTGTGCGGCGAAATATGCGACAACGCAGGAAATCGTGTTTTCAGATGCGCACACAACGCCGGATCGGTCGCGACAAAACGCGTCAACATCACCGCCGAATGTGGTGTGACCGCCAGTCGTTGTGCAATATTCCTTCGGGGCAAAAAATCAAAAGTGAAATGCTTGCCATAGCGAATACTTAACAGTACGATTGGTTTGTGAAAACTACGCAGTATTTCCAATATACGCGCACCCGCACCGACCGAGCGGCCATCAAATTAGAATGGATTCTGCAGGTAATACAGCACCCGATTTTGAGAATTGTTCAGTCCGATGGAAGAATTCGATTGTGGGGAAAAATTGAAGAAGCTGGCAGTGGGTGTTTGCGAGTGATTCTGTTGGAAGACGGAAACAAAAGACTTGAACGATAACGTCCTGCTTGATTTAGACAAAGATGGGAAAGTTGTTAGCATGACCATTGAGCATGCCAAACAACAGAGCGCGACTCTAGATGTTTCCTATCAAACGATGGGCGCATAGTGGTTTGTGGCAACGCGCACCGTCGTTAGAAATTGACATCCACTCGCCCGCGCTGCTAGTCCCCGCGCATGACCATTACTCGTCGCACATCCATTCCAGTCACAGTCGGCAACATCACAGTCGGCGGGCCTGCGCCGATTATTGTGCAGTCGATGACCAACACCGACACGGCCGATGTGGCGAAGACCGTGGCGCAGATTAAAGAGCTGGCCGACGCCGGGTCGGAGCTCGTGCGCATTACGGTCGATGTAAAAGCGTCTGCTGCGGCGGTGCCGGCGATTGTCGAGCAATTGCGCAGCGACGGTTACACCACACCGATCATCGGCGATTTTCATTACAACGGACATTTGCTGCTCACCGAATTTCCTGATTGCGCGGCGGCGCTCGATAAATATCGGATCAATCCCGGCAACTGCGGATTCGGCGAAAAACACGATGCGAATTTTGTCACGCTCATCGAGATCGCGCTGAAACATAATAAGGCGGTGCGCATTGGGGTGAATTGGGGATCGCTCGATCAATCGGTCCTTACGCACCTCATGGACGACAACGCCAAGCGCGCACAGCCGACCGCCGCGCAGGACATTTTGCATGAAGCCATGATCGTGAGCGCGCTGGAATCCGTGGCGCTGGCGAATCGCTGCGGACTCACAAACGACAAAATTATTATCAGCGCAAAAATTTCGCAGGTGCAGGATTTAATCGCGGTCTATCGCAAACTCGCAAAGCGCTGCGAAAACACGTTGCATCTCGGACTCACCGAAGCCGGCATGGGCTCGCGCGGCATGGTCGCCTCGGCGGCCGCACTGGGCGTACTGTTGCAGGAAGGTATCGGCGATACGATTCGCGTGTCACTCACACCAGATCCCGGCGCGTCGCGCGCCAAGGAAGGCACGGTGGCGCAGGAAATTTTGCAAACGATGGGCTTCCGACAATTCCTCCCGCAGGTCGCCGCGTGTCCCGGTTGCGGTCGCACCACCTCCACATTTTTTCAGGAGATGGCGCAGCAAATTCAGGGCTACATTAAATCGCGCATGCCGGAATGGAAAGTCGCGCATCCCGGTGTCGAATCCATGAACGTCGCGGTCATGGGTTGCATTGTGAACGGACCGGGCGAGAGCAAACACGCGAATATCGGCATTAGCCTGCCCGGCAGCGGCGAATCGCCGAAAGCACCGGTCTTCGTCGACGGCGAAAAAGTTGCGACCCTGCAAGGCGAAGAGATCGTGCCGAAGTTTACTGAAATGCTCGAATCGTATGTCGCCACGCACTACACGAAAAAAGGCGCGGCGGCGTAATCAGTGCGCCACTCATTCCGTCATCATCGTTTGATACAATTGGCGCGGAGAGCAAATGGGAATGCGGGCGATTTTTTTGAGAACGAGGAGATCTTTGTCGCCGGTCACGAGATAGTCCGAATTCCCTCCAACAGCCGCTTCGAGGATGGGAATATCGTGCGGGTCTCGGCACTGCATATCAGACAAATTCCGCCGTTCGACCAGAATCGATTCTCTGCGAAAAAATTTCAAGAGGGCGTGGCGCGCGTCGGATGGCATTTTTAATTTTGTTTGTAATCGCTGTTCAAATTCCACCAGCACTTCCTCAGACGACAAAACGGTATGGTGCATACAGCAATGAAAAAATAGCTGATGGCACAGCCCTTCGCCCGCAAAGGCCGCCAGTAATACATTCGTATCGAAAAATATGCGCTGTGGATTATTCAAAGAAGTCTTCGTCGGTGATCAAGCCTTGTTTTCTTGCATATTTTTTCCCCGTGCGTCGCAGCGCATAAAATTCGCGCGCCCGCAGCAAATTGCGCAATGACTTTCGCACCAGTTCGCTCAGCGGCGTTTTTTCTTCGCGACTGAGCGCCTTCAGCTCGCGCTGCAACGATTTTGGAATCCGGATATTGAGCATAGCGTCCATGTATTACAATGTAATACATGGAGCAGCGACTGACAAGTGGCAAAATCAGTGCGTCACTGCGCCCCGCACGAGAAAAAATTTCCGCATCACGTTCTGCAAATCTCCAGCGGTGCCTGGCGCCGTGCATTGCAACGCCGAAAAATAGGCGCTGGCGGCGGCGCGATCTGCGATCATTTCCACATTCACATCGCCCAGACATTCCAGCGCGTGCGCGCGTTGTTGCTGCGAGCGCTGCGTGTCGTCGGCACGGATCGCTGCCCACAAGCGTGCGGCGTGACGAAAGAAAAAATGCGCGGCACGATGATTACCAAACTGCCACCAGAGATGTGCCAGCCGCAAATACGCCGTCGCCTGCATTATTTGCTCACTTGGAGATTTGGGGTGGTGTCGCGGAAAAATTGCGGTGAGCAAACAGAGTTGCTCAGTCACCCAATCACGCAGCGGCGAATCGCGTCGTGCATCGACCGCCGCCGCGACGCGTACTGCGAGTGCGAGCCGCTGCGCGAGTTGCGAAAGTGTGGCAAGTGGCAGCGCGAGGATTTCGGATTGTAATTGGCGGAGTGGCACACGCACAAACGCCGCACCGTCACGCAATCGCGCACCAGAATTGCGCGGCACCGGAGGGCGGTTTCGTCGCGCGACCGTGCTCGCCCGCAACGGCGCATCGCACGACACACGCCCCGATTCACGCCACCGCAACGCATCCGCCGGTGCACAAAAGCTGTGCGTCACGCGATTTCTGGATTGCACACCAGACATACAGCACCTCGCCCGCACGTTGCCCCCACGCTCGGCATAGGCCGATAGCTGGGGTTGTCAAGATGGGAGACTGAGGCACAACGCCAGACACGGCAGACACGGTGCCAGGTGTCCAAACAGACACGGTGCCAGGTGTCCAAAAACGCTACACATGCGCCGCGTTCTCGGGTGCCAGGTGTATGAAAACCGGACATGAGTGTCTCGTTTCCGGACACCTGGCACCTTTTTTGGACACCTGGCACCTTTTTTTGCGGACACCTGGCACCTTTTTTTGGAGCGCTTGTGGCGGACGGTGAAATACAACGAGGTGTACCCGTTTTATAATTTGCATCATCCGCATTCGTCGCTTGACGACTGCACACCGGATGAGTTTCATCGAGGGATCGAACCACTGCACTGGGCAGCCTGACGACACGAACCGCAGAGCATCACTTATGAACGGCTAAAAACTGTCCAAACAACCGGGACCAGCTCTTATTGGATTGCTGCATAACGACCTCTTGAGCCCTTTGATATCATGCGCAGCGTGGAGCGGTCTGAAGCGCCGCCGAATTGACCAATGGGCACGCGAGCTAGCAGAGGCCAGCGGTGCGACAATGCCAGTAAAAAATTTCTTTGTAAGCTGGATGTGGATGACTAAAAAAACAGGGAATAACTTTTCTGGATTTCGTCTGCACTACAACAGGGCCACCTTGCCAACCTCCAGGCACTGTATTCACGCCGAATTCAGTAAAGATCCTCTGACAAATAGATGGTCACTTGCCATCATGCAAACGGGATTCATCCCAAAACATCTGTCGTCGGCAGAAATCCGTTACGACTGAGCATTTCGATAATACCTCGCAGCAAATAGCTGTTGTGAAAATTCATGTAATATTTCCGCGCCCTGTTCTTGGCGACGGCGACGATCATGCGTTTTTCTTTCAGGGCACGGAGCAATCGAGAAATTTCGGCAGGAATTTTATTTGGCAAAATTTTCTTCAAATCTCCCGCTTGGAAAATTTGGCGTTGAATGGCAACTTCCAAGATCTTCGCCTCAATCGGTGTAATCATTTTTCGATCGAGCGAGAAATGCACGGCCGGAAGAAGAATCTTCTCGGATAGAAATGCGTAATCCAACAATAGGTCGATTTTTTCGATTTCTTCTTTTAGCCCCGACAACACATAATCACACCATTGGAGCAAATGCGTTCTTTCTCCCGAATCGGCTTGCGCGAGATAATGATAATATTTTTTTCTATCATTACAGAAAATAGCCGTGGGATTGAGAATCCGACCAATATCAACCTGGAAACCCTGCTTCACCAACATCGCATACGTTAACAAACGCACCGAGCGGCCATTGCCATTACGAAATGGGTGAATCCAAACAAAACGATGATGCACCAACGCTGTCTTTAGCAGGTCGAATTTTTGAGAATCATCTGCGTTGATGAATGCGAAAAGCTCATCCATGTAACTTGCAACCTGGCTAAAATCCGGGGGGACATGGTGCGCTTTGGCAATCTGTACATTCGTTTTTCTATACACTCCTGGCGTACCATCGCCTTCTTTTTCTAACGATAATTTTTCCACAACAATCTGATGTAGCTCACTAATAAAAATTCGATTGATTGGTATCGTGCTGACATATCGATCAATAAAAGTGATCGCTCGTTCCACATTCTCAATTTCGAGGAAAGATTCGCTTTTTGAAGACCCGTCTTCGATTTTTCTTTCGACCAGCTCAGACAATGTGGTGCGATTCCCTTCGATACGTGCAGACTCCAAACTCTCAATAGAATGAAAAATGCCTTTCATCTGAAAAAAAATCGGAGGGAGTGTCGTTCCTTGCAATGTTTTCCGGCGCAGGTGATTCAACTCAAGAATTAAATCCGTCAGGGATGAATTGAAGTCCGGTTCGATTAATTGCAGGAGATCATAAGAATATTTGCCGCTCATCTTTAAATTATTTAACATGCAACGAATAATAGTCAATAAAAACAACACTTAAAACAAAAATAAAATCAATCAACAATTAACAACGCTTCAAAAAACAATTAACATGCTTCCACCAACTGCATATGCAAATCCGCCGCGCGGGCGGAGTGGGTGAGGGCACCCAAGGAAATCGCGGTGATGCCGGGGATGGCGTAGTGGGAAATATTTTCGGGCGTGATGCCGCCGGAGACTTCGATGTTGGCGCGGCCGGAAATTTTTTGGACGGCAGCGCAAATCTGATCGGGTGAAAAATTATCGAGCATGATCCAGTCGGCGCGATGATTCATTGCGATGTCGATGTCATTGTGCGTGCGTACTTCGACTTCGAGTAAAATATTTGGATCGCGATTTGTGTCGAGCACGGTCAATGCGGCGTCGAGGGATTCGTGTGCAACCAAATGATTCGACTTGACCAAGTAGCGATCGAACAAGCCCATGCGATGATTTTTTCCGCCGCCCGCTTGCACCGCCAACTTTTGCCACGCGCGCAATCCCGGCAACGTTTTGCGCGTGTCGAGAATTGCGATGCCCGCACTTGCCACGGCGTTCACACAGTGGCGCGTGATGGTCGCAATGCCGCACAAATGTTGCAACGTATTCAGCGCGACGCGTTCGGCCCGCAACAACGCGCGGGTGTTGCCAGCAATTGTTGCGACCACATCGCCGATTGCCAATGCCTCGCCATCGTGACGATCGCACGACCACTGCAATTGTGGATCGACCTGCAAAAAAATTTCGCGCGCAATCGCAATACCCGCCAACACACTCGCCGATTTCGCCACAATCCGCGCGGTCGCGCGGGCATCGTTTGGAATCATGGCGTGACTGGTGATGTCGATGCCACCGCCGAGGTCTTCGGTGAGAGCACTGTCTATGAGGTGGGAGTTTGGCATATGTATCACTACGTCGCCAGTCGCCGGGGACCGGTCGCCAGTAACAGCAACTGCAATCACAAACGCATTCACTGCTTTAAACCGGCGACCGCCGACTGGTTCCCGGCGACTAGCTGCACGCACGCATCGCCAATTCGAGTTTTTCGACTTCGCTGCGCAACGCCACGACGCGGGCGCGATCGGTTTCGACAATATCTTCGGGCGCGCGTTCGATGAATTGCGGATTCGCTAATTTTGTTTCGATGCCTGCAATGTTCTGCCGAATTTTTTCGACTTCTTTTTCGAGCCGCGCGCGTTCGGCGTCGAGATTCACAATGTCGGCGAGCGGCACCGCGATTTCGACATCGCCCACCACCGCGAACGCCATGCCTTTGCCGGTGACTTTGGTAATGCGCAACTCCATGCGCGACAGTCGCGCCAGCGTGCGAATGTAATGTCCGTGTGTGCCGAGCAATTTATTGATGACTGCATCGTCGGTGCGCACGATCGCCACGACCAGCGCGGACGGCGGCACCTGATACACGCTGCGCATCATACGAATCTCGGAAATAATTTCTTTGATCAGCGCGAACTGTTTCGCCTCTTTGCCGAACGCCGCCAGACGCGGTGCGATCGGCCATTCGGCGGTGACGATGCTGCGACGAGGATCAACAGCGTCGCCGGTCGCCGGTCGCCGGTCGCCGGTTACAGCTCCGTGACTGGTGTCTTTACTGGCGACTGGCGACTGGCGACCGGTCCCGTCATTTGTCAATGCGTGTAACCGTTGCCATAATTCTTCGGTGATGAACGGCATGAACGGATGCAGCAAACGGAGCGTGCCTTCGAAGGCGCTCCAGAGCGTGTGAATACTGGCGTTGCGGCCAGCATCGCCTTTGGGCAATCGCAAGCGCGGCTTTATGGCCTCGAGATACCAATCACACAAATCATTCCACACAAATTGATAGAGCGTGCGCGCGGCGACGTCGAATTCGAAACGGTCGATCGCTTGCGTCACGTGCGTGACCGTCGTGTGATAGCGATTGCGCAACCAGCGATCGGCGAGTCCCAATTGTTTCGGATCGGGCGATTCCGCCGGGTCGATGATTTCGCCGTCGGCCTGCATCGCCAGAAAACGCGCGGCGTTCCAGATCTTGTTGCAAAAATTGCGATACCCTTCGATGCGTTCATCCGAAATGCGCACATCGCGACCTTGCGCGGCGAGTGCGGTGAGCGTGAAGCGAAATGCGTCGGTGCCGTATTTGTCCATCATGTCGAGCGGATCGATCACGTTACCCTTCGACTTGCTCATCTTCTGACCGAGCGGATCGCGTACGAGCGCGTGGATGTAAACTTGGCGGAACGGGACTTGGTTCATGAAGCGCAGGCCCATCATCATCATACGCGCGACCCAGAAAAAAATGATGTCGAATCCGGTGACGAGAACGGACGTGGGGTAAAAAGTTTTGAGTGCGATGGCGTCGTCGGGCCAACCAAACGTTGAGAACGGCCAGAGCGCGGAGGAAAACCAGGTGTCGAGAACATCTTCGTCTTGGCGCAATTCGACTTCGGCACCGTAGCGACTGCGGGCAAGGGCCTTGGCTTCGGCTTCGTCGACGCCGACAATGATTTCGTCGTCGGGTCCGTACCAGGCTGGAATTTGGTGACCCCACCAGAGTTGACGCGAGATGCACCAGGGCTGAATGTTGTTCATCCATTCGAAAAAAGTTTTCTCCCATTGCTTCGGGACGAATTGCGTGTCGCCTTTTTTGACGGCCGCAATCGCGGGCCTCGCCAATTCCTGCGCGTTCACGTACCACTGATCGGTCAACCACGGTTCAATTACCTCGCCGGAACGATCGCCGTACGGCACAGTGTGCGCATGCGGCTCGATTTTTTCGATCAGGCCAGCGGCTTCCAAATCAGCAACCACGCGCTCGCGCGCGGCATTACGCGCCAACCCCCGATAGGTGCCAGGCACACATTCATTCAAATGCGCATTCTCGTCGAAAATATTTATGCGCGGCAGATTATGACGACGTCCGACTTCGAAATCGTTGAAGTCGTGCGCTGGTGTAATTTTGACAGCGCCGCTTCCTTTGGTCGGATCACAGTGTTTATCGGCCACAATGGGAATCGTGCGATCGGTTAGCGGCAGTTGCACGGACTTTCCGATGAACGACTGATAGCGTTCGTCGTCGGGATGCACCGCAACGGCCGCATCTCCAAACAAAGTTTCCGGGCGCGTCGTCGCCACCACAATAAATTTCCCCGGTTCGCCGACGACCGGATAGCGCAGATACCAGAGCGAACCTTTCACTTCGCGCTGTTCAACTTCCAGATCAGAAATCGCGGTGTGGAGCTTCACGTCCCAATTCACGAGGCGTTTGTCGCGATAGATGAGACCCGCGCGATACAAGTCGACGAAGACCTGACGCACGGCGCGCGACAAACCAACATCGAGTGTGAAGCGCTGACGATCCCAGTCGCACGACACGCCGAGCCGCTGCAGCTGATGCACGATGCGATTGCCGGATTGTTCCTTCCATTCCCAGATGCGCTCCACAAACTTCGCGCGCCCCAGTTCGAGCCGTGACGTGCCTTCTTTGGCGAGTTGGCGCTCGACAACATTTTGCGTGGCGATGCCAGCGTGATCGGTGCCAGGCATCCAACACACATTAAAACCTTGCATGCGTTTGGTGCGGACCAAAATATCCTGCAGCGTATTGTTGAGCGCGTGCCCCATGTGGAGCGAACCCGTCACGTTCGGGGGCGGGATCACGACGCTGAAGGTTTTTTTCCCGTCGGATCGATCGGCCGCGTGAAAATAACGCCGCGCCACCCAAAACGGATACCAGCGTTCTTCCACCGCCTTCGGTTCGTAGGCCTTCGGGATGTCGATCGCGGACGGCGCCGCACCGACCTCGGCGCTCTCGGCCGCGGAGGTGTTGATTTCGGTGGTCATAGGCGAGCTGTCTTAGGAGATCGGGAGGGGGAAGTCAAAAATTAGTAGTGCCAGGCAGGAAAAAATTCGGTCAGATGGCACGGGCACGGCAACATTCTCGTCGGTGCCAGGCAGAAAATTCAGACGGACACATCTCACAACCACGTTGCGGTTGCGATGGTGCCAGGTGTCCAATAGACGGACATGTCCGTCCAGTTACCGGACACTTTTTCTACACGATGAGGCTCGCGGTGCGCTGGCGTGCGTTTCACGTTGGCCCGCCCCTTGCTAATACAGTGTGGCATGAGAGCCTGGCGCATCCAACAAGACGAGTACCCGTATCACATTGTCACCCGCACCAACGGACGCAAGTTTCGTCTGAAACGTCCCACCTATAGAATTTTTGTGGACGTACTGCGCGAAGCCATTCGTCGATTTGGCGTGCACATTCATCATCTCAAGCTGATGGACAATCATTATCATCTGATCATGAGCACCCCGCACGCTAATTTGAGCGCGGCTATGCAGTTCATCAATTTTCAATTGGCCAAGCGCATCAACCAACTACACAAAACATCCGGCCACCTCTGGGGGCAGCGTTTCCACGCGACAATCATTGAGACCGACGCCTATGCGCATTCTTGTGTTTGCTATCTTTATCAGAACGGGGTTCGAGCTGGACTGTGCGATTTTGCCAGCCAAGATCCACGACTGAGCACGTTCGATTTTTATGCGAATGGAACGGTAATTCCTTTTACGGTGATTGAAGATGATTTCTATCTCAGCTTGGGCGACACATCGGCGCAGCGGCAAACTGAATTTCGCGCCATGATGAACGCGCCGCTCCCGACCGATCAAATAGCGCTCACGCAGCGGGGGCTACGTCGCCTCTTTTTTGGCAGCCCCGCTTTCGTCCAACACCTCAGAGAACGCTACGCCAATCACCTCCGCTGTGGCCGTGCGCCATAAATGGCAGCCCTTGCAACGCTTCCACACTCTCTGAACACACATTCTCCATCCTCCCTCGTAAGAAATTGTTGGTCCCGCAGAATTTTCCACGCATCACCTCATTATTAGTCATCAAGCAGCCCCAGATTTTCTGAATCCATCACCGCACTGGCATCTTCTCCACTCAGTGCCTGGCACCAGTGTACCGAGCCCCGCCGCCTTCCCACAAAAATCGAGAATCTCGCCTTGACGTGCCTGGCACCGATGCGCTTAAGGTCGCACTATGCAATCCTCATCCTATCTCGAACGCAACTTGGCTGCACTGCGCACAACCAATCCGCGGCTGGCCAATGTGATTGCCGAGCTACCCGATGTCCCAGCCGTCAGCGCAAAACTTACGACGGCAGGCGAATGGGACTTGCTCTGTCAGTACGGCGACGGCAGCACAAAAACATATTACGACGTCGATTCACCACTCGCGTATTCGAAGGATCTTGCCGCGCGTCTGGCGTTCACCAATCCACGCATCATTGTTTTTTTGGGGCTCGGCCTCGGACTGCATCTGTTGGAGTACGCGCGCAACCCACATGTGTTGAATCAAGGTATCGTGGTGATCGAACCACTGCCACACGTATTCAAGCAGGCGCTCACCTTGCACGACCTTACGCCGCTGTTGGGCAATACCAAAGCTTTCTGGTTTGTTGGCGCCGACACACCATCGCTGCATCATTTTTTCGGCGCATTTTTTAACAAGTGGCCGTGGCTCTGTTTCGCCAACGCGATTGAGTATGTCCCGCTCCCGCCAGCAGTGGCACTGCATCCGCAATTCTTTGCCGAAGTGCAGCGCATTCTGCCGCAGGCCATCGGTCATCAGTACAATCGACACTTCGGTGATCCATACGACGCCTTCATCGGCACAGACAACACACTGGCGAATCTGCCCGCACTGTTGCAGATGCCAGCGTTTGCGCAAGCGAGTGGTTGTTGTCGCGGTCAGCCTGGCATCGTGATTTCCTCTGGCCCCTCGCTAATGCACGCGTTGCCTGCGTTGCGCGAAGTCGGATCCCGCGCGGTCATGGCGGCGTGCCCTTCAGCGCTGCCATTATTGTTACGTGAAAAAATTCATCCACATATCTGGCTCAACATTGAGCGACTGGCGGAGCAGGGTGAATTTCTGTCCAAGCTGCCGCAGAAACCGCCGCATATTTTTGTCGGGCCACCGCTCGTGCATCCATCATGCTTTGCGGGCAACGGGGGCCACAACACCTATTTACGTAGCGCCTCCGGACAAACCGAATGGCTGCCGCTCGACGGACCCATCGTCGAACTCGGCCATTCCTCGTCGCACACCGCGTTTACTTTGCTCGCCATGCTCGGCTGCGATCCGATTTATCTCGTCGGTCAGGATTTGTGTTACGCGCAAGACGCAACACACGCGTCCGGCGTTTGGGACGAATCCGCCCGCATGATGAAAAATGTCCGCGCCGAGGGCCGCGAGTTCGAAGTCGAAGGCAACGACGGTCGCATTGTCCGCACCAACATCTATTGGTTCACATATCTGAAAACTTTTCAGGAAGGTTTGTTCCCCGATTATCCGGGCCGCGTGTTCAATGTCATCCCGCAAGACATGGGCGTGAAGGTGCCTGGCACCGAACGCATCGATCCCGACCAGCTTTCCCAACAATTACCCGACACACGCGCAGATCCGCTCGCCATTTTACAATCCTGCCTGGCACCACCAACTCCAGAAGTAATCACCGCCCGCCAACACGCCATGGCAGCGCGCCTCCTGGATACCGTCGATGCGCTCACTCATATCGCACGCAACGCGGGCACCTTTGCGCTGCGCTGCAAAGAGGTGCAGTTTCTCCAATCCATCATCGCGCAACGCTGGGATTTGGCCGAACCGATTTACAAAGATTTTACCGAAGAGGTCGATCGTTACTGGCGTCGCTTCGATTTATTAGAGCAACACCTGGCCGAAAAACCGACCTATTTTGGTTTTCTCTTCCCGCTGCTTCAAGGCATGATGCTGCGCTACAACATCGAATACTTCAGCAGCGGTGCCGACATTACCGGCGACTTCACCGAAATCACCCGCAAGACCGAAATTCTCCACCACATTTGCAAAGACGAAGCCTTCTGGGCCACCGCCTGCGTGCCGTTGCTGGCAAAGTGCCTGGCACTGCTCTCTTCTCCCGAAGAATCGAACATGAGTGATTACAGTGCTTTTCTCTAACTCCTATCTCCTAGTTCCTACCTCCTAATCTTTCAAAGCAACTTTTTTTGCACCCTGCCGACAATGAAGCAAAGGAGCAACATATGACCACATCACCCATCCGCGCCCGCAGCGACTACACCGAGGCGCAGCAAAAAATTTTGCAGCTCGCCGAGCGCAGTGTTGAATCCGCTTTTTCCAAAAATATCGCCGCCGATGCGCAATTTGTGCGTGATCATAGCGACGACGCCGACGCTTTTGTGCCTGGCACCGCGGGGGATGTGGCGTTGCAGAATTTGCGTAACGCGATTGCGATTGGAAAAGTCCGCGCGGCGGCTCCGCAATTTTCCGGATGGAAGAATGTGAGTTTTGTGCGCACGGAATCGCCCCCAGCCACGCCCTGTCCCGATTGTCATTTTGGATTCGCGCAGCCGGAACCAGACACCGTCGATCCGCAAATGAGTCGCGACGACGCGAGTATTTTGCTGGTCCATCAACTCTTCGAAGGACTGCTCACCATCGGCGAAGGCGCGAACCAACTGTTTGCGCCGGGTGTGGCGGACAACTTCGATGTCTCACCCAACAAAGATGTCTACGTCTTTCATCTGCGCCGCAACGCGAAATGGTCCAATGGCGATGCCATCACCACAGCGGATTTTCTGTATTCGTGGGAACGCTGTCTGAATCCCGCGAACGCGCGCTTGGCGGCCGATGAAATGTACGGCGTGAAGAACGCACGCGCCTATCACGAGCGCCGTCTCGCCGATTTTTCACAAGTCGGCGTGCGCGCGATCGATGCGCATACGTTACAAGTCACCCTCGAACATCCCAATCCGGAATTTCCCATTCGGCTGGCTTCGCAAGTGGGATATTTTCCCGTGCCACGAACCGCGGTCGAAACACACCACGAACAGTGGACGCGCCCGGAACATATCGTCTGCAATGGTGCGTATTGCCTGACTGAGCGCACACCGGAAAAATACGTGCTGCGCAAAAACGAACAATATTGGGACCGCGCGCAGACCCAAGTCGAAACCATCACGATGTACGTTGCCTCCGATGAAAAAACGCATCTACAATGGTACGAATCCGACGAGAAAAAAATCGATTGGGTGTGGCGCGTTCCATTGGGAGACATTGGTCGCATTCAGCAGGAGGCCGCGAGCGGCGCGCGCCACGACGTTACGGATTGGCCAGGCCGCGCGGTCTACACGTTTCCGATCAATGTGCGCCAACCGCCGTTCAATGACGTCCGCGTGCGGGCCGCACTCGTCGCCGCACTGGACCGCCGCGAATTGGCGCGCCTCTTCGACAACACCGTCACACCCACGGCGAATTTTTTGTTGCCGAGTTTTCACACCACACACGGATACACCGCGCCGCCCGCACCGTATCTGGATCGCCTCGCCGCGAAAAAATTGCTCGCGCAGGCCGGCTTCACCGCCGAGCATCCGCTGCATTTCACGATGGTGTACAACACGAGCGAAGTGCATCGACCGGTGGCGGAATATTTTCAGCGCAAAATCGAGGAGACGTTTCGCGACGGCAACGGCAAGGCGGTGGAGGTCACCGTGGAAAATATGGAGTGGGGGCAGTTGTTGGAGCGTGTGCAAAAGAAAGACTATCAAGTCACGCGCATGGGCATGATTCCGGAATATCCCTCGCCGCTGGGATTTTTGGAGTTTTTCCGCACCGGCAATGCCGAAAATAATCCTGGGTACACGAATCTTGCGTACGATGCATTACTCGACACCATTGAAGCCACCGGCGATCCCGCACAACGCAACGTGCTCTACGCCCGGGCCGAATCGATGCTCATGCGCGATTGGCCGGTGATTCCAGTCTTCGTCTACGGTGGCTTCCAACTCGTGCGCGACACAATGCACGGTTTCGATTTCACACCGACCGGCATGCACCTCGTGAAATATGTACGAACGCAGTAAAGGAGACACCTATGACGTTGCCACCCGTATGCAGTGACCGAAATGATTTCGCAGACGCCCAGCAAAAAATGCGGCAGCTGGTCGATGAAAGTTTCACAACCGCATTTGCCAAAAATATCGCCGCCGATGCGCAATTTGTAACGGAGCACATCGACGATGCCGACGCGTTTGTGCCTGGCACGCCGGGTGATGTGGCGTTGCAGAATTTGCGCGAGGCGATTGCGACGGGCGGCATTGGCACGTCCTTGTTGCTGTTGGAAGCCCCACCTGCCGCAGTGCCAACACCCACATCGGAATGGAAGCACATCAGTTTTGTCCCGAGCCGCACTGCAGCCCCGGCGGATTGTGCAGAATGCATGTTCTCGTTTGCCTCTGTGGAGCCAGCCTCCCTGGATCCGCAGATGAGTCTCGACTTGGCGAGTCTGCAAGTGGTGTATCAGAATTTTGAAAGTCTGCTCACGGTCGGCCGGGGGGATAATCCACTCTACGCGCCAGGTGTGGCGGAGTCGTTCGATGTCTCGCCAAATCACGATGTCTACGTGTTTCATCTGCGCCGGGACGCACGGTGGTCCAACGGCGACGCCATCACGACCGCCGATTTTCTGTATGCGTGGGAACGCTGTTTGAATCCCAGCAACGCGCGGTTGACCGCGCATCAGTTGTACCCTCTCCGCAATGCCCGCGAGTACTACACGCGACAGGTGCGTGATTTTTCGCAAGTCGGCGTGCGCGCCATCGATGCGTACACCTTGGAAGTCACGCTGGCGCATCCCGATCCGGAGTTCCCGGTCATCGTCGCCTCGGAAGCTGGCTATCTGCCGGTGCCGAAAAAAACGATCGATGCGTTTGGCGATCTGTGGACCCGACCGGAGCACATCGTCTGCAATGGCGCGTATTGTCTGGATTCGCAGTCGCAGGAAAAAATCGTGCTGCGAAAAAATTCAAGGTATTGGGGGCACGATCGCACGCAAGTCACCACCGCCACGATGTACATCGCAGCCGAGGAGACACTGCATCTGCAGTGGTATGGATTAAAAAAAATCGATTGGGTGTGGCGCGTGCCACTGGGCGCTATCGAACACATTGCACGGGAAGCCGATGACGGCCTCCGCCACGATGTCAAACAGTGGCCGGGCGCGATGCTGTACGCGTTTCCATTCAACGTACACAAACCGCCGTTCGATGACGTCCGCGTGCGCGGCGCGTTGGCAGCGGCCCTCGATCGTCGCGCGCTGGCGAAAATTTTTAGTAACACCGTGCAGGCCACCACGAACATTGTGCCACCACTCTACAAAGATTCGCACGGCTATACCTCGCCACCGGCGCCGTATCTGGATCGTCTGTCCGCGCAGATGTTGCTGGCGCAGGCCGGATTTTCTGCGGAACATCCGCTGCATTTTTCGCTGGTCTACAACACCAGCGATATTCATCGCCCGGTCGCGGAGTATTTTCAACGCACGCTCGAAGAAACCTTCACCAGCGCCGATGGAAAAATGGTGTTCATTGAACCGCGTAATATGGAATGGAAGCCGCTGTTGGCCCTCTTACAAGCCAAGGACTTTGAGGTCACGCGCATGGGCATTCAGGCCACATACCCTTCGCCGCTGAGCTTGCTGGAAATTTTCCGCAGCGACAATGAGGAAAATATTTCTGTGTATAGCAATCCCCTGTACGATCAATTGCTCGACACGATTGAGACCACCAGCGATCCCGCAACACGCGCCGCACTTTACGGCAAGGCCGAATCGATGCTCATGCGCGATTGGCCCATCATTCCCGCCTTTATCTACGGCGGATTTCAACTCGTGCGCGACAATATTCACGGTTTCGATTTCACACCGACCGGAACGCACTTGTTCAAATATGTGCGGGTGGAGTGAGCGTGTTCACAACCAGTCTGTTGACATTATACATATAATGTCATATTTTTAGCTATGCCGTTTCGTTTTGAATGGGATGAGCAGAAGGAACGCGAGAATATTCAAAAACATGGTTATTCGTTCCAACAAGCCATGGAAGTTTTTGCTGATCCGCGCGTACTGCATTTGGAGGATCCCGCGCATTCGTCGAATGAAGATCGGTTCTACGCGGTAGGCATCATTCAAGACCGCACAGTACTCACGGTGCGTTACACAGTGAGAGGCACCACGATTCGCATATTCGGTGCCGCACAGTGGAGAAAATGGAGACAATATTATGAGCAAAATACCTGATCCCAACACCATGCGGCGAGTTCGCGGACCAAAGCTCAGCAAGCAGGCGCTGCAGTCCGCGAAAATTCGTATTACGACGTATGTCGATCGTGATGTACTTGTGCGCCTGCGTGAAGCAGCCAGAGAGTTGGGCAGTAAATATCAAGCACTCCTCAATCAAATCCTGCGTGATTATTTGTTGGGACAAAAACAGGGTTTATCTGCGCGCCTCGCCCGCCTCGAAGCGGCGGTGTTTCGTCACAAATAATTTTTCAGTATAATTATTTCCCCGCCGCACCAACTTCGCTCGCGATCTGACCGAAAATATCGGTGTTGCTGAGAATGCCAACGAGTTGCTCGCCATGCGTGACCAGCAGGCGACGCACGCCGACTAAACGCATGAGGCGGATCGCGTGTTTGATGCCGACGCTGGATTGAATGCTGATCGCGGGTTTGGTGGCGAGATCGTGCACTTTGAGTGTGGCAAAGCCCGACCAATTTTCCGCGGCCTCCATCACGATGTCTTTTCGTGTAATGATGCCAAACGCATCTTTGTCGTGTGATTTCTCCACAATCAGCGACGACGCTTTATCGCGCACCATGAGCGCAATCGCATCGGCGAGCGAAATGGATTCTTTCACCAGGTGCAATGTCTTCGTCATGAGATCGGCCACGGTACAATCATTAATTGATGGCATTGGTAGCTCCCTTGATTAACGACACACACAGGCTTGGCCACAAAAGAACACAGAGAACCGCAGAAAAGTATTCTTTGTTTTTCTTTGCGTCCTTTTGCGGCAACATTTATCTTTCTTATTTGCTGCGCCAGACAATTTTCCCCAACGACAGATCTACGCCAAAAATACCCGCGCGCAAATTATCTTCGACGAAAAATTTGAAGGGACCAATTTGCACGTGGGTCTTGGGAAAGACGTTACGATGCGCCACAATACGCGGTCCCGCCGTGCCGTCCGCCAAATTACTCAGCATGTTTTTTTCGCGACGATGCGTGATGCGTTCGATGATACTGCCCATGCGGCGCCGTTTGGCGTTGCGATCCTGCAGGCCGCGCGCCCAGGCGGGGCGGATGTTGCCGTGCAGTGGCGCCAGCCCTTTCATCATTTGGCGCCGCAAAAAACGCAGCTCGCGACGAAAACGTTCCAGCTGCAACCATGTCTGCGGATCGCTACCCGTCACCGCCGTCACCGGCAATTCCGCAGTCGAGCCATACACGTTGGCCAGCACCGCCACACCGCTCACCAGATGACTCGTCAACACCACGCCGCGCCGCTCGGTGGTTTGAATCGTGGTGTTGGCGTAGAGGCGACTATTCACGATCGAATCTTGTACGGTGATCGATCCGCCCGCAGTGATTTGTGCGTTTTCCACAAAGCGCGCGGTGCAATTATTGCCGCATTGTATTTCGGTCGTGCCCGACTTGCCAAAAATTCCGCCGCCCACTGTGAGATTTCCGTCGGTGGCGACAAACGCTGATTCCACGCCGCCCTGCACCGTGACATCGCCGCGCGCCCGCACGGAAAAATTTGGTTCGACGCTGCCTTGGATCGTGACCGCACCCCACGCCTCGATATTGCCGGTGTCGTAATTGATGTTGCGGGCAATCGTAATCTGGTCGACCACCGTAATGCGTCGTGCGGTCAGTTCCGTCAGGATGGCATCGGCAGCGGCGCGATAGATGATTTTGAATTCACGATCATCCACCGCCACCAACGGCGAAATCGCCATGTCTTCCACCGGCGCACCAGCCAGCGCGGGGATTTCATCGCCCGTTACCTGCACACCGTTGCGCCCAGCGGTTGCGCGCGTAATTTCGGCGAGTACAAAATTCTTGGCGACGTTGCTCAGGTACGCGCGCTCCCGATGATGCACGGCCGTGGCCGTATCGTGCGACGGCTGCGGTGGTTGAAAAATTTTGAGTGAGGCGCTCACACCATGCTCGGCCGCACGCCCGCGCGCCACCACACCTTCGTGCGGTTGTCCGGTTTCACACCACGCCGCCGCAATGCGCTGCACTGCGGCGACATCGATCGGTTCGCTCACGCCCGCGGCCTGAATCATTTGCATGATCTGTGCGCAGACTTCCGGCAGCGGTGGAAAAATTGCGGTCGATTCGGGTGCGTCTCGTTCGGTACACACCAACAATTGCAAATTGGCCTGCAATCCATCGCTCGCAATTTCGACGCGCACATACGGTGCAATTGCAATCACCCGCGGCGTGGTGATTTCCGGTTCGAGTTCGGATGCGGGTTCTGCGGCGGGTTCGAGTTCGATGTCGTCCATGGGGAAAGTGTAACATGAATCGGTCGTCGGTCGACAGTCTTCAGTCGTCGGTTGTGACCGACAATTTCGACGCGAGGGCGGCGGCGTGGTCCCGGAAACCGTGACTCAACACGGCCTGGCAATAATGTTTGAGCATGACCGCGGCGGACAACTCGACACGTTTGGGATAGCCGCTCACCAACACATCGCAACGCTGGGCGCGCGGTTCGAACACCGCATCGGGCGCACGCAGCGTGGCACGCTGCAAAAGATTCGCAAACTCCGCCTCCCAGTGCGCGGCCAGTAATTCATACGTGAAAGTTTCCGCCTTCGCGCGCGCGGCAGCGCTTGCCAACCGCCACGCCGCGTCGTCCGTCAGATAGCGGACGACCGCATCAATGAAGGCCTCGCGATACGCGGGCATTTCTGGATGACCGGGAATCAGCACGCCATCAATATTTTGCGCCACCCGTTCCGGCAGTGCACCGAGGTGCGACGACACCACGGGGAGTCCCGCGGCCTGCGATTCCAGCGCGGCGATGCAAAATGTTTCGGCAAACGTGTTCGGGTACGCCAACACACGACTCGCCAGCAGATGCTGCGCCAGCGCTGGTTTAGCGACCGGACCCACGAGTGTGACTCCGGGCTGCTTCGCCAGATCATAAATGTGTTGAAACTGGCGCTGATCATCCGCGGCGCTTTGCCCATACAATTGCATGCCGCTCAGGACCACGCAGGTGGCTTTCGGTACGCGCGCGCGAATCACGGGAAAAAATTCCAACAAATATTCCAATCCACGAAATGGTGTGGAGCAGTACGCAACTTGCGGGGCGCGCGGCAGTGCAACCTGCGCGATGGGGTAATCGGGCAGATGCACGCCGTTGCCGGTTACGAGAATTTTTTGGGGCGCCAGCAGAAATTTTTCGACGAACGTTTGCGCCTGCCATTGTCCCACACAAAACACCGCATCGACATAACGCTGCACCTGGCGCAACGAGTAGCACCCGATTTCAAAACGTTCGGCGCTGGTGCCCGATTCAAAAATCACCGGGAGTGCGCAATGCAGCGCGGGTTGATCGTGGGCGTCGGGCGAAAAATAAATCTGCACGCGCGCCCAGCGTTGCACCAAGAGTGGCAGCAACACGCGAATACAAATAAAGACATCGAGTGCGGTCCGCGCGGCAAATTTTTCAAATTCTTCGCACGGACGATACTGCACACGGTCGTACAACCCAGGCGCATCGACCACCGTGAACACCCACACGTCGTGACCGCGCGCGGCCAACGCCCGCGCCATGTAGATCATCGCGGATTCGGTGCCGCCGAGTGGTCGTTCGTTCGGCGTGTTCCCGTTGCAGGCAACGCCGGGAAAGTAGAAGGCGATTTTCATGAGGAGGCAATACCGGCCTGCACACCGTAGTTCCGCACCAGAAAACGTTCCATGCGCGCGGCCCAATAGTGAATATTGTCGAACCAGCTGCGGATCACGTCGATCTGCGCCTCGATGCGTTCGATGGGCGTCAGATCGGATTTCAACACTTCTTCCGCATATTGCGCCAATCCAAAATTCCGTGCACTGACCGACGCCCCAAAAAATCGAATGTAGAAGCGATCATCGTCGGTGACCATTTCATCGGCGATATGTTGGACGCGTTCGAACAGCGGCGCAAACACGGACGGCGCGAAGTAGACCGGACTATGCCGTTGGCGAAAGACGCTCACGGAATCCAACACGTCGAGCGCGGTCCGTTGATAATTGCGCAAGTGTCCCAAAATTTTTGGCAGCGCCCCGTACAAACGTTTGGCAATTTGCGCCTCGGATTCGCCGGGAAATTTTTCGAGTCGGGCGCGGATGTCCGCGGCCACGGGACGCACCGCACCCAGCAGGGCGTTTGCCTCGCGCGGATCGCACCACACCGCGTTGGGAATTTTCGCGCCATAATTTTTCGGGATGACATTGTACACGGTCGCGGTCGCGCGTTTGATCATGGGACCAAAGGCGTCGCGAAACCGCGTGTACCACGGCATGGTCAGAATGGGCTGGCCGTCGTTGCCTTCCACCATGCATGCTTGCTCGCCCTTACTGACGGTTTGCGTGCTTTCCGCACGCTGCTTTTGTCCCAGTTTGTACATGAGATCGGGAATACCCGCGACATGGGTACGCTCGGAATGACGATCGAACGCCAGGTCTTGTCCGACCAGCGCGATGGTGCGGCATCCTAAATTTTGCAGCATGACAAGCAACTGATGCGACACCGACTGTCCGACCTCGTAATATTTTGCGTACGGAAAAAACCACCCCAATTGACCCACCGGGCGCATCATGTTGATTTTTGGTCCGCGATACCCTTGATACGTTTCCGGCCAAATGACGGGCGCGGTCACCAACCAGGTGTTGGGCAATTCGGGTAATCCGTCGAAGAGTAACTGCGTTTCCGGAACCCGTTCCAGACATCCCACCAGGTGCGGCGTAATGCCATGCTGCAGTAAAATCCGCAGCGCCGAATCGGACGCCGCGATCACCGCGCGATCTTGCACGGATTTGAGCCACTCGATGGAATGCTCGAGTGACGGACCCGTCGAGACGGCGATGCCCACAAAACCCTCGAACATCTGTTCGAGCGGATCGAAATAGGGCACATCGGCCACCGACAACACATTATTCAGAATGTTCACAAACCCGCGATAGGAGTCTTCGGCCGAACCATAGACAAAATTTCCGGTCTGCGTGGCCGCCGCTTGAAAGGCCCCCGAGATGGCGACATAATAGGGACCTTGCAAGGACAACATGACGCGATCGAAGACATTGGTCGTGGTGCGCAACAACAACAACCGCCCCGGATCGTGCAAAAATTCCACGAAGTGATCAATCATCGCGGCGCTGTCTTCTGCGATAAAGAATGTCACGCGATCGTCGGACAGAATGTCGGTCCAGTCCATTGCGGCGAGCGACTGCCGAAACATTTCGAGCGAATGTTCGATCACGACAATGCATTCCGCTTTGGACGGCGGATGATCAAAATACGCCCGAATGTTGTACCCGAGACCGATGCCGTAAAAAAATAACAACCGCGGATACACCATGCGCGCCTCGGCGAGTGCTTCGCGGGAAAAGTCCGCGGGACGACCTTCGTAGAGGATGCGGCCATTCCATTGCAGATCGAAGGTGCCATCGCCCAGTGGCAACAACGTGGACTGCGCGGGAATACACGAGCGCACGCGCGCGGCGAGTCCGGGATGTTCCGCGTCGAGCACGGCAAGATTTTTTTCCAACCACTGGGTCATGAGGCCGACTCCGCGTGATGCGTGCTGAATTCTTTCAACAACTGTTGGGCCTCGGCATCGTCGGGATGCGTGGCGACGACATTGTTCAGCAAGGCGATGGCTTCATCCATGCGGCCGAGCCGAAAATAGCAAATCGCCAGATGATGCTTAAACTCGACATATTCGTGTACGGTCGGCAATAATTCCTCGATCACCTTCGCCATCGCGCCGAATTCCGCGAGCTCGTGGCCGGCATCAAAAAAATTCAGCTGCCCCGCCAAGCGGTGTGGATTCTTGATCAGCGCCTCGACAAATAAAATGAACGCCTCGCGTCGTTTGCCAAATTGCCAGAGCAGCGCACCCAAATTACTGTAGGGTTCGCTGTAGGCGCGGGTCACATCGATGGATTGACGAAAGGCCTCGCCCGCCTCGGAAATGCGTTGCCCGTAGGCCAACACCTTGCCCCATTGATTCAACAAATACGCGTCGCCCTGCACCTGCGCCGAAAAATCGGGAATCGCCGGGGCTGGCGTGGTCACGGGCGCAGCGGGGGCAGCGAGTTCTTCACCGGCGCTCGCTGGTGCGACCTCGTGTTGCGCCACTAATTGCCCAAACGTCTCCAATAATTTCTGGCCATGTTCGGGAAATGCGCAGGCCCAGGTTGGGGTGACGAAACAATCCAGATCGCCTTCCGCAAAATATTCCATCGCGATCCAAAAGGGGAGATCCGCGATGACCATGCGCGCACTCACCGGAACAATTTCGCTCCACCGTGCGACACGCGCGGCGTGTTGTACCGGATCGAGATGCAAAATGAGTTGTTCGTTCCATTCACCGACGACCTTCCCTGCCTGCCGTTGGGCGGCAATGAAGGCCGCGGCGTCTTCCACCGGTTGCGGAACAAAACCGTAGGCCGATGCACATTGCGGTTCGAGCAGTTTGAGATGTTGCATGAGCAACTCCTTTCGTTGGTTAGCTCTTTGCGACTAAACATTCATGGACTGCGGTGGCGCGCGTGGTGTTGCCGACGGCGCGCCAACATTGTTCTAGGCGTTCCAATCCCGTGGCATCGAGCTGATCCCACGATTGCATCTGATCGAGTGCGTGGCGGGCGGCCGACAGGTTGCCATCCTGAATCTGCACAATCGCCATTTGATACAAGAGTTCGTCGTCGCGGGCATCGACGGCGCGCGCCTGTTCCAAAAAAGTCAGCGCCTGCGCGAATTCACGCCGTCGAAAATGCCATTCGGCCATGCGCTTCCAGGCATTGACGCGCGTGGCTTCGAAGGTCGCGGCCTTTTCAAAACAGGCGTACGCCGTTGCGAACTCTCCCAACTCCAGCCACGAAATCCCTTTGTTCAAATGTGCTAATCCCTCGCGCGGATTTTGTTCAAGCGCAATATCGAAACATTCCAACGCGCGCCGATAATTGCCCATGGCTTGTTGCAACACGCCCCGATTAATATGGAACGAGGGATGATTGCCCACATGCTGAAAACCGAGCGCGATGACTTTTTCCGCGAGCGGAAAATTTTCCGCTTCGACGAGCACCGCCGGCAAATACAGATACGGCATGATGTTGGCGGGGTCGAGTTCGAGTACCCGCAAGTGATGCCGCATGGCATCGGACAAACGCCGTTCCTTGGCCGCCACCCCGGCCAGCGCAATATGCGGTCGCACATAATTCGGATCGAGCGCCTCCGCGTGTTCCAAGGCGCGCCGGGCGTCGGCACGCCGTTCGAGCTCCCAATATTGCACGCCCAACTCATACCAGGCATGCGGATCATTCGGTCGCAGTTCGCATTTACGTTCGCCCAGTCGCAGATACAAATCATCTTTACGCGCCTTGGCCGCACCGGCCACATATTTGCCGAGGTGATGAATGCGAATCGTGCTGATCGCGGGCAGCCGACTGGGATCGGCGTGCGTGGCATGTTCATGAATCACACCATGGAAACGAATCGCGGGATCACGGCGAAACACGCGGGTGAGCGGGGATTCAAAATAACCGGAATAGCCCTGTGCCTCGGGATCGGTGAGCGTATTGGGAATCGAGAACGTCACCGAGGAATCGGAGTACGAGGTCTGGACGAGCGAATACAAATCGTTGCGCGGATGTTCAATCAGATCGCGCACCGCCGCGTGATCGCGCCGACCAATGCGTTCATCGGCGTCGAGCACCAGAATCCAATCGCCGGTGGCGTGTTCGAGCGAAATATTGCGCGCCTTGGAAAAATCATCTTCCCACGCCGCCGGGACAATTTTTGCGCCGTAGGATTGGGCAATAGCAATGGTGTCATCGGTGGAGCCGGTATCGACGACAATCATTTCGTCGACCAACGCGCGCACGGAATCGAGACACCCCGCGAGCCAGCGCGATTCGTCGCGGACAATCATGCATAGTGACAGACGAGGGCGCGTCATAGCTGACTCACCTCCGCGGACGCCGGTGGCAAAAATGCGCTCGGACAATGGATCGCATGGGACTGATACAGCGCGCACACTTTGTTGCGCAAGTCGGCGTCATCCGGCACCATGCGAAAGAGCTGCGCAAAGGCGCCTTCGGCCTCTGACTCGCGGCGCAACTGCAGCAAGAGGCAGGCGCGATTGAAATGGACGGTCGCATCGTTCGGCATCACGCTGCACGCCTTGGCCATGAAACTCAGGCCCAGCGCGCCCATGCCGGCGTCGGCGTACAGGCTCCCCAATTTCATGAGCACCTGCGGATGTTCGGCATCGACTTCGTGAGCGCGTTCGAGCAAGACGCCCGCCTCGATCGCGCGCCCCATTTCCGCCAAGAGATCGCTCAGTCCGACCAGCGAGCCAATGTGGGCCGGTTGAATTTCCAACGCCCGCTGATACAAATGCAGCGCGTCGTCGATGCGTTGCGCGCGGCGCCGCAATAACGCCAGTGCGCACAGACTCGACACGTGATGCGGCAAAATTTCTAACGCGCGTTCGAAACCGAACGCCGCGTCGGCATCGTTGCCCACACCCCAACTCGCCACCCCAAATTCATACGCGGCCTTCGGATCCTGCGGCGACTCGTCCATTTTTTTTCGACCGATGCGCAGATACACCTCGTTTTTATCGAGATGCGGATCGCGGCGCACCTGACCGTAATGATGGATGCGCACACCCACGTTGGCCACCGGTCGCACGTGTTTCGCCACGACTTCCTCATGAATGCGCCCGGCAAAAAACAGATTGTCGTCGCGGCGAAACAATCGGATGAGTGTGGATTCGATGTACCCCGGAAAACTGTGTGCGGCCGGGCACGCCAGACGATTCGGTTTCCACATGATCATCTGCGATTCGAAAGAATAGGTCGTCTGAATCAGATTCATGCAATCGGCCGTCGGCGCGCGCAACCAGTCGCGCAACAGGGCAATCCCTTCGTCGTCCAGGATTTCGTCGGCGTCGAGAAACAACAACCAGTCCGAGGTCGCCTGCGCACTCGCAAAATTGCGGGCCGCCGAAAAATCGTCGCACCAGACAAAGTCGTAGACCGTGGCGCCCGCCGCCCGCGCGACCTCGCGGGTGGTATCGGTTGAACCGGTGTCGACCACAACCACCTCGTTCACGAAATCGCGCACCGACGCGATACAGGTTCCCACCCAGCGTTCTTCATCGCGCACAATCATGCAGAGACTGACCGTGGGTGCCATCAGGTTTCCTCCATGTCCATATCTTCCAATTCAAAACTCGTTTTCAGGCGGCGCACCAATTTCGCCACGGCCTGCGAACGCACCTGCGAAATGCGCGATTCGGAGACCTCGAGGACCAGACCAATTTCCTTGAGCGTGAGTTCTTCATAGTAATACAAACTGATGACCTGTCGTTCTTTGTCGCCCAATTCGTTGATGGCCTCGGCGAGAATTTTTTTCACCTGCTCCATATGCAGCAACGCCTCGGACGAATGCGGATCGATAATATTGAGCGTGCGCCGCAAGACCCCTTCCATACTGTCGCCGGAGGATTGATACCCATCGATGGGAATCTGGCGACCGTAATTCGCCTCGGCGCGCAACCGATGACAGGTTTCCATATCGAGTTTCATGAACTCGCTAATTTCCGTGTCGGACGGTTCGCGTTTGTTGAGTTGCCGCAACGCATCGACGGCTTTTTTAAATTGGTTCACGCGCTCGCGCGCCGAACGCGGCAGGATATCCATGGCGCGCAATTCGTCCATGATGCGGCCGCGAATGCGACATTCGGCGTAGGCGCGAAATTCCTCGGCCTCGTTGTCGCGACCCCACTGAAAACGTTGCGCGGCGTCGATGAGTCCAAGAATTCCGCTGTGACTTAAATCGTCGGCCTCGATGTGTTGCGGCAAGCGCTCCACGATCCGACGCACGATCCATTTCACGAGCTGCATATTCTCGACGACTTTTTGCTGCTGAAATGCGGTCAGCTGCGTCGTCGTGCTTTGCGTCGCCCCTTGCGCGGCGTATTGTTGGGCTTGATATCCGTCCATTGTTTGTCCCGATGTCCCAGGTCCTGTGTCCCGCTGTCATTACGCATGAATCGTCATGGTGCTGCGTGAAGCGTTTGCTGCCGGTGTCTCCACGGGCGCTGGCACCAGTGTTGGTTGCAAAACCGTCGGCTGGGCAGCACTGCCCGCCCCATACAACCACTGCCGACACAAATCGCGCAAGGAGCGGGGCGCCGCGGGTGCGGTCTGACCGGCGACACGACGCGCGATTTGTTGCAACGCCAGACTCGCGATCGTTCCGGGAAAACATTCGACCACCGGCTGTTGTCGACGCACCGCCTGCTGCAGCCGCGGATCGAGCGGAATAATGCCCCACGATTCCAACGTGAGTCCCAAATATTTTTTCGCCACGTGCGCGAGTTGCGCAAACACGTCTTCGCCCTGGCGTTGATTGGCGACCATGTTCACGATCACGCCAAATTGTTTCGTGGCGTCCCGTTGCGTCAGAATTTTAATCGTGGCGTAACTATCGGTGAGCGACGTGGGATCGGGTGTGGTCACAATCAACACCCGATCCGCCAGCAACAACGCATCGAGGACACGATCCCCAATTCCGGCACCAGTGTCCAACACGACCACATCGAAACCGCGCGTGAATTGTTCGAGCTCGTAATAAATGCCTTCCATCACTAAGGAGTCCGCGTTGGCCACGGCGACTTTTCCGGAACCGGCGGGCAGCAACGACACCCCGTGCGGCAGCGCCTCGACCACATCGGCGAGCGGACAACCGTCACTCACCACATCGGCCAGCGTGAATTTCGGCATGATGCCGAGCAGAATATCGGTATTGCCCAATCCAAAATCGGCGTCGAACAACAAGGTGCGCTTGCCCAATCTCCCCAACGTGCACGCCACATTCACGGCGACATTGCTTTTCCCCACGCCGCCTTTGCCACTCGCAATCGCCACGACCTGCGGCATACCCACGTGGGCGGCGACCTGTGCGGCCTGCACCTTCGCACGCAACCGCGTGGCCTGATCCAGAATATGTTGTCGCTCGCTCATTGTAATTCCTCCCGCGCACTGTGCAGCGTACCGCGCATTCCGCGAATTTCTGGCAACACATGGTGTCCCGACAAATTCAGCAGACAATCGACGATGCGTTCTTTCGTGGCCTCTTCCATATCTTCCGGCACCTGTTGGCCCATCGTGAAATACGAGAGTGGACAGTCGTGCGCGACGGTCGCGTTAAATAAACTGCCGTAACACACCGCCTCGTCGAGTTTGGTCATGATGAGATGATCGTACCCGAGCGGCAGAAATTGTTGCATGGTGTGCGACAATTCCGGTTCGTGCAAGGTGGCGGGCACCACCAGGGCGCGCCACATCGGTTGCGTCACCTGCAAATTTTTCTGCAACGCCGCGAGCCCTTCCAGATCGGCGGGCGAACGACCGATGGTGTCGACCAAAATCATGTCGACCTCGGCAAATCGTTCAATGGCGCGCTTCAGCTGTTCATTGTCCACCGCCAACGCGCACGGGGCCTTCAAAATCTGCGCATATTTTTTGAGTTGCTCCTCGGCGCCAATCCGAAAATGATCGATCGTAATAAACGCCAGCGAGCGCCGACCTTCCAGCGCCAACCGACTGGCCAACTTCACGAGCGTGGTGGTTTTGCCGGCACCCGTGGGACCCACCAAGGTGAGGATGCGTTCGCCGCGCGTGCGCAACGGAAACGGCGCGACCGCGGGCAATTGTTGCAGCAACCATTGCGCCGCCGCATCGGTAATGCCCTGCACGTCGCGGGCTTCCACCGCCGCGCCGCCCGCCAAACACGCCTCGGCCAACGCCTCGACAATGTGCGGTTGCACCCGATGCCACAAGAGACGACGACAAATGGTGAAGAGCGGATTTTCTGGTGCGAGGGACGAGGGAGGGGGGGCGAGGGACGAGGGACGATCGCTCCCCTCGGGAGCTGGGACGACCGCTCCCTCTGGTCGCTGGGACGCAACGTCATTCACCGCAGTTTCGTCCCTCGTCCTTCGTCCCTCGTCCTTCGTCCCAGTGAACTTCGTTGCCGGTCGTCCCTCGTCCTTCGTCCCAGTGAACGAAGTGAACGGTCGTCCCTCGTCCTTCGTATTCAACTCGTCCTTCGTCCCAGTGAACTTCGTTGCCGGTCGTCCCTCGTCCTTCGTGCTCGTCGTTACACTCTCCGGTCGCGTCAACTTCGCCAACGTGTGACGAATTTGTGCGAGTTCGGTGCGCAGCGGATTGAGTTGTTCTTCGGCGATCTGCTGAAAGACGCGCATGGTCTGTCCAGGTTTCGGCGCCGCGGATGGCAGGAGTGGTTGTGCGATCTGTTCGGCACCCGCCGGCGAATCCAGAGCGGCCGTGACCTCCAGGCTGCCACCGCGTTTCTGCCACCACTTTCCGTGCGAGGGCGATTTGCGTGTGGAGAGAATCACGGCCTCGGGGCCCAATTCCTGCTTAATTTTTTCGACCGCCTCCGACAGCGAATCTACCAGATACGTTTTTATTTTCATTCATGCCCCCACGCGCTCATTATTTTTTTCTGATTGGCCACAAAAGCACACAAAGAACACCCGAGAGCACTTCTTTGTTCTCTTTGCGATCTTTCGCGGCCAACTCCTTAATGTCGCAGTCCCTATTGCAACGAAATGGCGCCCACCGGTCGCACCGGCGCATGGCCTGCCACTTCCGCGTGCGAGAGTATCGCAAGATTTGGAATAAACCGCTCGACTAATCGGTAGAGTTGCGCACGAATTTGTTGCGAGGTCAGCACCACCGGCGGTTGATTGCTGCCGATGTTGCGTTTGGTTTCTTCGCCCAGTCGCTCCACCATTTTACGCGCGGTATTCGGATCGACGGCGAGCTGTGATCCGCCGGGCGCGGGCGTAATCGATTGCATCAGAATTTCTTCGAGTTGTCGGTCGAGCGTAATGACATACAACTGTTCGTCGGCCGCGCGATATTGTTGCACGATCGCCCGACCGAGTGCGCAGCGCGCGTGCTCGGTGAGTTCCGCCGGATCTTTGGTGTACGGCGCGTGTTCGGCGAGCGCCTCGAGAATCGTGAGCAGATCGCGAATCGAGACGCGCTCGCGCAGCAAATTCTGCAACACCCGTAGAACGGTTCCAAACGGCAGTAAATCGGGGATTAACTCGTTCACGACTTTCGGATGCGTCGCCTTCATCTGCTCGAGCAGACTCGACAAATCTTGGCGACCAAACAATTCATGCAGATTGCGCCGTACGATTTCCACCAAATGCGTCGCCATGACGCTGGGCAAATCGACGACCGTGTAACCCGCCACCATGGCCGCCTCTTTGCGTTCGTCGGGAATCCAGAGCGCGTCGAGTCCGAAGGTCGGATCGGTGGTGGGAATCCCTTCGATACGCCGCGTGGTCATCCCGGGATCGAGCGCCAGGGAATGATGCGGCATGAGCACACCCTGCCCCACCACCGCGCCTTTCAGAAAAATGCGATATTCATTGGGTTTGAGTTTCAGATTGTCGCGAATATGCACCGGCGACAACAGCACGCCCATCTCATTCGCGAACTGTCGCCGAATCCCAATCACGCGCGCCGGGAATTCCCCGCCCGATCGTTGATCGACGACCGGAATCAAATCGTACCCGACTTCGACCTCGATCAAGTCGAGCGGTTTCACACCGACTTGTTGCTCCGTCACCGATTCGGCCGCGGTCTTGTCGGTCGCCACTTGTTCCGTCGCGGTTTTTTGTTGTTCACGATGCCACGCGAAGTACGCCACGCCCCCCAACATCAGCGCCAGGAATAAAAACGGAATATGGGGCAGACTCGGCACCAAACCGAGACAGAGCAACACAATCCCGGCCATGCCCAGCGGACGCCAGTTGGCGAGGGTTTGCGAACCGATTTCTGCGGAGAGTCGTTGTTGCTTGGACACCTTGGTCACAATCAAACCGGCCGAGGTCGAAACAATGAGCGCGGGAATTTGCGCGACCAAACCATCGCCGACGGTCAGGATGGTGTAGATCTTCGCCGCTTCGACCAACGGCAATCCTTGTTGCACCATACCAATGATGAGTCCGCCCACGACATTAATACTCGTGATCAGAATGCCCGCGATCGCATCACCGCGTACAAATTTCGAGGCGCCGTCCATGGCGCCGTAAAAATCGGCCTCGCGCTCGAGCGTTTCGCGCCGCCGTCGCGCCTCTTTATCGTTGATGATGCCCGCGTTCAAATCCGCATCGATCGCGAGTTGCTTGCCGGGCATGGAATCCAACGTAAATCGCGCCGCGACTTCCGCGATACGCCCAGCACCTTTGGTGATGACAATAAAATTAATCATGACCAGAATAATGAAGACGACAAAACCGACCACGTAATTACCGCCCGCCACAAAATACCCAAACGCGCGAATCACCTGGCCGGCCGCGGCGTCGCCTTCCGCACCGTGCAACAAAATGAGGCGCGTACTCGCAATATTCAGGGTGAGACGCAGTAACGTAGAGAACAACAACAGGGTCGGGAACACCGAGAAATCGAGGGGCTTGTAGGAATATAAACCGACAATGAGAATGAGCACAGAGAACGCAATCGACATGACGAGCAACACGTCGAGTAAAAAAGGCGGCAGCGGAATCACCATGAGCAAGACGACGCCGAGCACGCCCGCAATCAGCAGCACCTCGCCCGCTTCACCAAACAGGCCTTTCACTTTTATCGCGTCCGTCGTCATGCGGTTTAGCTCCACTGTTCTTTGCGGCGTTGATGCATTTGGTATACAAACGCCAACACGCGCGCGACGGCCTCGTACAAATCATACGCCACTTCGTGGCCCACCCGGACCCGTTTGTAGAGTTTGCGCGCGAGTTCGGGATATTCGTAGATGGGAATGTCGTGGGAGTTCGCCACTTCACGAATCACGGCCGCCAGCAAATCCTTTCCCTTCGCGACCACGCGCGGCGCGCCATCTTCGTTGCGACGGTACCGCAGTGCGACGGCGTAATGCGTGGGGTTGGTCACGATCACGTCCGCGTGCGGGACTTCTTTTTGGATACTGCGTTTGGCGCGTTCCACCCCGATCTGACGAATCTTCGATTTGACATGGGGCGAGGATTGTTCCTGCTTCGATTCTTCCTTCAATTCGTGCCGACTCATCATCATTTTTTTGCGCAACTCGTACCACTGATACAAATAATCCGCGCCCGCCACGATGAAGAGAAAAATGAGAATCTTAAAAATAATCACACCGATTAAATGCACGCACCAGCGCGTCGATTCCACAAGCGGTAACGCCGCCGAGGACATCAGACCATCCGCATTGTCGCGGATGACGTTGTAAACGATGAACCCAATAACGGAGACCTTCAGCACATTCTTGATGAGCTGAATAATGACGCGCATCGAAAATAATTTTTTAAATCCGCTGACGGGATTGACGGTGGACAGTTTCGGACGCAACGCCTGCGTGGCGAGCAAAAAACCCGTTTGCATCAGCGAGGCCGCAGCGACCATGACCAATAGCGACAGCATGAACAACACCATGGGCATCACGAGCGGCTTGGCGTAACCGGTAGACCACGCGAGCGCGTTGTGCATGGGGCTGTGCGACGCAAACTGAAATGCTCCGGCCACACTGCGCGCAAGACCCATGCTGATTTGCGGGCCCAACACGCTGAGCGCGGCGATCGCGGTGGCGAGCGAGACAAACGACATGACCTCCTGGCTGCGCGCCACTTGGCCCTTGGCACGAAACTCCGAGACCCGTTTACTCGACGGCTCTTCCGATTTTTCCTGCGATGTCTCTTCTTCGGCCAAGTGTTACTCCACGTTAGGGACTAGAGACTAGAGAATAGAAAGAGGTCACTAGTGGAGCATTTCCTATTCTCTAGTCTCTATTCTCTATTCCTCACCACAACCCATACCCATGCGCCGCGACCATGCGACCCATGTTGAGAAAACGGGACAACATTTGCGGCAAGATCAGCACCAACAACAAGAGTCCGCTCACCAAACTCACAATGAAAGAGACATTGAAAAAAAGATTCATCTGCGGTGCGGTGCGCGAAACAACACCCAACACGACGTGCATGACGAGCATGCCCACCATCACCGGCACCGCCAACCGCAGCGCCATTTCAAAGGTGATGGACACGAATTGCAACAAACGATGCATGATGTCGCCCATGTTCCAATCGGGCACGCCAATCGGCATGATGTCGTAACTGCGCACCACCGCGCGGAAGAGATCGTGATCCATGTTGGTCCCGATAAAAATCAGCACCGAAATAACGACCCCAATCTGCGCGACCACGGACACTTCGGCGTTGTTTTGTGGATCAAAAAATGTCGCGATGGAAAATCCGATCTGCAATCCCACGAATTCCAGCGACAAACTCATGAGCAAAAACAGCAGCCGCGCGCTGTAACCCATAATGAGCCCGAGACCAATTTCACGCGTCACCGCCAGCAACAAAACGGGTTCAGAACTCCAGATCACGGGCGACACCGGATGCTGAAAGGGGAAAATCGCGAACGAAATGGCGAAGGCGAGAAAATATTTGATGAGCGGCGGAAAGGGCGACGCACCAAACACCGGCATCGACACCAACACGCCGCCAATGCGAAACGTGCCGAGCGTAATCATCATAATTTTATCGAGCATCGGCATAAATTTATCTGATCAGCTGCCCAAAATTTCCGAGCAGGTGCGTGGTGTAGGTCATTAAATGTTGCAACATCCAGTTGCCACACACGACCAAGGTGACCCCAATCGCAAACAGCTTCGGGACGAATCCAATGGTGACCTCGTTGAGTTGCGTAATCGCCTGCAGCAAACTCACCACCATCCCCACCACAAATCCGACCATCATGACGGGACCCACGACCCACATCGCGGTCATCATGGTGTCGCGCCCCAACTCGACCACAAATTGCGCCGTCATTGAAAACTCCGCACCAACGATCCCACCACCAAATTCCATCCGTCGACCAACACAAACAACATGAGTTTAAAGGGGAGCGAAATAATCACGGGCGGCAAAACCATCATGCCCATGGTGAGCAAGACCATCGCGACCACCATGTCGATCAAGACGAACGGAAGATAGATGAGAAAACCGATTTCAAACGCCGTTTTCAGTTCGCTCAACACAAACGCGGGCACCATGGCGGTCATGGGAATCGCGGCCACGTCTTTGGGTTTCTCGGCCTTCGATAAATTCAACATGAGTTCCAGATCGGGGGTCCGCGTCTGTTTGTACATGAACCCCTTGATCGGGGTCGTGGCCTTGTCGAGTGCGGTGTCTTGATCCATTTTTCCCGCCAGAAATGGCGTGAGGGCCTCGGTCTGGATCTGTTTGAAAATCGGCGCCATCAGAAACATGGTGAGAAACAGCGACAACCCGACGATGACCTGATTGGGCGGCGATTGGTGCACGCCGATGGCCTGGCGCAAAAACGACAACACGATCACGATGCGCGTGAACGAGGTCATGGTGAGCAAAATCGACGGCGCGAGCGAGAGGACGGTGAGCAAAATGAAGAGCTTCATCGCCGTCGCGACTTCGGTGACGCCTTGCGGTCCGCCCAGATTCAAGGAAAGTGACGGACCTGCCGTTGTGGTGTCTGCGTGGGCTATGCCCAAATTCAGGCATACCCCGCACAACACCACCAACGCTATGATCCACACACGGCGCATGAATTATTCCCGTCCGATATTCGGTGAGTAGAGTGGCCCCAGCGCACTAATCGTGCGGCGGATTTGTGAAGTAATGTCGTCGTTCACGGCGTCGCGCGTCTCGTGTCGCGCGTCGCGCGTTTCGGAAACTGCTGCGGTTGCATCGTGGGCTGTCGGTTGCGTAGCCGTCGGGACCGGCGCATTCAGCACGGCTGATTGTTCATTCTCGGCGCGAGACGCGAGACGCGAGACGCGCGACGATGTCTCCGCGACATGCAAACACTGCATTGCGGTGCCAGACAATCCCAGAACCAGCTTCGTGCCTTCAAAATTCACGACCATGAGTTGGCGTTTCATGCCAATCGGCAACGTTTGCAGAATTTGCAACGGCGGCGCCACGCGACGACCGTCTTCGGTGCGCCCGCCCCCCATGACACGGCGCACGATGGTGCCTATGGAAAGAATCAGCGACGCAACAAACACAAAGGCCACCGCCATGCGACCCCACGGCATCGTAGTGCCGTCGCGCGTTTCGCGTCGCGCGTCGCGCGCTTGGGCAATATCACTCGTGACTGGTGATTTCACAATGACCGCTTCGGGAATGCGGTCGGGGACCACGCTGTTGACGGCGTCGTCGGTCGTTGGTCGTCGGTCGTCGGGAACAACAGTCGTGAGTTGTGGGTCGTGAGTCGTGGGTAAATTCTCGTCGATCGCAACTGCAACCGTGCTCACGCCCATCGCCAATAAGACCATCATCATTTTTAATGCAGTGCGCATGTGCGCCTCCCGTTTGGGTTGATTGCGTCAAACCTTTCCTCACGCGGGCGGAGGATCGGTGGGTTCAGTCACGGCCATTTTGGCTTCACGTTCCGCCGCGGTCAGAACATTAATAATTTTAATTCCCAATGTTTCGCCCGCCTCGACAATTTCGCCTTGCGCAATCGGTCGATTTTGCAAGAGCACCGTAAAGGGATCGCCGACCTTTTGATTCAGCGGAATGACCGACCCTTTTCCGCATTTGAGAATATCGCCGATCGTCACCGTGGCGTCGCCAAAATACACCTGCAACGTAACCGGCACTCCGTACACAAACGTCATGTCGGTCGCGCCCGCGTTGGCGGCGGCGTCCCCGGCGACTGGTGGTACTTCGTCTGCCATACAACCTCCGTACTATACGCGCGACGCAATCTGCACCGCGCGTTGCTCTTGCATCGATCCGCTGCTGGCCAAAAAAATTGGGCGTTTCTGCGCCATCAGGACGAGCCCACTGCTCGCCACTTGCAACGGAAAATGCATGCCGGGTGCGAGTTGCAATACGTCGCGCATGGTGGCGCGCGCCGTCCCAAACGCCACTTCCATCGGCACTGCAATATCGGACACCGCCCACCAGACGGCCTCGGTCCACCGCCGATCGATTTTGACCGCAACCGCCGCCGCACCTTCCACCACCACCTCGGCTTCCACTTTGTCTTCTGTAACATTTTTGCCACCGAGCGCGGCCAGAAAATCGCGCGGCACGAGCAGTGAAATATTTTTTTCTTCTTCACCCATCACGATTTTGAATTGCGCCTGAAAATATTCCGCACTCCATTCGAGACTCGCCAGACGTTCTTGTGTCTCGATGATTTCACGCACCTCGAATTGCCACGCGCCCGCGGCCGCCCACGCCGTTTGCAAGGCGGTCGCAAACGACGCCATCAATTTTAACAACGATTGTTTCGCCAACCCCGCGAGCGGGCCGGGCGATTGAAATTCGCGCAGACCCGCGAGCAGCGCGGTGTACAATCGATAGAACGTGGCGCGCTCGCACACGATGAGTCCTTCGAGATTCGCCGCCGGATGCGCCCATAACACCGGCAACATATTTTCCACGGACAGCGACGCCAAGACGTCGGCGACCACGACCGGCGTATGACTCACGAATTCCAGGGTGACGGGCACACCGCACAGGTCCGACCACGCCTTCGCCACATCGGTGGCGGCGGCCGCGTGAATCGGATCCACCAATTTCAGTTGGTCTTCGATTTTCACGCCGCCGGCCAGGAAACTAAACGGCGTGGATTCGCCTTCCCACAAACCACGCACCGGCCCCGTGCTACCGGGCGCGCGCAGCAGATCGCGAATTTCGTCCTGATTGAGAATCGGTGCTGTCATAATTTACTGGACCGTGAATTCCGTGATGTAGAGTTTCCGCACCTTGCCCTTGCTGAGTTTTTCGTTCAGCATCGATTTGATATCCTCTTTGAGTAACGCCTTGCCACCCGCGGTCAACAGTTCGCGCAACGTCATGTCACTAATGATGAAGAGCAGGGCGTCGCGAATCAGCGCATTTTTTTCGGCGAGTTCATCTTTGCCCGCCGCGCTGTCGCATTCCGCCACCAATTGTAATTTCAGATAATGAATGGAATTGCGCTCGACCACGTTGGCAACGAGCGGTTCAAACTTGTACACGAGATCCGAGGCCGCACTCGCCTCTTTGCCTTCTTTCCCTTCTTTGCCACCCTTGCCGCCTTCCGCTTTGGCCGGCGCCGCTTCGGGTGCGGCCTCTTTGGGCGCCTCTTCGGCGGCGGGCGGCTCGGCCTTCGCTTCCTCGAATTCCGGCGCGGCCTCGCGCCCATCGGGCGTTGGCGCGGCTTTCGGTTCCGGCGCCTTTTTCGGCGCGACGACCGCTGCTGGTGGTGGTGGTGGCGGTTTGTGACCAAACAACATCACGGCCCCAGCCCCCGCACCGCCACCCAACACCGCGACCAACGCCATAAGCACCTTCGGCGCCATGAGTTTTTTGAGGAGCGACGGTTTCGCAACTGGCGCTTCGCCATCCGGTGGCGTCGCGCCCTCTGCCGGTTCCGGCGCCGGTGTCGCTGCGGGTTGTTCTTCGTCTGCCATAATTTCTCCTGATAGAGACTAGAGAATAGAGACTAGAGATTAGAAGGACGTCACTAGTGCACTATTGTCTATTGTCTATTTCCTATTCCCTAATTCCCTAGTCTCTAGTCTCTATTCTCTATTCCCTAGTCTCTACTGTCCCAACGTCACCAACTCCGAGAGCAATTGATTCACCGTGTTAATCGTACGTGAGTTGGCCTGAAAACCACGCTGGATGATCACCATTTTGATGAGTTCGTTCGCCAAGTCGACGTTGGACTGTTCCAAGGTACTCGACACCAGCGTGCCCTTTCCACCCGCGCCTGGTGCAGAAACAACGGCGGTTCCGGAACCGAGGGTTTCCGCGTAATCATTACTTCCCACACGCGTGAGCGCGCCCTGATTATTAAAACTCGCGAGCGCCACCTGATAAATGCGCGCGGTCTGTCCGTTGGTGTAGTTACCGGTAATCGTTCCATCGGAGGAAATTTCCAGACTCTTCAGCGTACCAGAGGAATATCCATCCTGCGTAATATTGGAAATCGCGGAATCGCTACCAAATTGCGTAACACCCGTCAGACCCGTGCCGCCTGCGGCCGTCCCGGTACCAAAACTGAAGGCGATGGTGGCCGACGCCGCACCCGCCCACTGAAATCCCGCCGCCGTTTGCGCCGAGGTCAAGGCGCCGCTGGAATTAAACGAGAGCGTCCCGCTGCCACCCACGAAATTCGCACCGGCGGTGAGGCCGGTAATTTCTCCAGACGCTGCGATGGTATACCACTGCCATTCATTCGTGGCATTTTTGCGGAAATACACCGTGACCAAGTGTCCGTTACCAAGCGAGTCATACACCGTCACACCGGCGGAGAAATTCGAGGTCCCGCTGGGGTTCGCGGAACTAAACGCCGCGGGCGCGGTCGATCCCGATTTGAGATTCAACTGCATTGCAATAGCCGCCGAGGAATGCGGCGCCACCGGGGTTTGCGAAATAACAATATTCGAACTGGTCGATACGAACGCGTTCGTCGTCGAGTCAAAGGCAAAACCTTGCAATTTTTCACCCTTGCCGGTCGCCATCTGGCCCGTCCGGTCGATCAGGAATTGTCCGGCGCGGGTGTAGTGCGAGGTGCCGTCTGTGGCCTGCACCACGAAAAACCCCTTACCGTCGATCGCCATATCGGTGACCGAGCTGGAGGATTCAAAACCGCCCTGGTTGAATTGTGGCGAGACGTTCGACACGCGCGAACCCAAGCCGATATTGGAGGAACTCCCCGCCAAGATATCTTCGAAGGCCGCGCGGCTCGACTTGTAACCGATCGTGTTCACGTTGGCGATGTTATCGCCGATCACGGAAATCACGCTACCGTTCGAGTTAATACCGTTCACGCCGGCGAACAACGCACTAAAAATACCCATACGTCCCTCCTGGTTTTTTGCCCCGTTACTGCATGACCGCTTGCACCTGCGTCATATTGAAATTCCTCGTCCCCGCAATCAACACCGTGCCGTCTGGCGTGAATTGCACCCCATCCACCACCGAGCGCATCATCGAGGTCACGGGGATTACCCCGCCATCGGCGCTGCTGGCCGTGACATTCATTTTGTACAACCCATCGGGCAAGGCGCGGCCCGCATCGTCGCGACCATCAAACTCCATAAAGGTCGTCCCGGCCGCCTGATCATTCATGTTCATGGAACGAACGACGTGCCCATGGGCGTCGCGAATCTCCAACGCGACCGTCTGCGCCGGAATTTCCAGTTGATAACCGATCGTACCGGACCGCCCATTCGCCACCTCGAGCTGATCACTCTGCACCACCACATTTTTTCCGATGAGCGCCACGGACTGACCATTTTGCGAATTCAGCCCCGCCGAGGCCATTTTGGACATGGAATCGTTGAGGTTGAATAATTGCTCGAGTTGACCAAACGCCGTCATCTGCTCGCTGAATTTCGAGGCGTCCGGCGCATTCAGCGGATCCTGATTCTGTAATTGCGCGAGCAGCAATTTGAGAAATTGATCTTTTTGGGCGCTGACCCCACCCAGATTCTGTTTACCCACCGCGCCCGTCACCTGCGACGCCCCGCCCGATAATGCCGCCAATGGATTAATACTCATACAATGCCTCCTCGTGAATTGCGTTACACCAGCGCGTCCACACCCGCTGCACGAACGGCGGCGGGTCGCGCCGCGCCCGCAACCTCCACCGCAGTTTCATCGGCGGCGGGTCCCGATGAACTCCAGGTTGATTCGTCGTCCCGGCCATGCTGCTGGGCGGATTGTTGTCCCACACTCACCTGCAAATGCCCGAGTTGCAGCCCTTGATCAGTCAGCGATTGTCGCAGCTGCGCCAGCCCACGATCGAGCGCCTCTTTCACAAATTGATGTTCCGCCACCACCGTCAGCTGCACTTCATTGCGTTGGATCTGCAAACGCACATGGAGCGTCCCCCACTCCGGCGGATCGAGCCGCATCTCCACGGTGTTGCGCCGCTCCTGCACCGACGCTTGCAGCGCCTCACGAAACTGCGCATGAATGGAACGCACGAGCGGCGCCGTGTCGGCCGCCGCAGTAGTGACCGCCGCGCGTCGTTGCAACGCCATCAGGGAAATATCGCCCAATTTTTCTCCTGCGTTGCCAGCACGCAGCGTCGCGGACACATCGCGCGTTGCATCGACATCCAGACGGCGCACCACGCGCGCATTTTCTGGCGGCGCCGCCAGTTGCGGTTGCTGCGCTTGCACCGTCGCCGTCACCACCCGCGCGATTTGCTGCTGCGCGAGATCGGCGGGGCTTTGATCGTCGCGCAAGGGCGCGGCAGTTGGCGAATCATCCACCGCCGTATTTTTTGATGACGCCGCCAGGACTGATTTGGATTTTACATCGATCACGTTGTCGGGCCGCGGCGGTGCGGCAGCATTTTCGTGATCAAAGTCGGCATCAGCAGTCGCCACCGCCGCGTCCGCGCTATTTTTTTGCGTGGTCGCGCGGGTCGATTGTGTTGGCTGCGCCGCGGTCTGGTCATTGGCTGTGACCGCCTGGGCAGCGACCTGTTGTTCCGGTGTCACCACAGCGACGGCGGCGAGCCCAGCCGCGAGTGGATTTTGCGTAACCACTGGCGCGACACCACTCGCGTCCTGCGCACTCGTCGACTGATCGTCTGACGTGGTCGCAACATCATCCGGCGTCAGCGCCAGCACGGCCTGTCGCAACGCATCTTGCAACGCCAGCTGCGCGTCGCCTTCCGGCACATCATCATCTGCTGCTGCTGCCCCCGAGGATGCCGATGCGGCGACGTCTTTTGCCGGAGTCGGATTCGCCGCCGCCGCACCAGCCGCACTGGCGGCGTTTGTCGTGTCCGTCTGCTCGCTGTCATCTGTCTGTGTTGTGGCGTCGTCCGACGTGGTGTCGCGCGCACCCTCCTCGTTTTTCTCTTTGCCGCGCTTCACGATATTTTTTGACGCGACCGCCGCCGCATTGGCAGCGTCGCGGGTCGGCGCGGTCTTGCCGGGCGATTTCGCGTTCCCATTATTTTCTGCGCTGTCCCGTGCGCTCGCGGACCTGGTGTCTGTCGTATCTGTCCCGGATTTTTTCGGTGCCAGGCGCACCTGTTGATCCATCAGGTGACCAAAATTCGCGCCACCCGCCGCGCCCGGCAGCGGAGCCGCTGATTTATCGACGACATTCAACACCGTATTCATGGTCGTCGTCATCCGATCGACCTTCGTCATACTCATGGCGGACCTCCCTTGGCTTCTTCGTTATTCTGAATCAGGCGCCGACTCACCTCGGCCGCAAATTTCGGATCCATCGCCGCCAGCACCTTGCTGGCTTGGCGCGGGCTCATCATGTGCATGGTGGCCAGCGACACCGAGAGCGGCATGCGCTTGAGCATTTGGGCGGCCTCGTCGGGTTTGATTGCCTGGTACAACGAGATCATGAGTTTCAGATTCTCGTTCGCCTCCGTTTTCTGGGCGACTTTTTTATCGAGACTCTCCCGCAATTTATCCAACTCCTGCGCGAGCTGTTTCCATTCGTTCGTGAGCGTGGCGACTTCCGCGGCCGCGGTTTGATCGCGCTGGTTGCGTTCGATTTCGCGGCGCAGATTCATGTAGAGCGATTTCTCTTTCATCACGAATTGCAATTTCGAACTGTCGCCATAAATGGTTTCAAAGATATTTTGTTGCGTGGCGGCGGTCGTTTTTGCCGCCGGATCGCCCGCCGCACCATCAAGCGCCCACGCGGCACGCCCAACGCACAGCACTACCACCAGACTCGTCACGATGCGCCGCACCCTCATACCGCCTCCTCCTGCACCAAACGCCGATGCGCAAAGCGCATCATATTCAGTTCATCGACCGCCCGGCGCTCCGCGCGCGCCACCTCTTCACAATAGATGCGATACTGCTGTTCTTTGAGATGCTCGATCTGTTTGCGCGCCTGCATCGCCAATCGCGCCGTGTGCAACGCCCCCGCAATCTGCTGACGAATGCCTTGCAACGTCTTGGTGCGCTGCAATTGTCGATGATCGAGCGCGCCCAAATACTGTTCGATCAGTTGCATATCGTGGCTCAGTACCGTCGCCCGCGCTACTGTGTCGTACGCACCCACCCATTTGGCCCGCTCCTCGCGAATGAAAAAAATATCGCGTTCGCACTCAAGTTCTCGCTGCCGCAACCGTTGTACCTCGTAGAAGGCCTGTCTTTCTTCTTCGCGGCGCAAACGCAACAAACCTTCGAGTCGAAAAATAAATCGTTTCATCCCGTCACCTGCTTCGCAATTTTGGTGAGTCGCGCGACGGTTTCTTCGAGCGAGGTACTTTCCTCGACTTTTTGCCGCAAAAAACCATGCAGCTCGCCGATGTTTTTCACGATGCGATCGAGCTCCGCATTCTTTCCCTCGGCGTACACACCCATCTTGATGTAATCTTCCATCTCTTGGTACAGCGACATGGCGTGACGAATTTTGGTCATGACATCGAAATGCGCGGGGCTCACCACATTGCGCATGACCCGCGAGATACTTTGCAGCACGTCGATGGGCGGATAGAAACCCATGTTGGTGAGTTTGCGCGACAGCACAACGTGGCCATCGACAATCGCCCGCACCGCATCGGCAATCGGATCCTGAATATCATCGCCTTCCGTGAGAATCGTGTAGAGTCCGGTAATACTGCCGCACTTTTCGGTGGTCCCGGCGCGTTCGAGTAGCAACGGCAAGGTGCTGAAGAGCGACGGCGTGTAGCCTTTCACGGTGGGCGGTTCGCCGAGCGACAATCCCACTTCGCGCGACGCCATGGCGAAACGGGTGAGCGAATCCATCATGAGCATGACCCGCGCGCCACGATCGCGGAAAAATTCGGCGATGGTGGTCGCCACAAACGCCGCGCGCATACGTATGAGCGGTGGTGCATCGGAGGTGGCCACGACAATCACGGACCGTTTGCGACCTTCGACGCCCAAATCGTGTTCGAGAAATTCGCGGACCTCGCGACCTCGCTCCCCAATCAGACCGATCACGTTCACATCGACTTGCGCGTTACGCGCAATCATACCGAGCAATGTACTTTTTCCGACCCCAGAACCCGCCATAATCGCGACGCGCTGCCCAATCGCGCAGGTGAGAAATCCATCGAGCGCGCGCACACCCAACGGCACCGGTTGCGAGACGAGTTGACGCGACACCGCACTTTCTGCCGCGCGATACAGTGGATATTCCTGACCCAGATGCAGCGCTGGTCCGCCGTCGATGGGCACCCCATCGCCATCCACAATGCGCCCCATCATTTCCTCGGAGACACGCACCGTGACTTCGTTGCGCAACGCCTCGATCGCATCGCCCACTTGAATGCCACTCGTGGTTCCCACGGGCATGAGCACAACTTTTTCGCCCTTGAGCCCGACGACTTCGGCCAACACCGGTTTCGCCGGAGGACGCCGCATGATGCGACATAATCCACCAACCGGCATGTGCGGCAAATGACCTTCCACGACGAGTCCCACCACGCGATCCACCGCGCCGGAGAAAAATAGACGCGGCATGCGTTGCACCACGCCCTGCACATGCGCCATTTGTTCCGCCATCGTACTCATACCGTGGTTCCTGGTTCGGTGTTGGTTGCCGACGGCGCGGAAACTTCCACGCGGCCCAACAATTCGTTCCACAAAAATTCCATGCGCCGCATGATGCTGCCGTCGATTCGATACGCCGCCGCATCGACCCGACAGCCGCCCCGCGGCAACGCGGGATCCGCCGCGATCGTCACGCCGGGCAACGCTTCCATGGCGCGCCAGTCGTTCGCATGATGCGTTTGCATCTCTTGCAAATCCGTCGTGTTAAAAAACAACGCGCGTGTGCGCTCCCCGGCGGTCTCGGCCAAAATCGACTGCGCACATTGCAGCATCATCGCTTTGTTCGTCGCCAATTCGTGATCGACCACGCGCTCCGCCAACAAGAGCGCCAGCTGCGTAACGGCATCGGCGACCTGCGCCAGATGCTGCGCGTGCTCGGCTTGCAATGCCGCAACCCCTTGCATCATGGTCTGCAGTCGCGCGTGCGCGGCGCTCAACTCCTCGCGCTCGGTTTCCAGCGGCGGCGGCGGCGGTTCGGGCGGTTTCTCTGCGAACTGCCGCACGTCCATGGATTGGTATTTGAACGCCATAACACCCAACTCCCCTTACTCGTCGTCTTCCGCCACGGCCGCGAGATGCATCTTGTCCTCGCCAATCAATTTTTTTGCGACCGCCACAATGCTGTCCTGCGCCCGCTCGATGTCTTCCACTTTTTGCGGCGGCAACACGCCCATATCTTCGCGCAAGATCAGCGAGGCGCGCTCGGACATATTCTTGAAGAAGATTTCCTTCACGGTGTCGGGCGCATCTTTGAGTGCGATCTTGAGTTCGTCGTTGCTGATACCGCGCAACAATTCGCGAATCCCCGGATCGTCGGAACGTTCGAGGTCTTCAATCGTGAACATGCGTTTGTTGAGTTGCGCACAGGTCTCGGCATCGAATTTCCCGATCGCTTCGATCATCTGGTTGGCGCGCTCCCGGGGCATACTTTTCAGCAACCGCAACGTATTTTCAAATCCGTCGATTTCGGTCTCTTCGACGACGACGGCGGCCTCTTCAACGACTTCATCGACCACCACACCAGACGCCGCCAGCGCAGCGCGTTCATTCACGCGATCACGAATGTACGCCCCAATTTCCTGCGTCACCCGCATCGGCACTTTCGCAAGCCGCGCAATGCGTCCGATCACATCGACTTGCATGGCGTCTTCCAATTGCGCCAGTACCGCCTTGGCGGTTTTGCGTTTCACCAGCGAGAGCACCAACGCCAACACCTGCGGATGTTCAGCGCCCGCAATTTTAAAAATTTCGTCGCTCGACAAGGGCAACAGAATATCTTCCAACGTCCCATCCGCCGCGGCTTGCGGTTTGGACGGCGAGGAGAGCGAGGTCATAATCTGCCGACTCCGCCCACGCGACAGCGAACGCCCCAACAGCCGCTCCGCCACGCTCGGACCATCGAGCGCAATATCGTTTGAGACTGGTGCTGCCGCTGCCGTCATTTCGCTCACCTTAATCCCGACCACACTCTTCGCAAATTCGTCGATGACTTCCTGGATCTGGACCGCGGGAATCTGATTGAGTCGCAAGAGCGCGGTGCCAATCTTGCGAATTTCGTCGTCCTCCATCTGCGCAAATAATTCTCCCGTGGATTTTTCATCCATGCACAACAACAACACCGCCGCCTTCTCGGATTTGGTCAGCGCTTTTTGTGCGACTTCCACTTTCGGTGCCATACGTTCCCCGGACTGCACTCACGGTTACTTCAACCATTGCCGAATTGCGTTCGCGGCGGCGTTGGGATCCGTGCGCACGAGCTGACCAATGTCGGCGCTGATTTGTCCCTCCAGCAGCGGCGTGCCATCGGCGGCCAGACGCGGACCGCTGCCCGCGCTCCAGCTGCGCACCAACGGACGCACCACAAAGAAGATCACCAGGAGTCCCATGAGCACCACGAGCACGTTGCCAATCACGGAGATCAAGAAACCGTACGTCGTGCGCTGTTGGTACCATTTCTCGCCCGCCTTGATTTGCTCTTCCGGCGTTTGAAACGCGAGACTGTCGACTTTGAATTGATCGCCGCGCTCCGAAGAAAATCCGATGGCGCGCTTCACGAGGTCTTCGATTTGCAAGAGCTCCGCCGCGCTGCGCGCCGCGTAGGTTTTTTTGCCATCTTTCTCGGTGTAATTTCCGTCGACCAAAATCGCGACCGACAATTTTTTAACATCGCCGATCGGCGTGACTTGTCGCTTCACCGATTTGCTCACGGCGTAGGCGATTTGTTCGGTGGATTCATCCGACGTCCCGCTGCCACCCGCGCCCGCGCCGCCACCCGCACCGCCCGGCAGATTCGCGCCCGCACCCGCCGCCCCACCGCCCCCGCTCGCCGACTCCGATTTTTTATTCGCGCTGCGCGATTCCGACAACACCGCGCTCTTCGACGGATCGACCGATTCGTCGGTACTCTCCGTGCGCGTGAAATCGATCGTCGCCGTCACGCGCGCAATCACTTTTCCCAATCCCACAATCGGCGTGAGCATCTCCACAATGCGATGTTCAAAATTGTGTTCGATCTGCGCCTTTTGTTCGAAGGCCTGCCCGCCCGCAACCATAGTCGGATCGCCGCCTCCCGACGTGAGCAGATGCCCTTCATTATCGACGACCGTCACCTGATCCACATTCAATCCTTCGACCGCGCTCGACACCAAATGCGTAATCGCATTCACGCTCGCATGACTGAGCGCCTGGCCCGAACCAATTTTCAAGATGACCGATGCCGTGGCCGAGGTTTGACTTTCGGCGAACAGCGATTTTTCCGGCAGCACGAGATGCACGCGCGCCATTTCAACTTCGCTGATTCCACTAATCGTGCGCGCGAGTTCACCCTCCAACGCGCGTTGATAATTCACGCGCTGTTCGAATTCCGACATCCCGAATCCACCCTTGTCGAACAATTCAAAACCGATCCCGCCGTAGCGCGGCAGTCCCTCTTCCGCCATTTTCAGACGCAATCCCAAAACGTCGGGACTTGGGACCAACACCGTGCGACGATCGTGATCCACCTGATACCGAGTGCCCGCTTTATCGAGTCGGGTCACGATCGCACCAATGTCTTCGGAATTTAAATTCGTGAAGAGTGGTTCGAGCGACGCCTGCTGCGACACGTGGACCATGTACGCGACCACACCGACGGTCATGAGCAGAATCGTGCCCATCGAAATCTTGCGCACCAACGACAGTCCGGCGAGCAGCTGCCCAATTCTTGAGAAAAAATCCGTCATAAAGAATCTCCGCACGCGTTAGAATTAGACCGACATCCGCATCACGTCGTTGTACGCATCGAGGACCTTGTTGCGCATCTGCGACAACATCCGAAACGAGAGATCCGCGCGATCGAGCGCAATAATCACTTCATGCAAATCATGTTTGCCGGTGGAGAGATGTTCATTCGAAACGGTGGTCGCCCGCACCATTTCGTCGTTCGTGGTTTTGAGCGCGTCGTGTACCAACTCGGAAAAGCCGGACGACTCGGCGGATTTTTTCGCCGCGCCCAGACCCGACGCCGACGACACGCCAGACAAACTTTGCAACGCGCCCGCCATCGCATCGATCGGCATTAGCTGCTCCCTTCAATGGTCCGCAGCGCCATACTTTTCGCGGCATTCATGACGGTGATGTTGGCCTCGTAGTTGCGCGAGGCGGTCATGATATCGACCATTTCTTGCGTCACATTCACGTTGGGCAACTCGACAATCCCCTGTTCGTTGGCGTCGGGATGATTGGGATTGTAAATGGTTTTTGGTGGCGTGTTGTCTTTCGCAACGCCCATGACCTGCGCGCCCGTGACCTCGGCCGGCCGCAGAAATTTCTGCAGACTCAGATCGAAGGCCATCGGCGCCGAGGACACCATGACACTTTTGTGCCGATACGGTCCGCCCTCGGGCGTGCGTGTGGAATTCACGTTGGCAATATTTTCCGACGCGACATCGAGTCGCGTACGTTGCACCGCCAACCCACTCGCACTAATTGTTAACGCATCATAGAGACTCATGACTCGCCCCCTTCGTCATCGTCCCGACGAAATCGCGTAGCGCGCGATCGCCATTTGTTTCGACAGAATTTTGTACGCCGTCGCATACTGCAAACTGTTTTGCGCCAACTCCGACATTTCCTTTTCCAACTGCACATTATTCCCATCTTCACGACCCGGCGCCGACGACGGCGCCACTTTCATATCGACCTTCAGCGCAGGACCGACCGCGGAAAATAATCCGGGCTCCGGCGCGCGCATCTGTTGATCCAGCCGCACCTGAAACGACGGCACCAGCGCGCGATAATTCGGCGTTTCGGCGTTCGCGACATTCGACGCCCGCAACGAATGATTCGCGACCCGTGCGTCGAGATACTGTTTGATAAAATCAATGGTCTGACCAAGATCTGCCACAAATCCTCCCGAGCAACCATTCAGCGTTTGCAATCAACATGCCACGCCCACAGAGAAAAAATTTTCTATTATTACAGCACGTTAATTTTTTTTGCTGTCGACACGAGACACGGCACTAGGAAAATTTTGCCCACAGATGCATCCCGCGATTTTTTTCGCGGGACATCGATTCCCCTCTCCCTTTTGGGGAGAGGGTTGGGTGAGGGGGAATGTTTAATTGTTTTGCGAGAAAAAATTATTGGTGAGTGGATGCGCGAGTGAGCATCCCCCAACGAGTGAGCATCCCCCTCACCCTGCCCTCTCCCCAAAGGGAGAGGGATGATGGATGCTCCGCGCTGTGCGCGGAGCGCGTCTATCCGAAGAAATTATTGTGAAAGCGTTGCAACATGCGATCGATGAGCGTGGCGGAGTGGTAGGCGATGTCGTTGTAGATGCCGAGCGAGTCTTGTTGCGTGACCGAACCATCGTAGCGGTCCGCCTCTTCCGCGGGTGGCGCAGTGGGCGGTTTCTGTGCGGCGGGCGGCGGTTCGTGCGGATCGTATTGGCGACGCGCCGATTCCTCGCGTTCGTCGCCAACCTTGACCAGCCCCACCATCGACGCCGATGCAATAATACGTTCGACTTCCATATCCATAGAGAACGGTTATTTTTATGGAATAATGAGCAGCCTCCAAATGGAAACGGCACCACACATTCACTCCACTCCTTTCAAAGTCTTGGCTGATTTCGTTCGCGGTAAAAAATTGCTCTCAGAAACAATCGGGCGTCCAAGGCGTTCTTCTACCGCTCTCCTGGCATTGCCAGCGATCTTCCCTCCGGATTGAGCATCGCCTTTGAGTTTGGGCACACCTTGGGAATCCTCGGTACGATGAATTTCTGTCGTGACACGTTCGCCAAGCATCGTAAAAATCAGTTCGAAGTCATCCATGTGATCGCGCAAATTTTCGCGTTTGAGACCTTTCAGGTTTTTGTATTCACTGGGCGTTACCCCGAAGGTGGCCTTTGAAATTTCCGCGGTCAAAATTTCGTAATCCCTCTGTTCCTGAGCGCCGCGCTTCTGCCATTCGTCCGTCAACTCCTCTCGGATTGCAATGCCGCGCATCCGCTTCTCGATCCAATCTTCGGGATAACCTTTTAATTTGTAGAGTAGCCGTGTGCGTTTTGTGGCGAGCTCCGGATTTTCAATCTCTTGAATACGTTCATATCCGACCTTGGCCAGCCAGCGCTTGAATGGCTCCGCCTTTGCTGAAGGGGTAGACTGGATAATGCGGAATACCCCTTCGGTATTGGCACAATCCGTCTCATACTTTTTGCCGTCGGCGGCGGGCAATTTCAGTCCGTGACAAAATGTCACGACCTCACTTCCTTCCTCTTTGAGCCTCTGTTTGAGCTTCCTCCAATAAGCCCCCGAATCCGGGCTGTCAGTGAGC
>OBEQ011257773.1_pt1 | contig 73476 bp, 76 predicted proteins | sample 1670901 | NCBI WGS metagenome assembly OBEQ01 (sample SAMEA104232315, study PRJEB22302) | groundwater metagenome | biome: forest; feature: aquifer; material: groundwater | place: USA | collected 2011-08-07 | depth 5.4 m
AAGCCGGGGTCGATCACGCCGCACACGAAGTTCAAGGCGGAGGCGTACGTCCTGACGAAGGAGGAGGGGGGGCGGCACACGCCGTTCTTCTCGGGCTACCGGCCGCAGTTTTACTTTCGGACCACGGACGTGACCGGGGACGTGAAGCTGTCGGCGGGAGTGGAGATGGTGATGCCGGGAGACAACGTATCGGTGGAGGTGCAGTTGATCACTCCGGTGGCGCTGGAGAAGGGGTTGCGGTTTGCCATCCGCGAGGGCGGCCACACCGTCGGTGCCGGCGCCGTCGCCGAGGTCCTCGAGTAACGCGATGCCTGCAGGAGAAAAAATTCGCATCCGACTGAAGGCGTACGACCACCGCATCCTGGACCAGTCCACGCGAGAAATCGTGGAGACGGCCAAGCGCACCGGCGCGGAGGTGGCCGGGCCGATCCCGCTGCCCACCACCATCAACCGGTGGACGGTGCTGCGTTCGCCGCACGTGGACAAGAAGTCGCGGGAGCAGTTCGAGATGCGCACGCACAAGCGGCTGATTGACATCCTCGAGCCCACCCCGGATACGGTGGACGCGCTGATGAAGCTGGACCTGCCCCCGGGCGTGGACGTCGAAATCAAGGCCTTCGGGCGCGAGCACGCGACGAAGTAGGCGGGCGAGGAGAAGAACGAAGGCGATGGCGGTGAACGGCATCCTGGGAATCAAGCTGGGCATGGCGCAGGTGTTCGCCGATGACGGCACGGCCGTGCCGTGCACGGTGCTGCAAGCGGGCCCGTGCGTGGTGGTGCAGCGGCGCACCAAGGAGAAGGACGGCTACGACGCGGTGCAGTTGGGCCTGGTGGAGTTCATCAAACCCCAGCGCGTGAACAAGCCCATGACCGGCCATTTGAAGAAAGCCAACGTGGCGCCGCTGCGGCTGTTGCGCGAGGTGCGGCTGGAAGACTCGGCCGAAGACACCAAGGTCGGCGATCGCGTGCTGGTGGACCGCTTCCAGCCCGGGGAGTACGTGGACGTCACCGGGGTGAGCAAGGGCAAGGGCTTTCAGGGCGGGGTGAAGCGCTGGCACTTCTGCGGCGGCGATGCCACGCACGGCTCGATGTTTCACCGCGCGCCCGGCGGCATCGGCGCCAGCTCGTTTCCGTCGCGCGTCTGGCCGGGGCAGCATATGCCCGGACACATGGGCCACCAGCGCGTCACGGTAAAAAACCTGCGCGTCGTGAAAGTGGACACCGAAGAGAACCTCCTGCTGGTGTGCGGCGCGGTGCCCGGACCGAACGGCATCTATATCGTGATTCGCAAGGCCCGCCCGGCGAAGTAGAGAAGAGCGAGAGGACGATGCCCGTAGTGGACATCTTGAACCTGGAAGGGAAAAAGGTGGGCCAGATGGAGCTCGCCGACGGCGTGTTTGCCGCGAAGGTGAATCCGCACCTGCTGCACGAAACGGTGCGGTGGTACCTGGCTAGCCAGCGCGCCGGCACGCACAAGACCAAGGGTCGCGGCGAGGTGTCCGGCTCGGGCCGCAAGCTCTGGCGGCAGAAGGGCACCGGGCGCGCTCGCGTGGGCTCGATCCGGTCGTCCATTTGGCGCAAGGGCGGAACCGTGCACGGCCCGCAACCGCGCAGCTACGCTTACCGGCTGCCGCGCAAGGTGCTGCTGGGCGCGCTGCGCTCGGCGCTTTCGGCCAAGCTTGCCGACCAGAAACTCGCGGTGGTGGACGCCTGGGCACTGGAAACGCACAAGACCAAGGCGTTCCGCCAGGTGCTTGACCGTCTGGGTGGCGATACGCGCACGATTTTGCTGGTCGAGAACGCGGCCAACCGCAACCTGGAGTTGGCCAGTCGCAACCTCGAGGGCGTCAAGCTGGTGAGGCCGTCGGCGTTGCAGCCTTACGACCTGCTGAAGCATGACCGGGTGATGATTTCCAAAGACGTGGCGGCAAAGCTCGGCACGGCGCTGGGCCCGAAAGGGGAAGCGGCGCCTGCGGCCGAGGCCCAGCCGGCCAAACAGGCCGCGCCCAAAGCCAAAGCGGCAGCGGGGAAAAAGCCGCGGGCGCCGCGCCCGCCGCGAGGGGCCGCGCCGAAGGCCAAGGGCAAGGAATAATCCATGGCGGAAAGCGTTTATCAAGTCATTCGCCGGCCGATCATCACCGAGAAGGGTCTGGGGGTGAAAGAGACGCAGCACACCGTCGTTTTTGAAGTTGCTGCGGCGGCCACAAAAACGCAGATCAAGGAAGCGGTGCAGAAGATATTCAAGGTGAAGGTCGCCGCGGTGCGCACGGCGAACTTTTACGGCAAGTTTCGCCGCCGCGGCCGCGCCGAGGGTTATCGGCGGGACTGGAAGAAGGCTTACGTCAAACTGGCGGCCGGTGAAAAGATGATCGAGTACGCGGAGAATCTCTAGCCCGAGGGTTTCGGCTCCGGCTCGGCGCGTCCCGCAGGTTGGGGAACGGGCCAGCCGGGGAGGGGGCCTGCGCGGCGTGCCAGCGAGGGAACCATGGCACTGAAAAGCTTTAATCCGTATACCGCTTCGCGGCGCTTCATCACCATGCTCGACAAGAGCGAGGTGACCAAGGAGCGCCCGGAGAAATCGCTCAGCGAGACGAAGAAGCGCTCCGGGGGGCGCAACGCGCACGGCGAAATCACCGTGTGGCACCGCGGCGGCGGACACAAGCGCAAGTACCGCTGCGTGGACTTCCGCCGGGACAAGGTGGGCATCCCCGCGCGCGTCGCGGCCATCGAGTACGACCCGAACCGCTCGGCGCGGCTCGCGCTGCTGCACTACGCCGACGGGGAGAAGCGCTACATCCTGCACCCCAACGGCCTGCAGGTTGGAATGACGGTGCAGACCGGCGCCGGCGCCGACATCCTGCCGGGCAACGCGTTGCCGATGCGCTTCATCCCGCCGGGTACGCCGGTGCACAACCTGGAGCTATTCCCCGGCAAGGGCGGCCAGGTGGTGCGCGCGGCAGGCGGCGCCGCGCAACTGCTGAGCAAGGAAGGCGACATTGCCCTGGTGAAGCTGCCGTCGGGCGAGGTGCGCAAGTTCCCCCTCGATTGCATGGCCACGATCGGCCAAGTGGGCAATCTCGACCACGAAAACGTCACCTATGGCAAGGCGGGACGCACGCGCTGGCACGGCATCCGTCCGAAGGTCCGCGGCGTGGCCATGAACCCGGTGGATCACCCGCACGGCGGCGGCGAGGGCCGCGTCAAAGGCAATCACCCGCAAACGCCGTGGGGTTTTCCGACCCTCGGCGCCAAGACGCGTCGCAACCGCCGCACCGACAAAGCCATTGTGGAGCGACGCAAGCCCTGAGGGACTCAGGAATTTCGCAGGAGCGAGTAAATGAACCCGGCGCGGCGGGTATTTGAGAGCAAAGCCATGACACCATCGCGATCTACACGCACGGCCACACGTCGCGCCAGCCGCGCCCGCAAGTCGGCCGCGGCGCCGCGGCCCGTGAAAGCGGCGAAGCCGGCGCCCAAGCCAGTTCCGGCGGTGCCGCAGCTGGTGCTCTACCGCCTGTGCAAGCCGGGCTGGGCGGTCAGCGTCGAAAAGATGGCCAATGCGCAGGGCACGCGCTTCGTCTGCCCGTTTTGCCCGGTGTCGCACCGCGTGCCGGGGCCGGTGCGGGGCTTCCGCAAGCTGCGCCGGGCGCAGTGGGTCAAATTGCGCCGGGTGGAGGAGTAGAGGAAACGATGGGACGCTCGCTCAAAAAAGGCCCGTTCGTGGACGAGCACCTCAAAGAGAAGGTGGAGGCGCTGAACTCGCGCAACGAGAAAAAGGTCATTAAGACGTGGTCGCGTCGCTCGACCATCGTTCCGGAGATGGTGGGGCACACGATTGCGGTGCACAACGGCAAAAAATTCATCCCCGTGTACGTCACCGAGCAAATGGTGGGGCACAAGCTGGGCGAGTTTGCGCCCACGCGCACGTTCAAGGGGCACGCGGTGAGGGCCGCACTGGAAAGGGCGGCCGCCGCCGCTGCGATCCCCGGTGCTCCGGCCCCTGCGGGCGCACCCCCGGCCGGGGGCACCGCTCCGCCACCGGCGCCGAAGGCTTAGGCGATGGCTACGCAAACCACTGCGACCGCGGCCATCGAAGCCCTAGCCATGGCGCGGCACGTGCGGATGTCGCCGCAAAAGGCGCGGCTGGTGGTGGACTTGATCCGCGGCCATAAGGCCGAGGACGCGCTGCAAATCCTGCGGTACACGCGAAAGCGCGCGGCGCGGGACATCGAAAAAGTATTGCGCAGCGCGATCGCCAATGCCGAACGCAAGGCGGAAGACGCCGGGGAGTCGCTGGACGTGGACCGGCTGTACGTTTCGCGCTGCTTCGTGAACGAGGGGCCGCGCTGGAAGCGGCTGCGCCCGGCGCCGATGGGCCGCGCGTTCCACTACCAGAAGCGCACCAGCCACATCGTCGTGGCTGTGGCCGAGCACCACGCCGCCGCGCAGGAGCGCGTGGCCGCGGCAGCGGTGGAGGCGGAAGCGTACAAGGGCGTGAAGGGCGCGGTGAAGAAGGCGCGGCGGGGGCTGGCGGGCAAGCAGCAGCGCGCCAAGAAACCGAAGAAGTAGGAGGATCACTTGGGTCAGAAGACGCACCCCTACGGGTTCCGGCTGGGCTACAACAAGATGTGGAAGTCGCGCTGGTTCGCCTACCGCGACTACGCCGACCTGCTCCACGAGGACGTGGTGCTGCGACGACAGCTCAAGGAGCGGCTGCGGTCGGCGGGGGTCAGTTCGGTGGACATCGAGCGCGCCGCGAACAAGCTGGTGATCCGAATCTATACGGCGCGGCCCGGGATCATCATCGGGCGCAAGGGCGCGGAAATCGACAAGCTGAAGACCGAGATCCAGAAGCGCACTCACCGCGAGGTGCACATCGATATCCAGGAGGTCCACCGGCCGGAGCTCGACGCGCAACTGGTGGCGGAATCGATCGCGCTGCAACTGGAGAAGCGCGTGGCATTTCGCCGGGCGATGCGCAAGGCGGTGGACTCGGCGCTGCGCTTCGGGTGCAAGGGCATCAAGGTGCGCGTCGCCGGGCGGCTGAACGGCGCCGAGATTGCGCGCAAGGAGTGGTACTTGCAGGGACGTCTGCCGTTGCAAACGCTGCGCGCGGACATCGCCTTCGGCTTTGCGCAGGCCTATACGACTTACGGCGTGATCGGGGTGAAGTGCTGGGTCTATCAGGGCGAAAGCATCCCCCAGCGCGGCGAGACCCCGGCGCTGAAGACCTAACGGCAAGGCGGCCACCGAGGGGAGAACGGATCACCGACCATGTTGATGCCGAAAAAAGTGAAATACCGCAAGCAGCAGCGCGGCCGGCGCCGCGGGAAGGCCTGGCGCGGGAGCAAGCTCTCCTTCGGGGAGTACGGCCTGAAGGCGCTGGAGCCCGCCTGGATCACTGACCGGCAGATTGAAGCGGCGCGTGTGGCCATCACGCGGTTCATCAAGCGCGGGGGCAAGCTGTGGATCCGCATTTTTCCGGACAAGCCGTTCACCAAAAAGCCCGCGGAAACGCGCATGGGCAAGGGCAAGGGCCCGCCGGAGCACTGGGTGGCGGTGGTCAAGCCCGGGCGCGTGTTGTTCGAGATGGCCGGGGTGGACCGGGCCACGGCCACCGAGGCCATGGACCTGGCAGCGCACAAGCTGCCCATCCAGACGCGGTTTGTCTCCCGCGCGGAAGGGTTCTGATGCCGCGGCGAATCGAAAAGCTGCGCGAAGTGGACACCAAGGAACTCGAGGTGCAGCAGCGCGAGCTGACCGAGCAGATCTTCCGGCTGCGCTTCCAGCTCACCACGGGACAGGCCGAGGCGCTCAAGCGGCTGCGCGAGACCCGGCGAGACCTGGCGCGCGTCAAGACGCTGCTGCGCGAGCGGGCCATGAGGAAGGCTGATGGCAACTGAAACGCAGAAAGCGCGCCCGGAAGCCCCGGGGCGGCGCCCGCGTCACCAGTTGGTGGGCGTGGTCACCAGCGCAAAGATGCAGAAGACGATCGTGGTCAAGGTGACGCGGCTGGTGCGGCACAAGCTCTACCAACGCGTAGTGCGGGTCACGAAAAAGTTCTACGCGCACGACGAGCAGGGCGAAGCGCGCCCCGGCGACACCGTGCGAATCGTCGAAACCCGGCCGCTCTCCAAGCTCAAGCGCTGGCGGCTGGCCGGAGTAGTGGCGCGGCGCAGGAGCGTGGGCTAGGCGCCACGGCGAGACCCCTGGAGCACGGAGCACTGCGATGATTCAGATGCGGACCTGGCTGACGGTGGCCGACAACTCCGGCGCGCGCCGGTTGATGTGCATCCTGCCGCTGGGCGGGGATACCGGCAGCTCCGCCGGGCTGGGCGACATCATCACCGCTTCGGTGAAGGAAGCAGCCCCGGACAGCCAGGTGAAGGAAGGGAAAGTGGTGCGCGCGGTAGTGGTGCGCACGCGCAAGGAGCATCGGCGCAGGGATGGCACGTACATCCGGTTTGACGATAACGCCGCAGTGCTGATCAACGAGGCCGGCGAGCCGGTGGGTACGCGGGTGTTCGGGCCGGTGGCGCGCGAGCTGCGGGAGAAGAAGTTCGCCAAGATTGTCTCGCTGGCGCCGGAGGTGTGGTGACGGGGATGCGAGCCGAACCGACCGTGCGACACAACCTGAGCATCCGCAAGGGCGATCAGGTGCGGGTGATGACCGGGCGCGACAAGGGCAAGGTGGGTCGCGTGCTCTCGGTGGACGCGGCGAAGCGCAGCGTCACGGTGGAGCATGCCAACATCATCAAGCGGCACACCCGCCCAAATCCGGCGAAGAATATCAAGGGCGGGATCGTCGAGCGCGAGGGAGCCATGGCCATCTCGAATGTGCTGCTGGTCTGCCCAGGGTGCAACAAGCACACCCGCGTGGGCCACGCGGCGCTGCCTGACGGCACCAAGGTGCGCACCTGCCGCCGCTGCGGCACGACGCTAGAGAAATAGGCCCGGAGACGATGCAGGAATGATCAGCCGATTGCACGAACGCTACCGCCAAGAGGTGATCCCCGCGCTGGTGAAGCGCTTCGGGTACAAAAACTCGATGGCGGTGCCCAAGCTTTCCAAGGTGGTGGTCAATATCGGCCTGGGCGAGGCCAGCCAGAACATCAAGCTGCTGGACGTGGCGGCGCTGGAGCTGGGGCAGATCACCGGGCAGAGGCCCATCATCACCCGGGCGAAGAAGTCCATTGCGAACTTCAAGATCCGCAAGGGCATGCCCATTGGCTGCTGCGTGACCCTGCGCGGCGAGCGCATGTACGAGTTCGTGGACCGGCTGTGCAATGTCGTGCTGCCGCGGGTGCGCGACTTCAAAGGCCTGGGCAGCAACGCCTTCGACGGCCGCGGCAACTACACCCTGGGCCTGCGCGACCAGTTGGTGTTCCCGGAAATTGATTACACGCGGGTGGACAAGATCAAGGGCATGAACATCACTCTGACCACCACCGCCCGCAACGACGAGGAAGGGCGCGAGCTGCTCAAGCTGTTGGGCGTGCCGCTGCGAGCGTAGAACGAGAGAGTCGAGAGGAGAGGCCATGGCGCGAACCAGTCAATTCGCCAAGATGCGCAGGAAACTGAAGTACAAGATCCGCAACCGCAACCGGTGTCGCGTTTGCGGCCGGGCGCGCGGCTACCTGCGCAAGTTCCAGATGTGCCGCATCTGTTTCCGGGGCATGGCGCTGAAAGGCGAAATCCCCGGCGTACTGAAGGCGAGCTGGTGAGGCACGACCGAGAACCGCGATGACCAACGACCCGATTGCAGACCTGCTGACGCGCATTCGCAATGCCGCCTGCGCCAAGCACGCGCGCGTGGACGTGCCGGCATCGAAACTGAAGACCGAGATTGCGCGCATCCTCAAGGAAGAGGGCTACATCTCCACCTTCAAGCTGGTGGAAGAGAGCAAGGTGCGGAAGACTCTGCGGGTGTTTTTGAAGTACACCCCCGATCGGCGCAGCGTGATCACCGGGTTGCGGCGCATCTCCCGGCCCGGCAGTCGGCGCTACGTAGGCGCCGCGCGTATCCGCTCGGTGGTGGGCGGCTTGGGCATCAGCATCCTCACCACGCCGCGAGGCATCATGACCGGACGCGCGGCGCGCAGGGCCCGCGTGGGCGGGGAAGTGCTCTGCGAGGTCTGGTAGCAGGGAGAGCGAGAGAAACAATGTCGCGCATTGGACGCAAGCCCATCCCGGTGCCCGCGGGGGTCAAAGTGCAGGTCTCGGCCAGCGCCGTGGAGGTGCAAGGCCCCAAGGGCAAGCTGAGCGTGCCGCTGCCGCCGGGCATCCGCTTCGAGCAGAAGGATGGCGCCCTGGCGGCTGTCCGCCAGAGCGAAGAGCAGCGCGCGCTGCATGGCTTGGCGCGGGCCCTCGTGGCCAATGCCGTCCACGGGGTGACGCAAGGGTTCAAAAAGGAGCTCGACATCGTCGGCGTGGGCTACCGCGCCGAATTGAAAGGCAAAAGCATGAGCTTCAGCCTGGGGTATTCGCACCCCATTGAGTTCCCCATACCCGAAGGCATTCAGATTACGGTGGAAAAGCAAACGCATCTGGTGGTGAGCGGGGCGGACAAGGGTCAAGTGGGCCAAGTGGCCGCGAATATTCGTCGCCTGCGCCCGCCCGACCCCTATAAGCAGAAGGGTATTCGCCTGACCGGCGAGCGGCTGAAGAAGAAGGCGGGCAAAGCGGGCGCCGCCAAGACCGCCGCGGCGTAAGGAGCGAGAGTGGCCACAGTACGGGTTGGAAAATTATCGCGCAACGCGCACCGCCAGCGGGTGCACCTGCGGGTGCGCACGCGGGTCACCGGGACGCCCGAGCGGCCGCGGCTGTGTGTCTATCGCTCGCTCGAGCACATCTACGCGCAGGTGATTGACGACCGCACCGGTCGCACGCTCGCTGCAGCAAGCTCGCTGGACAAGGAGATGCGCAAGCAGATGAAGGGCGGCGGCAACGTGGCGGCGGCGAAAATCGTGGGCAAGGCGATTGCGGAGCGGGCGCGGGCGGCCGGCGTCGAGCAGGTGGTCTTCGACCGCGGAGGGTACAAGTATCACGGCCGCGTCCAGGCACTGGCGGAATCGGCCCGGGAAGCGGGGTTGAAATTCTAACGGATATGTCCAAGCACATTCTCCGAGAGACTCTGGCCGTGCGCCGACCCGTGGAGGTCAGCCTGAACAGCTTGAAAGACCAGGTGGTGGCGATCAATCGCGTCACCAAAGTCGTCAAGGGCGGCAAGAACCTGAGCTTTTCGGCGCTGGTGGTGGTGGGCGACCAGCACGGCCACGCCGGCTTCGGCATGGGCAAGGCCCGCGAAGTTCCCATGGCCATCCGCAAAGCCATTGAGCAGGCCAAGAAAAATCTGGTGAAGCTCAACCTGAGGGGGACCACCATCCCGCACCAGGTGATCGGCCACTACGGCTCGGGTCAGGTGCTACTGAAGCCCGCGCCGGATGGCACCGGCATCATCGCCGGCGGGCCGGTCCGGGCGGTGATGGAGGTCGCCGGAATCCACAACGTGCTGACCAAGTCGATTGGCACCTCCAACCCGCACAACGTCGTCAAAGCCACCTTCGACGCGCTGCTGCGGCTGAAAGACGCCAACCGGGTGGCCGAACTGCGCTCCAAGAGCGTGGAGGAGCTGACTCGCTAGCCGCCCAGGCAGGGATGAAGATGGCGAAGAAAAAAACAGGGACACTCAAGATCAAGTGGGTGCGCAGCTTCATCGGCTGTCCGCAAGCGATGCGGCAAACCATCCGCGGCCTGGGCTTCCGCCGCATGCAACAAGTGGTGGAGCGGCCCGACACGCCCGCCATCCGCGGGATGATCGGCAAGGTTCGCCACCTGGTGGAAGTGAGCGAGTAAGGAAGGAATGAGACGGACATGGGAGTGAACCTCTCCAATCTGCGACCGCCGCGGGGCTCGCGGCACCGCAAGGTGCGCGTCGGGCGCGGCATCGGGTCGAAGCTGGGGAAGACCGCCGGCAAGGGCAACAAGGGGCAGAAATCGCGCAAGGGCTATTCGCGCCGCGCCGGGTTCGAAGGCGGCCAGATGCCGCTGCACCGCCGCATCCCCAAGCGGGGCTTTCACAACCCATTCGCGCGGGAGTTCGCGGTGGTGAACGTGGAGTCGCTGAACGCCTTCGCCGCGGGCGAAACGGTCACGCCCGAGTCACTGATCTCGAGCGGGCTGGTGCGGCGCGAGCGCGCCGCAGTCAAAATCCTGGGTGATGGCGAGCTGAAGGTGGGGCTGACGGTGCGCGCCCAGGCCTTCAGCAAAACGGCTCAGGAAAAGATCGCCCGAGCCGGAGGCAAATTCGAAATTCTGCCATGAACCGCTTTTTGCAGGCCATCGGCAACATCTTCCGCATCCCGGAGCTGCGCAAGCGCGTCCTGTTCACGCTGGCGCTGCTGGCGGTGTACCGCATCGGCGCGCACATTCCCACGCCGGGCGTCAACGTGGACGTGCTGCAGGAATTCTTCGAGCGGAACCGGGGTTCGGTCCTGGGTTTCCTGGACCTGTTCAGCGGGGGCAACTTCCGGCGGCTGACGATTTTCGCCCTGGGCATCATGCCCTACATCACCGCCTCGATCATCCTGCAATTGATGACCGTGGTCTGGCCGTACCTGGAGCGTCTGCAAAAGGAGGGCGAGCTCGGGCGGCGCAAGATCACGCAGTACACGCGCTATCTGACCGTCGTGCTGAGCGCGTTTCAGTCGTTTTCGATCGCGGTCACGCTGCAGCGATCCGGCGATGGCTCTGCGCCGATGGTCTATCACCCGGGCCCCGGGTTCATCCTGATGACCATGCTGACGCTGACCACCGGCACCGCCTTCATCATGTGGCTGGGCGAGCAGATCAGCGACCGCGGCATCGGCAATGGGATGTCGCTGATCATCTTCTCCGGCATCGTGGTGGGCCTGCCCAGGGCGGTGGGTGATCTCTGGGACAAGGTGAAGACAAGCCAGTGGGGCAATTTCACCGTGTTGGCCCTCGGTGCGCTGCTTGTGTTGATGGTCGTGGTGATCGGCTTCATCGTCTTGGTGGAGGGCGGCCAGCGGCGCATCCCCGTGCAGTACGCCAAGCGCGTGGTCGGCCGGCGCATGATGGGCGGCCAAATGACCTACTTGCCGCTGCGGGTCAATTCCGGCGGAGGGATCCCGCCGATTTTCGCCAGCTCATTGCTCACCTTCCCGGGGACGCTGGCACTGTTCTTTCAGAAGCGGTTCAAGTCATTCGACGACTTCGCCAAAGCGCTCTCCTGGGGCGAGCCGCTCTACACCGTGGTGTACGTGACGCTGATCATTCTGTTCGCGTTTTTCTACGTGGGGATCGTGTTCAACCCCACCGAGCTGGCCGACAATATGCGCAAGTACGGCGGGTTCATCCCCGGGATCCGGCCGGGGCGGAACACCTCCGAGCACATCAACAGGATCCTCCGCCGGCTGACCTTTGTGGGCGGCGTCTATCTGGCCGTGGTCTGCCTGCTGCCGGAGTGGATGATCACCGGAATCCACCTGCACCACTTGCCGACGTGGCTCGGCGGGAACTGGTTTGATGCGCACATGTGGCGGTTTGTGCTGGAAGGACTGAACGTAACGTTTTATTTTGGCGGCACCTCGCTGCTGATTGTCGTCGGCGTGGCCATGGACACCGTGCAGCAGTTGGAGGCGCAACTGGTGATGCGCCACTACGAGGGGTTCGTCAAAAAGGGCAGGCTGCGCGGGCGCCGTGGCTAGTCCCGGCTCCATGTCGGCCGCCGAGGCTCCCAAGCGGGCGGTCATTTTTCTGGGGCCGCCGGGCGCGGGCAAGGGCACGCAGGCGAAAGAGATTGCGCGGCGGTACCAGGTGCCGCACCTCTCGACCGGCGACATGTTCCGCGACCACGTGGCCCGCGGGACGCTGCTGGGGCAGCGGGCCAAGCCGATCATGGAGCGCGGCGAGCTGGTGCCTGACGAGATTGTGCTGGGTATGGTCGAGGAGCGCATTGCGCGGCCCGATTGCCGCAACGGCTTCGTGTTCGACGGCTTCCCGCGGACACTGCCGCAGGCGGAGAAACTCAGCGAGCTGCTCCGCGGGCAAAACTTCGGCCGCCCGCTCGTGCTCCACTTTGTAGTGGACCCGGAGCATCTGCTGAAGCGGCTGACCGGGCGGCGCACCTGCAGCGTGGGCGGGGAGATTTACAACATCTACGAGCGCCCGCCACGGGTGCCGGGGCGGTGCGACAACGACGGCGGGGAGTTGGTGCAGCGCGCCGACGACCGCGAAGAGGTGATCCGAGAGCGCCTGGCGGCGTACGAGCGGCTGACCAAACCGCTGGTGGAGTATTACCGCAAGCAGGGGGCGCTGGAGGACGTGGACGGCTCGGCCGACGTCGAGACCGTGACCGGAAAGGTGCTGGAAATCCTGGCGCGTGCGCGATGAGCATCATCCTCAAGTCGGAAAGCGAGCTGGAGAAGATGCATCGCGCCGGGCTGGTGGTCTGGGACGTGCTGACGTTGCTGCGAAAAATGGTGCAGCCCGGCGCGACGACAATGGACCTGGAAAAGTGCGCCGAGCGCCGCACCGCCGAGCACGGCGCCCGGGCGGCGTTCAAGGGCTACCTGGGTTATCCCTGCGTGCTGTGCACCTCGGTGAATCAGGAAGTGGTGCACGGGATCCCCTCGGCGTCGCGGAAGCTGCGCGAGGGCGACATCGTCTCGATTGATTACGGCGTGGAGTTCGGCGGTTACTACGCCGACGCCGCAGTGACGGTCCCCGTGGGCGCCATTCCGGCGGAGCTGGAGACGCTGCTGCGGGTGACGCGCGAGGCGCTGGACCGGGCGATTGACAAGGTCCGGCCGGGCAACCGGCTGAGCGACGTCTCCGCCGCGGTGCAGGAGTGGGTGGAGCGCCACCGATTCTCGGTGGTGCGCGAGTTTGTCGGCCACGGCATCGGCACGAAAATGCACGAGGAGCCGCAATTGCCCAACTACGGCGATCCGGGCCACGGGCCGCGCTTGCAGGAAGGCATGGCGCTGGCCATCGAGCCGATGGTCAACGCCGGCGGGCCGGGCGTGCAGGTGCTGGAGGACAAGTGGACCGCGGTGACGGCCGACGGCAGCTACTCGGCGCACTTCGAGCACACCGTGGCCGTGACGTCGAACGGACCCTGGGTGCTGACGCGGCCGCGAGAAGTGAGCGGCCCGTCCTGGTAGAGGGACTTGGGAGCCCATGGCGAGGAAACCGGTCAAGGAAAAAAAGAAGGCTGACCCGGGCAATCCGAAAGAAGATGCCATTGAGGTCATGGCCACAGTGATCGAGCCGCTGCCCAACGCGATGTTTCGCGTCGAGCTCGAGAACAAGCACCAGGTGCTGGCGCACATCTCCGGCAAGATGCGCAAGAACTTTATCCGCATCCTGGCCGGTGACAAGGTAGCCGTGGAGCTTTCGCCGTACGACCTCACCCGCGGCCGAATTGTTTACCGCTACAAGTGAGCAGCGCGGCCGGGAATGGAGCAGGGGAATGAAGGTTCGGTCGTCCGTGAAAAAGATTTGCGATAAATGCAAGGTCATTCATCGGCGCGGCGTGGTGCGCGTGATTTGCAGCAACCCGAAGCACAAGCAGCGCCAGGGATAAGGAAGGAGCAGGCATGGCACGCATTGCTGGTGTGGATCTGCCGCCGCAGAAGCGCTTGTGGGTGGGTCTGACGTCGATTTACGGAATCGGGCAACCCCGGGCGCTCGCGCTCTGCGCCAAGGCCAAGGTCGAACCCACGAAGAAAGTGAAGGATCTGACCGAGGAGGAGGTCACGCACCTCCGCCAGGCCATCGAATCGGAAGGGCGCGTGGAGGGGGACCTCCGCAAAGAGGTCCAGATGAACATCCGGCGGCTGATCGAAATCCAGTGTTACCGCGGGTTGCGCCACCGGCGGAACCTCCCGGTGCGCGGCCAGCGGACGCACACCAACGCGCGCACGCGCAAGGGCCCGCGCAAGGGCGCGGTCGCGGCCAAGAAAAAGGTGATGGCGCGGAAGTAATCCCGAAGAGCAGAGGGTAGCCAGTTGGCAAAAGAACCGAAGGACGCCGCTGCAGGGCAAACCGAGGCTCCGGCGAAGCCGAGCAAGCGGAAGAAGGAGTTTAAGAAGAAGCGCGAGCGACGCGTGGTGCCGCACGGGGTGGCGTGCATCCAGGCCACCTTCAACAACACCATCGTCACGATCACCGATCCGGACGGGCGCGCGGTGTGCTGGTCGTCGGCGGGGTCGATCGGCTTCAAGGGCTCGCGCAAGGGCACGCCCTACGCCGCCCAGCAAGCTTCGGTGTCGGCCGCGGGCGTGGCGCGCGACCAGTACGGCATGAAATCGATCGAAGTGCGGGTGAAGGGTCCGGGATCAGGGCGCGAGTCGGCGGTGCGCGCGCTGGCCTCGGCGGGGCTGCACATCGTCAGCATCCGGGACGTCACGCCCATTCCCCATAACGGTTGTCGGCCGCCAAAGCGCCGCCGGGTCTAGCGGGCGCGGGGGCGGAAACGCAAAGGAGAAGAGCCATTGGCAAGACATCGTGAAGCGGTTTGCCGGTTGTGCCGTCGGGAAGGGCAGAAGCTCTTCCTGAAGGGCTTGCGGTGTTTCACCGAGAAGTGCGCCATTGAGAAGCGCAACTTCGTTCCCGGGCAGCACGGCCAGGCGCGGCGGGCCAAGCTGGCCGGCTACGGGCTGCAGTTGCGCGAGAAGCAGAAGGTGAAGCGCACCTACGGGCTGCTGGAGCGGCAGTTCCGCACCTACGTGGAGAAGGCGGAGCGCGCCAAAGGCCCCACGGGCGACAACCTGATCGTGATGCTGGAGCGCCGGCTGGACAACGTCGTCTGGCGCATCGGCCTGGCGAGCTCGCGGGCGCAGGCGCGGCAGATCGTGCTGCACGGGCACGTCCAGGTGTCGGGCCGCAAGGTGAATATTCCGTCCTATCTGGTGAAGGTGGGCGAGGAGATCGCGCTGAAGGAAAAAATGCACCAGAACACCATGGTGCTCGAGGCGCGCAACCTGGCGCAGAGCCAAAATGCGGCACCGTGGCTCGAGATCGACCGCGAACACTTCAAGGCGCGCGTGGTGGCCCTGCCCAAGCGCGAGGACGTGCAAACGCCGCCGATGAACGAGCAGCTCATCGTGGAGCTGTATTCGAAGTAACCGGGGCGGACGCAGAAGAAAAACAAGTTTCGATTTTCAGCTCCGATTCAAGGGAGAGGGAGGACTGCCAAGATGTGGAAAGGATTTCAGAGACCGAAACGGTTGGCGGCCGAGCTCGAGTCGCTCACCGATAAGTACGGCAAATTCTCGGCGCAGCCGTTCGAGCGCGGCTGGGGCACCACCGTGGGCAACGCCCTGCGGCGGGCCCTGCTCAGTTCTATCGAGGGCGCGGCCATCACCGCGGTGAAGATCGAGGGCGTGCTGCACGAGTTCTCGTCCATCCCCGGCGTGGTCGAAGACGCCACCGACATTATCCTCAACCTGAAGCAGGTGCCGCTCAAGCTGAACAACGATCAGGCCAAGACCATCTACCTCAACGTGGAAAACCCCGGCGTGGTCACCTCGGGAATGATCGAGGAAGACGCCGACTTCGCCGTGCTGGACAAGAGCGTGTATATCGCCACGGTGAGCGAGGGCGGCAAGTTGCAACTGGAGATGCGGGTGAAGAACGGCCGCGGCTACGTGGCCGCGGACCGCAACTTCGACGAGGACCTGCCCATCGGGTACATTCCGGTGGACTCGGTGCACTCGCCGGTGCGTAAGGTGAACTACGCCGTGGAAGCCGCTCGCCTGGGCCAGATGACCGACTACGAGAAGCTGGCGCTGGAAGTGTGGACCAACGGCGCCATCACCCCGCAGGACGCCATCGGCCTGGCCTCGAAGCTGGTGAAGGACCACATGAGCATCTTCATCAACTTCGAAGAGCAGCCGGATCTCCCCGAGGAAGCGGTGGAGTCCTACAACGACCCGCGGCTGGAGCACCTGGACCGCTCGGTGGAAGAGCTGGAGCTTTCCGTCCGCTCCTACAATTGCCTGAAGAACGCCAACATCCAGAGCATCCGCGAACTCGTCCAGAAGAGCGAAAACGAGATGCTGAAGACCAAGAACTTCGGCCGCAAGTCGCTCAACGAGATCAAGGAGATCCTGCACCGGATGGGCCTGAGCCTGGGGATGAAGTTCGACGAGCACGGCCGCATCATCTGGCCGCCGCTGCCCAGCCAGACCGCTCCGCCCACGCCGGAGGAGACTGCCGGGCTGTAAGCGCCTGGGCAAGCGACCATGCGACACCTCAAATCGGGCTCCAAGCTCGGGCGCAACCCGGCCCATCGCCGGGCGACGCTGCGCAACCTGGTGACCAACATCATCGAGCGCGAGCGCATCACCACCACACTCACGCGGGCCAAAGCCGCCCGGCCGGTGGTCGAACGCATGATCACACTGGGCAAGCGCGACACGCTGCATGCGCGCCGTCAGGTGGCCGGCTACCTGATGACCCCGGCGGCCACGCAAAAGCTCTTCCGCGATATCGCCCCGCGCTTCGCCGACCGCCCCGGAGGCTACACGCGCATCGTCCATGCTGGCTGGCGCATCGGCGATGGCGCCCGGGTGGCTATCCTCGAGCTGATCGGCTCCGAACTGAAGAAGAAAGATAAGAAGGAGAAGGGCCGCAAAAAGGAAGCTCCGGCAGAGAGCAAGGAACAGAAGGCCAGCGCGTAGCCGGCCACCGACGGGCAGGGATCTTTCCTCGCCCGCCCCGATTCGTCGGGGCGGGCTTTTTCTTTGCCGGGTGGGAGGCTGACGGAGGGATGCTCAGGCGGGCGTGCCGGCGCGACGCGAGCGCAGGAGCGCGTAGGCCCAGGCCAGTAACTGGGCGGCCGCGGCGCCGTAGGTGTCGAGTAAGGAATCGAGCGGTGACCCAGTCCGCTCGGGCACAAACGCTTGGTGCAGCTCGTCGAGCACGGCGTAGCAGGCGGCAATGAAGACGGCGGCCAGCCCCCAGGCAAGTTTCCAACCGCCGCGCTGGCCGCGAACCCCGCGCAGCAGAAGGAGGCTGAGGATGAAGTATTCGATGAAGTGAGCAGATTTGCGGATTACGCCATGGAGCATCGCAAGCGTTTCCGGCGAGGCCTGCGGGAGCAGCCAGTGGAGCAGCGGAAGGATGAAGCGCGAGGTGGACGACGCCGAGAAACTCGCGGTGGAAAAGACCCAGATAAGGGCCGCCCAAGCGATCGCCGGAGCCCACTGTCGCAGCCCGCGCATACTAATCGAGCGGGCCCACGGATGCGTCCCGCGGCGGCGAGCGCTGTACATTTTTGGCGGGTTGCGCACGATGGGGCGGGCGGCTATTCCACTTGGTAGTTCGGCGCCTCGCGGGTGATGATCACGTCGTGGACATGGCTCTCGCGCAGCCCGGCCGAGGTGATGCGCACGAAGCGCCCGCGCTCCTGAAGCTCTTTCAGGTTGCAGACGCCGCAGTAGCCCATGCCGCTGCGCAGCCCGCCCACCAGTTGGTCCACCAAGGCGCCGAGCGAGCCTTTGTAGGGCACCCGGCCCTCCACACCCTCGGGCACGGATTTGCCGCGGTCGGCGCCTTCCTGGGCGTAGCGGTCGGCCGAGCCCGCTTCCATGGCGCCCAGCGAGCCCATCCCACGGTAAGACTTGAACGTGCGCCCCTGGTAGAGGATGGTCTCGCCGGGGGATTCCTCGGTGCCGGCAAATAGCCCCCCGACCATCACTACCGACGCTCCGGCGGCGATGGCCTTGGAGATGTCGCCCGAATACTTCACCCCGCCGTCGGCGATCAGCGGCACGCCCGTGCCCTGGGCGGCGCGCGCGGCTTCCAAAATGGCGGTGATCTGGGGCACGCCCGCGCCGGTGACAACGCGCGTGGTGCAGATCGAGCCCGGCCCGATGCCCACTTTCAGCCCGTCAATGCCGAGCGCTATCAAATCTTTGGCGCCCTCGAAGGTGCCGACGTTGCCGGCGACCAGTTGCATCTCCGGCAGCTTGCGCCTCACCTCGCCGATGGCCTCCATGACGCGCGTGGAGTGGCCGTGGGCCGTGTCGATGGCCAGCAAGTCCACTTTGGCCCGCGCCAGCTCCTGGGCGCGTTCGAGAAAATCGCCCGTGGCGCCGATGGCCGCGGCCACGCGCAGGCGTCCGTGCTCGTCCTTTGCGGCGCTGGGGTACTCGAGCTTTTTCTGGATGTCTTTGACGGTGATCAGGCCCTTCAGGTTGAAGTCCTTGTCCACCACGAGCAGCTTTTCGATGCGGTGCTTTTGCAAGAGGCGCTCGGCCTCATCGAGCGTGGTGCCCACGGCGACGGTCACCAGGTTTTCCTTGGTCATCACCGCGCTCACCGGCTGGTCAAGGTGCTTCTCGAAGCGGAGGTCGCGGTTGGTCAGGATGCCCACCAGGCGCGGGCCGCGGGTGACCGGCAGGCCCGAGACGCGGTACTTGTTCATCAGCTCGAGGGCCTGGCGCACGGAAACCTCCGGCGAGATGGTCACCGGGTCCACGATCATCCCGCTTTCCGAGCGCTTGACGCGGTCCACCTCCTCGGCCTGCCGCTCGACCGACATGTTGCGGTGGATGAAGCCGATGCCGCCCTGGCGGGCAATGGCGATGGCCAGGCGCGATTCGGTGACCGTATCCATGGCCGCCGAAACCAGCGGGATATTCAGCGCGATCCTGCGCGTCAGGCAGGTGCGCGTGTCCACCTCGGTGGGAAGCACCGAGGACTTCCCCGGCAGCAGCAGTACATCGTCGAACGTCAGCCCTTCGGATATGTTTCCGTCCCTCATGGTGTCCTCATCCCGCGAGAAAAATTAGCCTCTAAAACGCCGCAGGGCCGACGCATCGTCGGCCCGCGCTAGGTTCATGCCCGGTTGTACCCACCACATTCATAGATGAACCGACCATTCTAGGCGCGCCGGGCGACCAGGTCAAGCACAGCCTGGCGCGGTTGCGTGGCCCCGGCGGCTGGCGTAAAGTTTTCGCGCCCATGGACCCGTTCGAGCCGCATGCACTGCTGCGCCATGCCCACCTGATGACGCTGGCCGCGGCGTTCTGGCCGCGACGGTTCCCGCGGCTGGGACCCGCAACCGAGCGACTGTTTGAAGTCGAGCCCGGCACGCGCCTTCTGGCGAAATGCCATTGGCAGTCCGAGCCGCGGCGCCATCCGACGATTGCGCTGGTGCACGGTCTGGAGGGCTCAAGCGAGTCGCTCTACATGCTGGGGATTGCGGAGAAGGCCTTTGCGGCGGGCTTCAACGCTGTGCGGCTCAACCAGCGCAACTGCGGCGGCAGCGAGCGGCTGACGCCCACGCTCTATAACTCCGGCTTGTCGGGCGACTACCGCGCGGTACTGCGCGAGTTGGTGGAGAGCGACGCGCTGCCGGAGGTTTTCTTCGCGGGCTACTCGATGGGCGGCAACCTGGTGCTGAAGATGGCCGGGGAGCTGGGCGCCGAGGCGCCGGCGCAGCTACGCGCGGTGTGCGCGGTGAACCCGGGGCTCGACCTGGCCGCCTGCGCCGATGCGGTTGCCAGGCCGCAGAACTTCCTCTACGAGTGGAATTTCTTGCGCGGGTTGAAGCGGCGGCTGCGCTACAAAGCGCGGCTATTTCCCGGGCGCTACTCGCTCGACGGGCTGGGGCGGGTGCGCACGCTGCGCGAATTCGACGACGCCATCACCGCGCCCGCCTTCGGCTATGCCGATGCGGATGAGTACTACGATCGCGCCAGCGCTCTGCGCGTGGTAGCGGCAATCCGCGTCCCCACGCTGATCGTGGCGGCGCAGGACGATCCGTTTGTGCCCTTCGCCTCGTTCCGCGACCCAGCCCTCTCCGCCAACCCGCACATCACGCTGCTCGCGCCGCCCGAGGGCGGGCATTGCGCCTTTATTTCACGCGCGGAGGGCGACGAGCGGTTTTGGGCAGAAGCGCGGGTGATGGAGTTCTGCCGGCAGCACCGGGAAACGAGTGGAGAGCCGCGGGTCGAGGGTCGCCAACCGAAGACTTAACATCTTGTTGAAAAAAAGTCTTTGGCTGTCATTCTGAGCGAAGCGAAGAATCTCTCTTGTGCGAAAAGCCAGAGAAAAGAGGGATTCTTCGTCGCCTTCGGCTCCTCAGAATGACCCCCAATGAAGTTTTTCAACGAACTCTTAAAGAGTGAAAAAGCGGCGGTCGCGCCGGGATTCGGGCGGCCAAGTTTCAACTTCAGAGTGTCAGCTTCGGCATTAGCCCGCCGGGCGCTTGCAACAGGAAAGGAAATTAGGGGCACGGCGTCCCTTGGGCTCCGCTGGGGACAAGTGCCGTGCCCCCACAGTCATTCGCAGAGCGCCGGGGATTGGTCAGCGGCGGGACTTGTTCTTCTCCGGGAAGTAGCTGACCTCCACGGGCTGCTCGAGCCGGAATTCGAGCTTTGTCTCCGAAGGGATGCGCACCTGCTTGCCGTGGGTGAGCACCTGGATGGCCGTGCCGGATGCGGCGCCCACCCCGGCGCCGATAGCCGCGCCCTTGCCGCCGCCGGCAATCGCGCCGATGACGGCGCCGATGGCCGCGCCGCCACCGATGGTTGCGGCGGTGCGCTTGCCGCGGGAGGTGCCCACTTGCTGGTACTCGCTGCTGGAGAGCGTATAGGACTTGCCCTGGAATTCCATGCGCACCAGCTCAAGCCGCAACTCGCTGCGCCCGCTCAGGCGGCCTGCCGAGCGCGCATCCACCAGCTTGACGTACACATCGGTCCCGGCGGGCACGACGATTTCGTTGTCCACGACGAGCGGGGCATCGAGCGAGGCGCGAAAGATTTCACCCGTATGGTTCACCTCGGAATCAACGGAATCAATCATGCGGATGGTGACCGATGTTCGCGCCGGGATTTCCACCTGCTTTGGCTGCGGCGGTGTAGGCGGCGCTGGCGGAGCCGGTGCGGCCGCGGGCGATTGCGCAGAAACAGGAGTGGGTGGCGGTGGCGGCGCTTCCTGGCGCAGAGGAGTCACGAGCGTGCGCCGGATGAATTTTCGCGCCGGGGCGGGCTGGGGCGGGGGATCGGACCTGCTCTCGGGCAGCGCCGGTGCTTCGGCGAGCTTGACGCCCATGCGGTCGTTGACCTTGATCACCCCCGGCGTCTCCGAGGCAATTTTGAAGGCTAGGTAGCGCGCCGCATCGTTTGGCACCTCGCCCGTAAGCGTGACTTCACCACTTTTCGCGGTGACATCGAGGCTCGCGCCCTTCAGTTGCGGATCGGAGAACATTTTGGCCTTGATGTCGGTGGCGACCTGCTGGTCGCTGCGCGCCCGCGAACAGCCGGCGGCCAGCCCCAGCGCCAGCACGAGCACTAGAAGCAACATTGCTGACCTGCGCATGACTCCTCCTGACCGGATCCAACCCTCGCGCGGACGGGTTGCGCGGAGAACGGTTGTCCTGCTGGGAATGCTTCCCCAGTCTACTAGGATGCGCGGAGCCGGCCAAATGGTGCCTGGGCGCGGCCTGGTGCGGGGAGAACGCCATCTGCGCTGGCTGCCGGCGGAGAGAGGTGGCGCCAATTCGTGGTGAGCCTGACAGCAAGGGTCAGCGAGAGGTGGCGAGCGCCTGCTCGATTTTGGCCACCAGATCGCGCGTCGGGCCGGCAAAGGGCCCGTCGGGCTCCAGCCGGAGGTATTCTTTGAACTCCTGCAGGGCCGCCGGCGCATCGCGCTTGCGCATCAGGATGTTGCCCATCAGCAAGTGGGCCACAGGCCACTCGGCCCGCAAGGCGAGCGCCTTCCGGGCATGGGGTTCTGCGGTCTGCCAGCGGCCAAGTGCCCAATACACCCTACCGAGTTCGTAGTGGCCCTCCGCGGCTTCCGGGTTCAACTCCAGGCCCCGGGCCAAAGGTCTCTCTGCCGCCCCGAAGCTGCCCTGCATGTTCAGGCAGGCACCCAGGGCCAAGTGCGCAGCGGCCAAACTATCGTCGAGTTCGATCGCCTTTCTGAGTTCAGATTCTGCCTCTTTCCACATGCGCAAGTCCATGTATGCTGTGCCTAGGCAGAGATACGCCTGCGCGTACGTGGGCAGGATCTCGATGGCTCTGCGGAAATGGGGAAGGCTCCTTTCCGGGGCCCCGCTATCGACCAGCAGCTTGTGACCCTTGTCGAATTCTCTCTTGGCACCTTCGGGAATGACGAGCTGCTGCACTGAGATTTTTCTTCCCGAAGCCGCTGGTGGCGCTGGGGTCAGCGCTTGAGGGATCGGCTGTAAATCGAGTATGACGTAAGCTGTGGGACCCATCGTGAGGTCTACCCGTTGAGAAACTTCGCGATAGCCTGGATGCTGAGCCTTGATCACAAAGACGGCCTGTGGAATTTGAATGAAAATGAATTTTCCCTGGCTGTCGGTCTGGGTCTGCGCAATCAGACCGCCATGGCCGCTTTCAAGTGCAATCAGGATGCCCATGGGAGCCGCCGGGCCATGCGCGTAGCGCACTTGGCCTCTGATTTGGGTTAGCGGGGGTGCGGGTTTGGGTTGTGCCTGGGGCCAGGTAGCAAGCGGACAGGTGGTCACACTCGCCGCGACCAAGATGCATTTCAGTAGTGGGCTGCGTTTCACTGGAAGCTACTACATGGCGTCAAGCATACTGCTTCCGACAGAAAATAGAAAGGGGAGGGCGTAAAGCCCTCCCCCTTTGAAAAGGCGAGCCAGGCTAGAACTCGAAGCGCACCATGGCACGTGCAGAGAAGGGTCGCTGGAAGCCCCTCCTTCTATCGTCAGGTTTCAAGAAGTCCACATTCTTCGTGCCGAATGATGCGTCTTCGTTTTGGTCAATCTGGAGTTGGCGCCTTGCATTGGCGATATTGAACAAGTCCATACCGAAGCGCAGCTTCATTTTCTCGGTGAGCCGCCACGGATAATCGACATGAATGTCCACCGTGCCTGTAACCGGTAGGCGGCCCAGAGCTCCCCGGCCACCGACCGGAACTTCGCCGGAGTTCAAGTAAGCCGGGTGAGCCTTCAACCGGTTAATCGGGATGCCTTGCTCTACACGGACACCCACGCCTAGCGTCAACCCCTTCAGCGCGCTGCGATCAAGCACGTAGCTGGAATACACGTTCACAATGTGCCGGCGGTCGGTGTTGAGTACGCCCGGCTTGAACTGGTCGCCCAGCAAGCCGAATATGCCCTCGGTGAAGTCGAACAGTGAGCTGATGGAGGGGTCGGTCTGCCCGTTGTCATTGCGAAACGCACCTTCAAAGTTCCCGAAGAGCTTGGCAATGCGCCAGTTGGCGCGCAATTGCCAGTTCTTCGTAAATGACTTGTTGACTTCAATTTCCACCGCCCAGTAGTTACGGAGGGCGTTGGGGAACCCATCGGGGACACCATCTGGGGTAGGCTCACCACCGAAGAGGACTCCTGGTAGTGGATCGCCCAAAGCATCCGTCCAAACTGGAGCATTCAGCCCCGGGTAGCAAACCGCGCCGAGGGTGGTCTGGAACGTATCCTCGACCGGATCGAGGAAGAATGGAGTGGGATTCGCATTTGCGTCGTTGCAAGCTGATGGCCAGCCTGTAGTGGTATTTCCTGGTGTAGCTCCAGGAGTATAGGTGATAGGCTTCTCGTTAACGTACAGGTCGGTAGTCTTTTTGACGTTGAAGATCAGGTAGTTTTGGTTGAGACCGGCATTGGTGGCCTCGGGCGAAATACCGGCGCCGTCCTCCACGATTCGCTTCATGCGACGGTCGATGTACCGAGCGCTGACGACCACCCCACCTTTGAATTCGTGTTCGAAGCCGACCACGAATTCATCGAGGTATTCCATTTTTGTGCCTGGTGCGATGCCAGTGGTGGACTGTGCAAGAGAAAAGGGATTGCCACCCGTGCCCCCGGGCGCCCGATTCAGCAAGTGCGCGGCATCTAAAACCGGCGTCACCCCGCCGAACTGGTTGATCACCACCTGCCGATTAGGTGCAGTGCCAGTAAACTGGGGCGCGAAGCGCAGAAGGAGAATGCTTACCTCGTTGGTCAGCGAGCGTTCGGCCATGTCGAGCGGAATCGCGTAATTGTACCGGCCGAAGTTGGCATAGGCTTTGGTCCGGCGGTTCCCCCATGGATCCACGATCACGCCTACACGCGGCGACCAGTTTCCGGTCCAGGTGTACTTGACCAGCTCGCCCTCCATGTGCTGTTGCTCCCAGCGCAGCCCGAGGTTCATCGTGATGTACTTGCTCGGGCTCCAAGAGTCCATCACGTAAGCGGCGTGGAACGCGCCCTCGGTTTTGAACTTGACGGGCGCAAAGATCTCATTCCGGTCTCCCCGAAGGAATACGCGCCGCGGTGAACTGAACCCTGGGATAGTCATACGTGGGCAAAGGGTGCAACTCGAAGCAGCTAGACGTAAAGAGAATTCAGGCTGGCTTGGCTGGCCGATGAACTGCGCTGGCACCCCCATGGAAGTAAGTGCAAGTCCGGCAGCATTCGTCGCCGGGAGCAGGTAGCTTGGACCGCTCCGCGACCGGGTACCCTCGTAGAAGGGCCTCTCGTAGCGGTAGCCTATGTTGAAAGAATGTTTTCCAGCAAACCTGAATTCCTTCGTGGTGTCAATGTTAGCCCCGTACGTGTTGGACTTAGTGGGCTCAACAAAGCCTAGGCCGACAGACGTAAAGATGCCACGTTGGCCAGGCAAGCCCGCGGCCTGAGTACGGTCGATAATCCGATGGAGGTCAGCGAAACCGGTTTCATTGAACTCATTGAATCCCCACGTGAAGGAAGCATTCACGAACCAGGAGGGTGTGATTGCACCGTTGTAGCGCGCCGCCAAATTGCGCGTGCCGAATTCTAACTTAGTGAAAGCTGTCTGGTTATCCATCACTAGCCTGCGGAACGCGCCTCTACTGGTATGGGAAGGGTCGCCGAAAATAGACGATTCCACCGAGTGTTTGTCGTTGAATTTGAACGTCCCCTTGAAGGCGTAATTCAAAGTGTTTGTCCGCAGGTTCATCTCCCCCAAACTAGACAGTGCGAATAGTGACGGGGTGCGCACCAACTCATGCTTGTAGGAGGGGTTAATCGAGCCAAAGATGAAGAACTTGTCCCGCAGACCTGGGATATAACCGCCCACTTCCGCACTGGCATCGTAGCCCTGCTCGTTGATCGTTTTACCGAGCAGGTTCGTGCGGCCAAAATCGTCCGGATGCAGTCGAGTTGCTTCGAACTGACGCGGTGCAAAATATCCAGCTATTGCGCCGTGATAGGTGTTGCCGCCCGACTTGGTCACGATTTGGATGATACCCCCCGTGGCCCGGCCATACTGCGGCTCATAGCCGCCTGTCTTCACCTGCACTTCCTTGATGAAGGAGAGGTTAATTCCAGTGCCGAGCGAGCCGTAGATGCGGGAGAAAATTCCCAATCCGCCGAAGGAAGCGTCGGTGATATTGACCCCATCGGCGACATAAAGGTTTTCAAGGCCTGAGCCGCCGGAAATCGACGGGTTCGATGGGCCTGACCCTCCCCCGGACGCAACGCCGGCGCTCAGGTAGAACAACCCCGCTACTCCGCGCTGGACCGGGACCTGGCGATAAAACGTGTCAGAAAGATTGGCGCCGATCGCCGTCGAAGAGGTGTCAACGGCAACTCCTCCAGCCGTCACCTCAATCGTCTGCGTAATCTGACCCGTCTCCAGGGTGACGCGGATGGCGGTCGTCCGGCCGGTAAGGACTTCATAGCCTTTGCCTTCCCACGCTTTGAAGCCTTGTTTCTCGACTCTAACGGAGTAGATACCTGGAATCAGCAAGGGGAACAGGAATTCCCCCTCTTTATCCGAGTCTTGTGTCTTTCTGCCTGTCGTACCGGTCAGCGTGACCTTAGCGCCCGGTACAACGCCGCCGCTGGTATCATACAGAGTACCTCCTAGATTACCTTTCACAGTCGACTCTTGGGCGGCAGCGGGGAGTGCGCAGGTAGCCAGCAGGGCTACGACTAGGCCCCCGAGAAACCATTTTTTATACATTTCCAAAACTCCTTTTTCCCGTTTTCTTACCTGGAGATGCTCCGCAGGGGTTAAGCGAGTTCGGTGCACAAGGGAGATGCACCCATGCCCCCTTGGGAAAAGACGACCCGTTGTGGGCATCTTGCGTGCCAAACCTGTCAAATTTAGCACCCTTTGTGAGCCGCGTAGTTTCAATTAGTTAGACACTACTTTGGCATGGCCTTGATAAGCCCGTGAGGAGGTCTACGAAAAACAGTATTTTCATATATTGAATGGTATAGGGTTTGGGTTCCAATGCCATCCAAGCCTTGGAAGGGGAGATCTAAGAAGGGCGCCAGTTAAGGCAGGGTAGGGGGGGGCATCAGGGCCTTGGCCTTGCGTTCCAGTTCCGCGGCCTTCTGCAACTCCCCCGATCGTTGGTAGGAGGAAGCAAGAGCGAGGTATAGGGGCCCGCTGTCAGTTTTGATCGCCACGGCCGATTCCAGGAGACCGATGGCCTTTTTGGTATCGCCTGTTTTCTCCAGGCTCTCGGCCATCCGGAGAATGGTTTGATCTTTGGTCTGGTTTGTGATTCCCGCACGGGCATACAAACTTGCAACTGCGGAGAATTCCTGACGGGCGAAATAGGAGTCGACCAGCTTGGCGCGTGCCTCCTCGTGTCCGGGATTCTTCTGCAAGGCCCGCTGGAATGACTGTGTCGCGCGTTCCTGCTGCCCGAGGGCCAGATAACACAACCCGCGTTGAAAGTCAGTCACACCTTGGCGTATGTCTTCGAGACTCTGTGAGTCATAGACGTCCCAGGGGTGGGGTGAAGCGCCAGCGGCTCCCACGCGGAAGCCCAAGGTCGCATAGGTCCTTTGCTGGTTCTCCAAGTCGACCAGGGTGACCGTGAGCCGATAGTTGCCCGGTATGGCGTCAGCCAGAGAAAGCCTCTTGCCGCTCAATAATGACCCGGCAGCATCGAATTGCTCTCTGCTGATTTCTTCTCGGACTGTTTTGAAGTCCCCGCGCGCCCCTGGGCGTCCAAAGACGTATTCGGCCGACAATTTTTTATTCACGAATTGGCGCGGATCAGTGGGTGGTCCCCAAACTTGATAAAAGATCTCAAGATCTTGTCCCTGTGCGAGGATGAGTTCCTTCCCGACATGGGGCGTGAACCGGACGCCGGCCACGCTGAAGGGCAGCGCGGCTGACAGCGTCGGATCTACGGTCTCCGCGGCGAAGAAGGGAACGAGATCTGTCAAGCGGATCCCCTCCGACGGGACTTCCGGAACTACAACCTCTTTCTCCGCGCGAAACACCACGCTCTTCAGCTGGTTCGTCAGCAGAAATTCCAGTTTGTATTGGCCGGGCGGTAACGGCAGCCAGCCTTCGTAGCCGAAGGCTTTGTTGCGGATCCGGTCTAACTCCTCTTTTCGGAAGTAGTGCGAGAGCACCTTCTCCTGGGAAAGAATCAGCTTTCCATCACGGGTAGAGACGCGCGCGGTCACCGCGATCGAGTAGTAGTAGCGCCCGTCATCGGTCTGTGCCAGTGCGAAGTCTTCGGGTCGTTGCAGACGTAGAGCATAGTGCAGCCGGGTAGTACCGTCGGGATCGCGCAGAGGCACGGCCAGTGCCTGGAGGGTTTCGCCGCCTACGATCAGTCGCGAGGTGACGCTTTCCAACATTCTCCGACCGTACTCGAGGCTGGCTTTGCTCAGCGGATGGTTTGCGAGGTTGCGGATTGTAGCGACCAGTAGGTCGGATTGCAGGCTGGACGTCGCAGTCTGCATGTCCACCGGCTCGTCTGGAAGCAGGCTAAGTGTGGTGCGGGCTACCTCGCGGCCGGCTTCTTTGTCGATAATGCGAAGTGCCGCAACGCGGTTATTCACCGCGCGAGTCGTGGTGATTAGCTTTTCAGGTCCATCAAAGTATGGGCTGTAAAGGCGAAAGTCGCCGATATTCTCCCGCTGATAGAACACCAGGTAGAAAAACGGTGGCAATGCTGGGTCTGAAGCCGAATAAAACCAGATCTCCATTGGCCGTACCTTTTGCAGACCCAGGTAGAACGCGCGCTGCTGCGGCGGGCCGAGCAGAATATAGACACGACCGCGGTCAGCGCGCCAGCCGTCCGTTCCTGATCCTGTGCTGAAATGATCGTTCGCGTGTTGGATGCGCCGATAGTGTTCCTCGCGGAACGGGTTGGTCGGCGCACCAGGCGTAGGGTTGCGAATCTCCCAGAACTCCTCGATGAATTTGTCGCGGTCTTCATCTCTGGCCAGCCGCAGGAAGGCGTCGTGCTCTTCCTTGCTGATGATGTACACCACATCTTTGTCGAGCCATTCGCGGTAGCGCTGTGGGAGCTTGTCCTTTTCCTTGGCCAGGGCCACACCGGCGCCGAGGAGTAAGACCAGGGCCAGCGCCGCGGAGATGCCTCGCACCGAGCCGCTCCGCCAGCGGGCCGGGGCGGTGCGCGAAGCAGACAGACGAACAGGATTCCCTATCATGTCGGAACACCCGTGTCTCGGTTGCTCAATCACCTTACGATGCTACAGGAAGGCCAAGGGTTGAAGCAACCCTGCGCTTCTATCGCGGGGGCGTGGGTTGGAGTAGAATCGCGCGCACAGAGGGGATGCATGCCTCCGAGATCTTTCGCCGAGTTCTGGCCGCACTACGTGCTGGCGCATCGCCACCCGGTGACACGCGGGTTTCACTTCACCAGCACGCTGGCCGCCTGGGGCCTGGTGGTCGCGGCGATCCTGCTGCGCAGCGCCTGGCTGGTGGTCGCGGCGCTGGGGGTTCCCTACGCACTGGCCTGGTTTTCACACTTCTTCGTCGAGCACAACCGCCCGGCAACCTTCGGCCATCCGCTGTGGTCCTGGCTGGCGGATCAGAAGATGGTTGCGCTGATGCTGGCGGGGAAGATGTCCGAGGAAGTCCGCCGGTGCGCGGAGAAGGCCTGAGACGCTCGCTCGCCGTGCGAGGCAATCCTGACAGGTGATATCGAGCAGATAGGAACAGGCGCGACCCTTAGCCGGCCGCGGCGCGATCACTCGAGCCGTGTAGCAACCAGGCGATGGCCCTGCAGGAGCAGGTCAATGGCGAGCGGCGGGCGGATACCTGCGCCCTGCACCACGTCGCCGCGCGCCCACGATCCATCCGGCAGCGTGCCCAGGCGCAACGGGTCATAGACAGTGCCGTTGCAGGCGTCGGCCACCATCGGATGATTCGCGCGATAGCCGAACTGTCGGGCCAATCGGCTAAGGTCGGTGATGTACTCCAACTCGCAGCGCCCGAACGGGGCGTGGAGCGAGAAGGCCCAGAAAGAAGCAGCGCGGCCGGCGCCGGCATTGGGTAGGCGGACGACCATGGCCGGAACTGTCTCGCCCGAGAGCCGCTTGCGGAAGAGGAATTTTTTCGACGACCAGGGATGCGCGAGCTCTTGGAGCGTGGCAACCTCGGCCAAACCTTCGGCCGCGCCGGGCGCGGGGTTCGGAGGCGGCGTCGCCGGCGGAGGGACGGGGAGCAATTCCTGCGGCGTTTCGGCGGTTGCCGAGAGCGCCGCGGCGGACGGGCGCGACGCGCGCAGCATCCACCAGGCAATCATTGCTCCCAGAATGAGCGCAGCCGCGAGCGGCGCGGCGAGCTTCGCCGCGGGCGGCCAGCCCGGGCGCTGGCCGGCGTTTTCCGGCTCCTCGGGCTCGGGCGTCAGGCCCGGAATGCGCGGCATGGCCGGCTTGAAGTGGTCGAGCTTTTCGGGGTCATCCGCCATATCGGTCAGTCCTTGCGCATGGCGCGGGGCGCCGGGAGATGTGCGAGAAGTCGCAGGAAGGCACTGGCGCGAGCATGGCGGCGTACGTCAATCGGCGGGCTTCACTTCGACAGAGTGGTGTCGCAAGTACTCCTGGAGGTTGGCCAGGCAAAGCAGCACCTCGAGCAGGTTGGCGCGCTGCGCGGCGGTGTGCGTACGGCCATTGAGCGAGAGCGACTGCACAGCGAAATCGGCGTCTGCCAAGAGCCAGTCCAGTGTGTGCCGGTCCAGAGGCTGGCCCTGGCGGCAAAGTTCCAGCGCTGCGCGCAGGCGCACGAGGGCCTGCTCGAGGAAATGGTCCAGGCAAAGCACTTCCCGGGCCAGGGTTGGGAGTACAGCCTGGTCGCAACCGGCCACCTGGCAGGAACGAAGCGGGGCCGTCACCCGAGGACACCCCCGTCCTAGTTAGCGGAACCAATAAACCGCGTGCAAACCGCCTGCCAGTCGCCGGCGGAGGGGACGCCAAAGCAATGCAAGCGTTTAGCTTGCCTGGGCCGCACGCCGACGAGATACACATTCGCATTCGGGGTAGAAAGCTCCCGGTCTGGGAAGTCGGATTCGGCCTGGGTGTGGGGTCATCTCGCGAACGGAGACAGCGCGGGCAGGTATTCGGCACGTAGCCAGGTCACGCAGAAGGAGCCAGGAAAGACAGGGCCGGCTTGGTGAATCCCCCGGCCCAGGGATCGGGCGCCGATCCCGCTACTCGCAAGTGTTGCGGCTAGAAGTGGAGGAAGTGAAAAACGACGCCCGCCTGAACCTGTATGTTTCTCTCCCACACCTTGAAGAAGTGGGTCGCCAGGTAGTCGCTTTGAAACCGCAAGGAAAGCCGTGGGCCAATCTTGACGTCTAGGCCGCCACCCACTAAATAGCCGAGGGCGATGGTGCTGTTGCCAGGGGTCCGGGGAAAGAGATGGGTTCCTCCGAACAGGGCATGACCCCAGGGCTCGAGCTTTGCGTTGTGGCGGTAAGCGATATGCGGGCCGCCACCGTAAAAGACGAGTTTTGCCCTTTGACTTGGCGAGAGAGGACTGCCGGGGGTGTGGCCCCAGGCAGCCGCGCCATTCCCCTCCAGCCCAAACCAGTCGTTCAAGTATCCGGTCAGGGAAGCATTGAATCCGTGCATCGAGATGCTGGAACCTGCCGGCGGCCGGAAGCGAATATAGTTGTAGTTGATGCCGAGCTGCCAGCGGAAGAGGTCCGAGGGGACGCCGCGCGCCGGACGCGCGGTGGCGCTGCCCGGATCGCCGGAGGCGGACGCCGCGGAATTATCCTGCGCCGCCGCAGCAAGAGTAAGACACAGAACTGCCGCACACAACGCCAGAAGCTTTTGCATTGGATGACCCTCCTGGTGTGCCAAGTTCACACCAGCACGCAGTCTCTTTCTTAGCGGACATTGCGCAGGCTGTCCACGCGAATCCCACGGGGGATTTCCTGCCAGTCAACAGCAGGGCGGGCGCGGGGTGGGCGGGTGCGGGAGAGCTGCGAGTGAGTTTTTGTGGTGGGGAGAACAGACGTGCCCGGCGCAGAACTGCGCCAGCTGAACCGGGCAGAAGAGGGCCGACCGCGCCGGCTACGCGGCAGTCAGCCCTATGTTCCGGAACTTACGCTTCCTAAAAGGCGAAGTAGAACCCGGCATTGACCCCCAAGTTATGCTGCGACTGGTGGAAGAGATGGCTATAGACATAGTCCACCTGCGCCAGTTTCAGGATGAAGTGGTTGCCCAAGTTGACGTTGATGCCGCCGCCGGCCCGCAGGATCACGCCAGTGTCGGAGAGAACGTTACTGCCCGGGGTGGGGGTGATGCCGATGTATTGGTCGAAAATCTCATGGCCGATGCGAAGGGCGGTTTCCTCAAATCGGAGGTTCGCTCCGCCAACCCCGACGTGCAACCAGGGCCAGAAGGTATGCTCCCTTCCAAAGGCAGCGCGAATCCCGGCGGTGCCGAACAGGAGGCGTGCGTTCACATCCGGAAAGGGAGTGCCGAAGGCGGCGCCGAAGTCCATTTCGAATCCAAAACAGCTGCTGAGCCAACGGACGTAGGTGGTATCGAAGCCGTGCAGGTTGAAGGCCTGCGTCCGGCCGTCGCTCGAGCCGCGAACGCGAATATACTGATACTCGAAGCCCAGCATGTTTGCGTTCAGGCCGCCGGCAGTCGGAGAGCCATGAGGCGTGGGCGGGGTCTCGGCGGGCGCGAAGGCGCTCGCCGGCCGCGCAGCCAATAGGAAATCATTGTTCGGCAAGACAACCGACGAAGCCAGCGTCCGGTTGAGCAGAAGAGGCTTGTCGGTGTCCTGGCTGCGCCAATGCTCGTAGCCGGTGTCCAAATCGATCTTGAGAACATCTTGCGCCGCTGCCGGCAACGCCAGCAACAGCATGACCCCACAGACCCCAATGGTCCCACAGGCCCACCTGATCTTTCGCATGGGTTTGTCCCTCCTCAGTCTTCAATTACCGGGAAGCAGGGTGTTAAGGCTCGTGGTAGTAAGCAACTTTTTGAATTACTTTGCTACTCTTTTCGGGAGCCGTTGGGCAGCGTTCAGTAAGGACGCAAGCGGAGCTGCGCGTTGGTCGGGAATAACCGATAAGTCCGGCGGCCGGCTCAGCGGCCTTGCCGCAGCACGGCAAGGATTTCTCGCCGGGACCGCAGGGGTCCCCAGTGAAGGCTTCGGGAGGCAGAAGGGGCGCAGGGATCGTTCCGGTGAGTGGAGTGGATCAGGCGGCCTTGCCACAACATTTCTTGTACTTCTTCCCTGAACCGCACGGACAGGGATCGTTGCGTCCGATCTTGGCGCCGGCGCGCACCGGGCGGGGCGCTTCGGCCTGGGCGGGCCCGGCCTGGTATTGCAGCTCTTGCTGCTGGCGTCGCTGGCGGCGCTCGATTTCGCGCGCCTCGTCTTCGGGCCGGGCGGGCTGCATCAGGAATAGGTAGCGGACGGTCTCCGCATCGATGCGCGCCATCATGTCTTCAAACAGGGTGAAAGCTTCTTTCTTGAACTCAACCAGCGGGTCCTTCTGCCCGTAGCCGCGCAGGCCGATGCCTTCCTTGAGGTGGTCGAGGGTGAGCAGGTGGTCTTTCCACTGCGTATCCACGACGTCGAGGACGATGCGCCGCTCGAGCCAGCGCATCATCTCCGCGCCGAAGAGTTTCTCTTTTTCCTCGTAACGCCTCTGCGTGGCGGCGACCAGGCGTTCGACCAGTTCGTCGTGGTTTAGCTTGGCGGGATCCACGTCGGCGGACTTGAGATCGAGGCCGAACTGGTTGAGGACTTCATTGGCGAACTGGGTCGTGTTCCACTGGCTGGGGTGCTGCTCGCGGGGGCAGAAGGTATCGACCAGCTCGATGGCGATGTCTTCGGCGATGCCGAGGACGTACTCCTTCTGTTCTTTGCCCTCGAGCGCGGAGCGGCGGATGGAATAGATGGTCTCGCGCTGCTTGTTCATCACGTCGTCGTACTCGAGTAGGTGCTTGCGGGCCTCGAAGTTCTGCGCTTCGACGGCCTTCTGGGCGTTCTCGATGCGGCGGGAGATCAGCTTGGACTCGATGGGCACGCCCTCGGTCATGCCCAGGCGAAACATCAGCGCCTTGACGCGCTCGCCGCCGAAGATGCGCAGCAGGTTGTCCTCCAGCGAGAGGAAGAAGCGCGACGACCCCGGGTCGCCCTGGCGTCCGGCGCGGCCGCGCAGCTGATTGTCGATGCGGCGGGCCTCGTGCCGCTCGGTGCCCAGGATGTGCAGGCCGCCCAGGGCCACCACTTCGTCGTGCTCGGCGCGGCACTGCTCGGCGAACTGCTCGTAGATGGGCTTCCACTGCTCGAGCGGCACCTGGAAAATGCGGCCCTCGTGCTGGAACAACACCATGCTCGGCGCGCTGCCGCCGTCGGCGCCCCCGCCGTTCGCTCCGACCACCGCGGTGGCCGCCGCGTAGGGCATGGCGATCTTGTTCTTCAGGGAGTGCTCGCGGGCCATGGCCTCGGGATTGCCGCCGAGCAGGATGTCGGTGCCGCGGCCGGCCATGTTGGTGGAGACGGTGACGGCGCCCTTGCGCCCGGCCTGCGCCACGATCTTCGCTTCGCGCTCGTGCTGCTTGGCGTTGAGCACCTGGTGGGCGACGCCGGCCTTCTTCAGCAGCTCGCTCAGGTGCTCGGACTTTTCGATGGAAATGGTGCCCACCAGCACGGGCTGGCCGCGCTGGTGGAGCTGCCGGATGCCGAAGTCGCGGGAGTTGTCCTCCTGGAGGATGCCGTTCACCACGGCATCGAATTTCTCGCCTTCGGTACGATAGACCACGTCCGAGAACTCATGGCGAATCAGCGGGCGGTTGGTGGGGATCACTACGACATCGAGGTTGTAGATCTTGGCGAATTCGGCGGCTTCGGTTTCCGCCGTGCCGGTCATCCCCGCGAGCTTCTTGTACATGCGGAAGTAGTTCTGGAAGGTGATCGTCGCCAGGGTCTGGTTTTCGCGCTCGATCTTGACGCCTTCCTTGGCCTCGACGGCCTGGTGCAGGCCGTCGGACCAGCGCCGGCCGGGCATCTGACGCCCGGTAAACTCGTCCACGATGATGACCTCGCCGTCTTTGACGACGTAATCGACGTCGCGCTTATAGAGCGTGTGAGCGCGCAGGGCCTGATAGACGTGGTGGATGGTCTCCATGTGCGCGGGGTCGTAGAGATTGCCGAGGCCGAGCAGCCGCTCGCACTTGCTGACGCCCTCTTCGGTAAGCGTGGCGGTCTTATGCTTCTCGTCGATGGCGTAGTCAATTTCCTGGATCAGCTTGGGGATGACCTTGTCGATGCGGTAGTACTTGTCGGTGGACTCTTCGGCGGGGCCGGAGATGATCAGCGGGGTGCGCGCCTCGTCGATCAGGATGGAGTCCACCTCGTCCACGATGGCGAACTGGTGGCCGCGCTGGACGCAGTCGGCGAGGTCGTACTTCATGTTGTCGCGGAGGTAGTCGAAGCCGAACTCGTTGTTGGTGCCGTAGGTGATGTCGGCGGCGTAGGCGGCGCGGCGCTCGGCGTCGTCGAGGTCGTGCACGATCACGCCGACGTGCAACCCCAGGGCGCGGTAGATGGGGCCCATCCATTCGGCGTCGCGGCGGGCCAGATAGTCGTTCACGGTGACAATGTGCACGCCGCGCCCGGCGAGCGCGTTCAAGTAAGCGGGCAGCGTGGCCACGAGCGTCTTGCCCTCGCCCGTTTTCATCTCGGCGATCTTGCCTTCGTGCAGCACGATCCCGCCGATGAGCTGCACGTCGAAATGGCGCATGTTCAGCTTGCGTCGGCCGGCCTCGCGCGCCAGGGCAAACGCCGGCACCAGCGCCGGCTCGAGCGCTGCGGCCAGCCGCTGCTTGTACTGCGCATCGTCGGGCTCGAGCCCTTCCAGGCGCTCGGCAACCTGGAGCTTCAGCTCCGCCGTTTTGGCGCGCATCTGGTCGTCGCTCAGCCCTTGCATCTCCGGCTCGAGCGCATTGATGGCCTGGACCAGCGGCGCGATGCGCTTGATGTCGCGCTCGTGCTTGGTGCCGATGAAGCGGGCCAGCACCCGATCGAAGATTTGTTCGACGCGCATGCTCTCTCTTTTAGATGCTCCCGCGATTGCGGCTGGCGACTCGCGGGTCCCTGACACAACAGAAGCAGTCCGGCAGCAACAGGACTGCTTCCCCTGGATTCGCAGGCAGCAGTTCATTGTATCCCGTTCCGCGCATGCGGCGCAAAGTGCGCCGCGGCGCAGGAGAGCCCACTGCTCTGGTGGCTTCCTGGCGGAGTTGTCAGCCTGCGGCCCGTGTGTTAGCTTTCCGTGTTTATCTGCCTGCAAGCGCGATTCTGTGCGCTAACGAATCTCACGCGAGGTGCAGACTTGATCCGCAGCTACCGCGGGCGATTGCCGCAGGTGGCCGCGTCGGCCTACATTGACCCGGCGGCGGTGGTGATCGGCGACGTGACCATCGGCGAGCACTCCAGCGTCTGGCCGTGCGCGGTGATCCGCGGCGATGTCCACTGGATCCGCATCGGCGCGCGCAGCAATATCCAAGACGGCGCGGTGCTGCACGTGATGCGCGACACTTCTCCGCTCGCTATCGGCGACAGCGTGACCATTGGCCACGGCGTCGTGCTGCACGGCTGTACGATTGAATCGCGCGTGCTGGTGGGCATGGGCGCGGTGATCCTGAACAACGCCCGCATCGGCTCGGGGTCGGTGATCGCTGCGGGCACGCTCGTGCCGGAAAACACCGTCGTCCCGCCGGGGAGCCTGTACATGGGCCACCCGGGCAAGTTCCGCCGGGCACTGACGGCCGAGGACCAGGCAGTGATTGATGGCTACGCCGCCCGCTACGTCGAGTACGCCGATACGTACAGGGGGGAAGTGGCGAGTGGCGGGTGACGAGTGGCAAGCGATGATGGCGGAAGCGGAGAGCAAGCCCAAACACTACAAAGATCTCCAAGTCTGGCAGAAGGGAATGCTCCTTGCAAAAACCGTCTATCGCCTAACGGGGGCATTTCCTCCGGAGGAGCGATATGGACTGGTCGTGCAAATGCGCCGGGCTGCGGTTTCAGTTCCCTCAAACATCGCGGAAGGGCAGGCGCGCCAGGGAACCCGTGAGTTTCTGCTCTTCCTTTCGCACGCGATGGGCTCCTTGGCGGAACTTGAAACGCAACTCTTGCTTAGCGAGAATCTGGGATTCTGTGGCACGAAAGGTTCTGAGGAGACTTTGAGGCAGGTCGACGAGCTACAAAGGATGTTGCGAGGGCTGCGAAAGAAGCTCTCTGGTCGTGCTTAGTTTGCTCGCCACTCGTCACTCGCCACTTGTAACCAATGGCTGAGAAGAAACAATACCAGGCCATTAAGGGCGTGCGCGACATTCTGCCGCCGGAGTCGGTGCTGTGGAATCGCGTCGAGCAAACGGCGCGCGATGTCTTCGCCACCTACAACTTCGGCGAAATCCGGCTGCCCATTTTCGAGCAGACCGAATTGTTCGCGCGCTCGGTCGGCGCCGATACCGACATCGTCTCCAAGGAGATGTACACGTTTGTAGGTCGCGACGAAGACTCGATATCGCTGCGGCCGGAGGCGACGGCTTCCGTGGTGCGCGCGTACATCGAGCACGGGATGCACACGCTGCCGGGCGACGTGAAGCTTTACTACATCGGCCCAATGTTCCGTCGCGAGCGGCCGCAGAAGGGCCGCTACCGCCAGTTCTACCAGATTGGAGCTGAAGTCCTCGGTCAGTCCGACCATCCCGCGATTGATGCGGAAGTGATTGAAATGCTTTTTGCATTTTTCGATCGGCTGGGGTTAGCGGGCGCGGCGCTTTACATCAATTCCATCGGCTGCAAGGGGTGCCGCCCGGCCTACGTGGCGAAGCTGCGCGAAGCGCTGCTGAAGGTGAAGGACCAGCTTGGCGCCGACAGCCAGCGGCGCATCGAAACGAATCCCCTGCGCGTGCTGGACTCGAAGCTCGAGAGCGAGCAGGCCGTCATCGAGAAGCTGCCACGCATCGGCGATCATCTCTGCAAGGAGTGCCGCGAACACTTCGCCGCGGTCGAGGAGCAACTGAAGCGGCGCGGCATCGCTTACGAGATCAACTGGCGGCTGGTACGGGGCCTGGACTTCTACATGCGCACCACATTCGAGATGACCGCGCCGGGCCTGGGTGCGCAGAACGCCATCTGCGGCGGGGGGCGTTATGACGGCCTGGTCGAGCTGCTGGGCGGCCCGCCGACCAAAGGGATCGGCTTCGCCATCGGCACAGACCGGCTGGTGCTTTCGTTGCAGGAGTCGGGCCAGCGAGAGGCGGCAAGCCATCTGGACGTTTTTGTGGCGTGGATGGGCGCGGCGGCGTACCCGGCGGCAGTGCAGCTTGCCCGGCGGCTGCGCGGGGAAAAGTTCAGCGTCGAGCTGCCGGCAGAGGAACTGAAATTGAAAAAATCGCTCGGGCTGGCCGACAGGCTGGGCGCGCGCTACGCACTCATCCTTGGAGACGACGAGGTCGCCTCAAGAACTTTTACAGTGAAGCGCTTGGCCGACGGCGAGCAGAAGAAACTCCCCGAATCGGACTTGGTGGCATATCTGAAGGCAGCAAGATAGGCGTAGCCCGCCTCCCCGTAACCACGGCCGGGGTCTTTGACTTTAGAGGCGGGGCACTTTACGGCAAATCCCCGCGTCAGAAGCGCGTTCTGTGCGTCCCGACTTGGTCGGGGACGCGGGCTAAAGTGAAGGGTGTGAGCCTGTGCTCGATTCTCTGGGTAATTTGAAGCGCACGCACTATTGCGGGGCGCTGCGCGCCGGCGATGCCGAGCGCGAGGTGGTGCTGATGGGCTGGGTCCACCGGCGGCGCGACCTGGGGCACCTGATCTTCATTGACCTGCGCGACCGCTCGGGCATCGCGCAGATCGTCTTCCACAAGGAGCAGCACGCCGCGGCACACGCGCGCGCCGAAGAGCTTCGCGCCGAGTACGTGGTGGCCGTGGAAGGGCGCGTGGTGCGCCGGCAAAAGGCCAACCCGGAGTTGCCCAGCGGCGAGGTGGAAGTCATCGCCGCGAAGCTCCACATCCTGAACGCCGCGAAAACGCCGCCGTTTGTGGTGGAAGAAGAAATCGCCGCGAGCGAGGAGACGCGCCTGCGCTACCGCTACCTGGACCTGCGCCGGCCGAAGCCTCGCGCCAACCTGGCCCTGCGCCACCGCGTGCTGCTGGAAATGCGCAAGGCGCTCGACGAGCTGGGCTTCTACGAAATCGAAACGCCCATGCTCACGCGCTCCACACCTGAGGGCGCGCGCGATTACCTGGTGCCCAGCCGCATCCACCATGGCCAGTTCTATGCCCTGCCGCAGTCACCGCAGATCTTCAAGCAGATCTTGATGATTGCCGGCATGGACCGCTACTTCCAGATCGTGCGCTGCTTTCGCGATGAAGATTTTCGCGCCGACCGCCAGGCGGAGTTCACCCAGCTCGACTTGGAAATGTCGTTCCCGCGGCAGGACGACATCTTCGACGTAATCGAGCAAGTGATGCAGCGCGCCTGGGCCGCTGCGGGGATCGGGGTGACGCCGCCGTTTCCGCGGATGCAGTACGGCGAGGCCATCCGCCGGTACGGCTCCGACAAGCCCGACCTGCGCTTCGGCATGGAGCTGCACGACGTTACCCCGTTGTTCGCGCCGGCACGCGAGGCGCTGCACATCGAGGGAACTGTCTTTGTGCTGGCTGCGCCGGGCGGGGCGGCGTTTTCCCGCAAGCAGCTTGACGATTTGACCGAGCGCGCCAAAGCGCTGGGCGCCCGCGGACTTTACACCGCCAAAGTCGCCGCCGAGGGCATTACCTCGCCGCTGGAAAAGATGCTTGGCGCCGAGGCAATCAAGAAACTCGTATCAGCCGCCAGTGCAAAGCCCGGCGACTTGGTTGTTGGCGTCGCCGCCCGGGAGCAGAGCAAAGGCACCGACGCCGCGGCGCTGATTGCCGGTCAGCTTCGCCTGCACCTGGCCGAGCAACTGAAGCTAATTCCCAAAGACCGCTGGGAATTTCTGTGGCTCACTGGGTTTCCGCTATTCGAGTGGAGCGAAACGGAAAAGCGCTGGACGAGCGCGCAACACCCCTTCACCGGCATCGTCGAGGAAGACCTCGAGAAACTCGAGTCGGCGCCGTGGGAAGTGCGCTCGAAAGGCTACGACCTAGTGCTCAATGGAGTCGAGCTGGGCTCGGGCAGCATCCGGATTCACCGGCAGGACGTGCAGGCGCGGGTGTTTCGCGCCCTGGGCTTGACGGACGAGCAGGCGAGGCAGCGTTTTGGCTTTTTCCTCGATGCCTTGACCTACGGCACGCCGCCGCACGGTGGCATCGCGCTGGGGCTCGACCGCGTTGTGGCGCTACTGGCCGGGGAGAAGTCCATTCGCGAGGTGATCGCGTTCCCCAAGACCACTGCGGCGCAGGACTTGATGGCGGAGGCGCCGTCTCGCCCTGTCGTTGAGCTGCTTCGAGAACTGGGCTTCACGGATGAACAGCTCGCCAAATGGGGATATATTGGGTGAAAGGATATGGCAAAGCATGTCGGAGCTGAAGCTCCGACGCCCTGAAGAGCCGGAGGCATGAGCCAGATCCGCATATTACCGGACAATGTGGCCAACAAGATCGCCGCGGGCGAGGTGGTCGAGCGGCCTGCTTCGGTGGTGAAGGAGCTGGTGGAGAACGCCTTGGACGCAGGCGCGCGCTCGGTGCGCGTGGAAACGGAAGCGGGCGGCAAGCGGATGATCCGCGTGATTGACGACGGCGGCGGCATGCCCCCTGACGACGCCCTGCTGGCGTTTGAGCGCCACGCCACGTCGAAGTTGCGCACGGCCGACGACCTGCTGTCCATCTCGACGCTGGGCTTCCGCGGCGAGGCGCTGCCCTCGATTGCAGCGGTGGCGCGGCTGCTGCTGGAAACGCGCGCCGCCGAGGAAGACCAGGGCACGCGCGTGGAATTTGCCGGGGGGAAGCTGGTGAGCGTGAAGCCCGCCGGGCTGCCCGTGGGCACATCGGTCAGCGTGGCGGATATTTTCTACTGCGTGCCGGCGCGGCGAAAATTCCTGAAGTCGGAGACCACGGAGTTGGGCCACATCGCGTCGTTGGTGACGCATTACGCCCTGGCGCATCCCGACAAGCAGTTCCTGCTGAAGACGCCGACGCAGGAGATCCTGAACGCCGCGCCGGTTGCAGGGCTTTCCGAGCGCGTCTATCAATTGTTTGGCCGGGCGGCGCTCGAAGAGCTGATGGAAATTCCGCCGGCAAGCGCGCCGGTGCGCGCGGCGATCACCGAGCCCGAGCTCGAGCCCGAGGAGCGCGCCGCCCAGCTGAGCGTGGGCGGGTTCGTCTCGCGGCCCGAGGTGCAGCGGTCCAACCGCAACGGCATCTACATCTTCGTGAACCGGCGGCTGGTGCGCGATCGGCTTGTGCTGCACGCCATCCACGAGGCCTACCGCAACATCATGCCTCCAAACGTCTTTCCCGTTGTGCTGCTGTTCCTCGAAATCCCCTTTCAAGAGGTGGACGTCAACGTGCACCCGTCGAAAATCGAGGTGCGCTTCCGCCACCCGCAGTTTGTGCACGACTTCGCCCGCGATGCCATCCGGCAGGCGCTGATGAAGGCGCGGCCCATTGCGAGCTTTCCGAGTGGCGCAAAAGAAACTTCCACCGCGGCTGCTGCGTCCGGCGGAAGCGGAGCGGGCCAAATCCCGCGGTCCCCGCCGTCGTCCGCCCTGGACCAGGGCGGGGCACCCGGTGTCGCGGGCCCCCCGCGAGCAGTGATCCCGCAGGCGTTCCCGGTCGGCGACGCCGGCGCCGCGGAGGCGTTCCAACTGACCGGGGCGCCGGTCAGACCGGAGCCGCAGCGCTTCCGCTTCGAGGCCGGCCAGGCGATTGGCATCTCCGCGTCGCCGGCGGAGTTCGCCGAGCGGTTTCACGAGGCCGCCTCGCAGCAACTGGATGCCGCAGCCGCGCCTGCCAACGCCGAGGGCCTGGCGGAGCTGAAGCCGCTGGGCCAGGTGAACGCGAGCTTCATCGTGGCGGTGAATGCGCAGGGCCTGTGGATCGTTGACCAGCACGTGGCGCACGAGCGAGTACTGTTCGAGCAGCACCTGGAGGCGCGCCGCCGCGGCAGAGTGAACGGCCAGCGGCTGCTGGTGCCCATCGTGACGGAGCTGTCGCCGCGGCAACTGGTCATCTTCGAGCGCATCGCCGAGGAGCTGCGCGAGAACGGCTTCGAGGTCGAGCCCATCGGACCGCGGAGCGTGGCCATCCAGGCGGCGCCGGCGGGGATTTCCAGCAGCGACGCCGAGCGGCTGCTGACGGAAATCCTGGACGGCGTGGAGCGCGAGAACCAGGCGATCTCCATGGAGACGCTGCAGGCCAAAATCGCGGCCTCGACCTCTTGCCATGCGGCCATCAAGGTGAACATGCCGTTGGAGCAGAAGAAGATGGAATGGCTGCTCGCCGAGCTCAGCAAGACGGAATGCCCGATGAGCTGCCCGCACGGCCGGCCAATCGTGCTGCGCTACTCGGTGCGTGAAATCGAGAAAGCCTTCAAGCGAATTTGATTCACGACTTACGCGGGGTTGCCATTCTGACGTCGTCCCGCCGTTTACGGGACGACCGAAGAATCCCACAGAGAGATCCTTCGCTGCGTCCGCCACGGCGGACTCCGCTCAGGATGACAACCGTTCGCATTTGAGCGCTATGCGCAGGCTGATCATCGCCATTGACGGGCCGGTGGCGTCGGGGAAGAGCACGGTCGCGCGGCGCGTGGCCGAGCTGCTGGGCTACACCTACCTCGATAGCGGCGCGATGTACCGGGCGCTGGCGTGGAAGGCGCTCCGCCGCAGCGTGCCGCTCGACTCGCCGGAGAAGCTCGAGGCGCTGGCCGGGGCCACGCGCATCGATCTGGAGCCGGCGGCGGGCGGGCTGAGGGTGCTTGTGGACGGCGCAGACGTGACGCAAGCGATCCGCAGCGCCGAAGTCTCGCAGGCCTCCTCGAAAATCGCGCAGTTCGCGGGCGTGCGCAAGCTTCTGGTGGCCGAGCAGCGGCGCGCCGGCGCGCCGGGCGGGGTGGTGATGGAGGGGCGCGACATCGGGAGCGTGGTGTTCCCCGACGCCGACCTGAAGATTTATCTCGACGCCACGGTGGAGGTGCGCGCCGAGCGGCGCTGGCGCGAGCACCAGCAAAAGGGCGAGAGCATCGAGCCGGCGCGCGTGGTCGAGGAAGTGCGCGAGCGCGACCGGCGCGACAAGGAACGCGAGTCCTCGCCGCTCGTCCGCGCCCCGGATGCCGTGCTGGTGGACAACACGGCCATGGACGTCGAGGAAACCTCGCGTTTGATTGTGCTTCTGGCGCGGGCCCAAGCGGCGGACGGCTGAGCGCTGCGGTTAGCTGGGCGACGACATGGAGGCGAGGAATTCGGCGTTGGACTTGGTCTTGACCAGCCGGCCGCAGAGCAGCTCCATGGCCTCCACCGGCGAGAGCGGGTTCAGCACCTTGCGCAGCACCCAGACGCGGTTCAGCTCGTCGGCCGGCAGCAGCAGCTCTTCCTTGCGCGTACCGGAGCGGTTGATGTCGATGGCCGGGAAGATGCGCTTGTCCACCAGCCGGCGGTCGAGGTTGATTTCCATATTGCCGGTGCCCTTGAACTCTTCGAAGATGACGTCGTCCATGCGGCTTCCGGTATCAATCAGCGCGGTGGCGATGATGGTCAGCGAGCCGCCCTCCTCGACATTGCGCGCTGCGGCGAAGAAGCGCCGCGGCCGCTGAAGCGCGTTGGCGTCGATACCGCCCGAGAGCACCTTGCCCGAGGGGGGCGTGACAGCGTTGTAGGCGCGCGCCAGACGGGTGATGGAGTCGAGCAGGATGACGACGTCGCGCTTGTGCTCGACGAGTCGCTTGGCCTTCTCCAGCACCATTTCGGCGACCTGGATGTGCCGTTGCGGCGGCTCGTCGAACGTGGAGCTGATCACCTCGCCCTTCACCGTGCGCTGCATGTCGGTGACTTCCTCGGGCCGCTCGTCGATCAGCAGCACGATCAGGGCGACCTCGGGATGGTTCGCGGTGATGGAGTTGGCGATGGACTGCAGCATCATGGTCTTGCCGGTGCGCGGCGGCGCGACGATCAGCCCGCGCTGGCCCTTGCCCACCGGGCAGAGCAGGTCGAGCACGCGCCCGGTGAGATTTTCCTTGGTGGACTCCATCTTCAGCCGACCCTGGGGGTAGAGGGGAGTCAAGTTGTCGAAGAAGATTTTGTTGCGCGCCACCTCAGGGTCTTCGAAGTTGACGGCCTCCACCTTGATCAGCGCGAAGTAGCGCTCGCCGTCCTTGGGCGGGCGCACCTGTCCGGAGACGGTGTCGCCGGTGCGCAGGTCGAACTTGCGGATCTGCGACGGCGAGACGTAGATATCGTCGGGCCCGGGCAGGTAGTTGTATTCCGGCGCGCGCAGGAAGCCGAATCCGTCGGGCAGGCATTCCAGCACGCCTTCGGAGAAGATCAAGCCGTTTTTCTCGGTCTGCGCGCGCAGAATCTGGAAGATCAGTTCCTGCTTGCGCATGCCGCTGGCGCCGGGGATGTTCAGTTCCTTGGCGATTTTGGCCAGATCGGTGATGTTGCGGTCTTTCAGTTCTGCAAGGCTAATGCTCATCGTTTTCTTTCCTTCGTACGAGCCTGCATTCCTGTGCTCCGGTGGCAGGCTTCGGTTGTGTTCACGGTCAGCTCCGGGCAGGCGGTACTCGCTTCCGACCGGGGTGTCCAGACTTTAATAACGGGTCAGCGTAAAAACGGCGCCGGGCGCCCCGAGCTGCCGGGCTTGGGGAACGGCAGGCCGGGGATTTCGCTCAATTGGTCAATTCCTGGTCCTGCTCCGCTTCCGGTTCGAACTTGGGAGCGACCTCCGGGACCTGCGGGAGCGCGATCGGCTGGAGGGACCGCTCCAGCGCGAATTCCAGGACCTCGTCCATCGTTTCCACGAACTTCATCGCCACGTTCGACTGGATCTCCACCGGGATGTCCGGGAGATCCTTTTCGTTGTCCTTGGGCAGAATGACGGTGCGCAGACCCAGGCGGTGCGCGGCCAGCACCTTTTCCTTGACGCCGCCGATGGGCAGCACCTTGCCGCGGAGCGTGATCTCACCGGTCATGGCCACGTCGCAGCGCACCGGGATTCTGGTCAACGCGCTGACGATGGCGGTGGCGATGGTGATGCCGGCCGAGGGGCCGTCCTTGGGGATAGCGCCCTCGGGGACGTGCACGTGAATGTCGAGGTGGCGGTAAAAATCCTTGGGCAGGCCGAAGTTGGGGGTGCGCGAGCGGACGTAGCTCATGGCCGCTTGCGCCGATTCCTGCATGACGTCACCCAGCTTGCCGGTAAGCGTCAGCCGGCCCTTGCCCTCCATGAGCGTGGCCTCGGTGCCGAGCACCTGCCCGCCGACTTCGGTCCAGGCCAGCCCGGTGGCCAGGCCGACTTCGTTGTGTTTCTCGGCCCAGACCTCGCGGAACTTGATGACGCCCAGGAACTCGCGAAGGTTGCTGGGCGTAATCTCCACCTGGATCTCCTTGCCTTCCTTGACCACCTTGCGCGACACCTTGCGGGAGATGTTGGCGATTTCGCGTTCCAGGTTGCGCACGCCAGCCTCGTGCGTGTAGTGCCGGATGATGTGCGTGATGGCCTCGTCGGTGAAGGACAGGTTGTTTTCCGTCAACCCGGCGGCCAGGCGCTGCTTTTTCAGCAGGAAGCGCTTGGCAATCTGGAGTTTTTCGAGTTCGGTATAGCCTGCCAGCCGCAAGGTCTCCATGCGGTCCTGCAACGGCTGGGGTATGGTGTGCAGCACGTTGGCCGTGCAGATGAACATCACCTTGGAGAGGTCGTACTCGACGTCGAGGTAGTGGTCGGTGAAGGCGTGGTTCAATTCCGGGTCGAGCACCTCCATCAGCGCCGCCGAGGGGTCGCCGCGGAAGTCCATGGACATCTTGTCCACTTCGTCGAGCACAAAGACCGGGTTGACGGTGGCGGCCTTCTTCATCATCTGGATGATCTGGCCGGGCAGCGCGCCGATGTAGGTGCGCCGGTGGCCGCGGATTTCGGCCTCATCGCGCACCCCGCCGAGGGAGACGCGGACGAATTTGCGCCCGGTGGCGCGGCCGATGGACATGGCCAGCGAGGTCTTGCCCACGCCCGGCGGCCCCACGAAGCACAGGATGGAGCCCTTGGGGTTTTTCACCAGTTGCCGCACCGCCAGATACTCGAGGATACGCTCCTTGATCTTCTCCAGGCCGTAATGGTCTTCTTCCAGGATGCGCTCGGCCACGGCGATATCGCGGATCTCTTTCGATTTTTTCTTCCACGGCACGGCCAGCAGCCAGTCGAGGTAGTTGCGACTGACGGTGGATTCGGCCGACATCGGCGGCATCATCTCCAGCCGCTTGAGCTCCTGGACAGCTTTCTCCTGGACGTCCTTGGGCATGCCCGCCGAGTCGATTTTCTTCTTCAGCTCGTCGATTTCGCTCTTCTCGCCCCGGCCGAGCTCCTTCTGGATGGCCTTCATCTTCTCGTTCAGGTAGTACTCTTTTTGCGCGCGCTCCATCTGCCGCTTGACGCGCGTGTTGATGTTGCGGTCCACGTTGAGCTTGTCGATTTCCACCTCGAGGATCTCGCCGACGCGGGTCAGCCGCTCCGAGGGGTCGAACATCTCGAGCAATTCCTGCTTTTCCTCGACGGGGAGCTGGAGATTGGCGGCGATGGTATCGGAGAGCTTGCCGGGGTCGTCCACGCGAGCGGCGGCGATCATGGTGTCGTAGTTCAGGCTCTGGGAGAGCTTGACGTACTGCTCGAAGAGGCCGCTAACCTTGCTGATGGTCTGCTCGAGCTGCGGCGAGGGCTCCAGTTTGGCCGGCACCAGGCGCAACGCAGCGCGGAAGAAGCCCTCGTCGGTGGCGATCTGCACGACCTTGGCGCGCTCCACGCCTTCGACCAGGACCTTGATGTTTCCGTCGGGCAGCTTGACGCTTTGCACGATGTTGGCGAGCGTGCCGACGGTATAGATCTCGTCCGGCTTGGGGTCGTCCACCGAGGCGTCGTGTTGGGTGGCGAGGAAAATTTTCTTGTCGCCGGCCAGGGCTTCCTCGAGCGCGCGCACTGAGGCCTCGCGACCCACGATGAACGGGGTCATCATCTGCGGGAAGATGACCATGTCGCGCACGGGCATCATGGGCACGCGCTTCAGTTCGGCTTTTTCGCGGTTGAACATGGATCCCCTGGGGTCCCCCTGGTCCAATTATCCCGCTTTCTCGAGCAAGTTCCAGTTGATCTCGCGGCTGCGGACCATCTCCGCAGTGACGACGAACTCGCGGATCTTCCGTTGCGCCGGCAGGTGATACATCATCTCGAGCATCAAGTCTTCCAGGATCATGCGCAGCCCGCGAGCGCCCACCTTGCGTTGCAGGGCCAAGTCCGCGACGGTCTCCAGCGCGTCGTCGGTAAATCGCAAGCGCACGTTTTCGAATTCGAATAGCCGCTGGTATTGCCGGATCAGAGCGTTCTTGGGCTCGGTGAGGATGCGCATCAGCGCGCCCTTGTCCAGGTCGCCCAGCACACCCACCACCGGCAGGCGGCCCACGAACTCCGGGATCAGGCCGTAGCGGATTAAATCGGTAGGCTGCACCTGCTCGAGCAGTTCGATATTGCGGCGGTGGGCGGTGGAGGGCTGGGCATCGGTATGGAAGCCGAGGGACTTCTGCCCCGCGCGCCGCTCGATGATCTTCTCGAGGCCCACAAACGCGCCGCCGCAGATGAACAGGATGTTGGGGGTGTCCACGGGCGTGAATTCCTGGTGGGGGTGCTTGCGGCCGCCCTGCGGGGGCACGTTGGCGATGGTGCCCTCGAGGATCTTCAGCAGCGCCTGCTGCACGCCCTCGCCCGAGACGTCCCGGGTGATCGAAGGGTTCTCGTCCTTCTTGGAGATTTTGTCGATCTCGTCGATATAGATGATGCCCTGCTGGGCCTTACTGACGTCGCCGTCGGCGTTTTGGAGCAGCTTCAGGATGATGTTTTCGACGTCTTCGCCGACGTAGCCGGCCTCGGTAAGCGTGGTGGCATCGACGATGGCGAAGGGCACCTCGAGCATGCGCGAGAGTGTCTGCGCCAGCAGCGTCTTGCCCGTGCCCGTAGGGCCGATTAGTAAGATATTGGACTTGGTCAACTCGACGTCGCCGGGCTGGCGGTTCAGGAAGATGCGCTTGTAGTGGTTATAGACCGCCACGGCCAGCTTCTTCTTTGTTTTGTCCTGGCCAATCACGTACCCGTCGAGGAAGGTCTTGATCTCCGGCGGGCGCGGCAGGCGGCGGTTGACCGGGTTGGCCTGCTCGCGCTTCTCGTCCTCCAGGATCTGCTGGCAGACGCTGACGCACTCGTTACAAACGTAAGCGCGGGGATAGTCCGAGGGCGAACTGATGAGCTTCTCGACCTGCTCCTGCGTCTTGTGGCAGAACGAGCAGCGCAGCGGTTCGTCAGTGCTAAATTTTCTCACCGGTATGCTGGCCTCCGGCAGCCTCCCGTTTCCGAACAGTTCGCGGGGGAAGGCGCGCCGACCATTCTAAGGCTCGAATTTCTCCGAGCGGCACCGCCGAGCCTTTTGGTTACTAACCGTTTCGCACGGGCTAGCGGTGCTTGTAGATGATCTCGTCCACCAGGCCGTAATCCTTGGACTGCTGCGCCGACATGATGTAGTCGCGCTCGACATCCTTCTCGATTTTCTCGATCGCCTGCCCGCTATGCTCGGCGAGCAAGCGATTGATCACTGTGCGCATGCGCAGGATCTCTTTGGCATGGATATCGATGTCGGTGGCCTGCCCGGAAAGGCCCGACATCCACGGCTGGTGAATGAGGATGCGCGAGTTGGGCAGGGCGAAGCGCTTTTTGGGCGCCCCGGCCGTCAGCAGCAGCGCGGCGATCGAAGCCGCCTGGCCCACACAGATGGTGACCACGTTGGGGCGGACAAACTGCATGGTGTCGTAGATGGCCATCCCCGCGGTAATCGAGCCGCCGGGTGAATTGATGTACAGCGAGATGTCCTTATCGGGGTCCTCGGCTTCCAAAAACAGAAGCTGCGCGGTGACCAGGTTAGCCACGTGATCATCGATCGGCGTGCCGATGAAGATGATGTTGTCCTTCAGCAGCCGCGAATAGATGTCGTAGGCCCGCTCGCCCCGGTTGGTCTGCTCGACCACCATGGGGATGAGCGTTGTCGCGCGTGGACTCGGATCGTCGGGATAATTCATCTAAATCTAGGAGGTGCTGAGGAACCCGGTCAACTCTTCGCTACGGCTGCCGTCTGAATCCGGGTGTTTCGGTAGAGCCAGTCGAGAGTTTTATCACTCCAGACCTTCGATTTCATCCTATCCAGCGCCCCCTGCTTTGTCAAGCGCGCCCGGACGACTGTGGCCGATTCGCCACTGCGCTCGGCGAGCGCGGCAATTTCGCGGTCCAACTCCTGCTCCTCGACGTCAATGTTTTGGGCCGTGGCGATGCGGTCGAGCAGCAACTCGGCCTTGACGTCCTCCACGGCGCGGTCGCGCTGGCGGCGACGCAGGGCCACCCAGTCCACGTTTACCGCCCGCGGGTCCACGCCCTGGGCGGCCAGCGCGCGCACGGCGCGCTCCAGGCGCACGTCCATTTGATGCTCGATGAGCGCTTCGGGCACGGGAAAGTCGTGGGCGGCAATGAGCTTGGCGAGGATGCGGTCGCGCGCCTGCTCGGTCTGGCGCTGATCGCGCGCCGCTTCCAGGCTCTGCCGGAGCTTGCTGCGCAGCTCTTCGAGCGTGGCGACATCGCTGACGTCCTTGGCGAACTCGTCGTTCAGCTCGGGCAGCTTCTTCTGCTTGATGGCCAGGACTTCGATGGCGTAGTTGTACGTTTTGCCGGCGAGCTTCGCGTCGGGGTAGTCCTCCGGGTAGCGCACCTCGAAGCGCCGGTGCTCGCCCGTCTGCGCGCCGCGGAGGTTTTCGTTGAAGGCGTCAAGGGTTTCCTCGGCGCCGATGTGGCAGAGCACGTTATCGGCTTGCAGCGGCTCGCCGCCGCCCAGCGGGGTGCCCAGCAGCTTGAGCTGCGCGAAGTCGCCGTCGGCGATGGCGCGGCCTTCGACCGGAGAAAATGTCGCGGCGCGCTCGCGCATCTCCTGCAGGGCGCGGTCAACGTCGGCGTCGGTGATCTCGAGCGCTTCGACTTCCACCTCGAGATTCTGGTAGTCGCCGAGCTCGAACTCGGGCAGCACCTCAAACGTCGCGCGGAACTTCAGCGGGCCGCCCTCGGCGAAGTCCACCTTGTCCACCTGCGGCCGCGTCACCGGGACGAGCTTTTTTTCGCTCACCGCCTGCTCGATGCGGTCGGGCACCAGCGATTGCAGAACCTCGCTCTTGATGTCTTCGGCGAAGCGGCGCCGGATCAGCGTCACCGGCGCCTTGCCCGGCCGGAATCCCGGGACGCGCGCCACGCGCGCAAACTCCCGCGCCACGCGCTCCATCGCTTTCTGCACGTCCTCGGCGGGGATTTCCAAGTCCAACTCGCGCCGGCAGGTGGCTTCGGTCATTATTCTTTTCGCTGGAGAAAACTCAGCCCCGCGTTGCTCCTGTGCTGACCGCTGCAAACTTTTCGCCGCTTCGGAATCCGGGAAAAGGGGGCAGGGAATATCAGCGAGCGAGGCGCCGTCCTGAAACTTCAGTATAGGCGAGGTCTTCTGCGGCGTCAACCGACGGCGGGGGCAGCGCGCTGGCTGCCGGTTCTTTGCAAGGGCACAGCCCGCCGCGGCGGGCTGTGCCCCTCCAAAGGGTCGAGTGGATGAGAACGCGGGTGGCTACTTCTGGGCGTAATGGGTGACGCGCGCCAAGACGTCGCGGTGCGCGCCAGCCACCAACACAGCGGCAAAGGCGTCGCCGATGGCGCGGTTTTCCTCCTTGCTGCGCTTCTCGCTGCGAGCGCTGGCGGCCGCGAAAAATTTGTCCATTCCGTCGGCGTTCGGAGTGGTCCAAACCACGTACACCCAGGCCGGGCTGTCGGTATGAACCTGCTCCGCTTCAACCCAGTACGCCAGGAGCGTGCCGTTGGCCAGGAGCTCGTCGAACAGCGGCTTGCTGTATTTATCCCAGAGCTCGCGCCACTGCTGGCCCTTGCCGGGCTGGGTCTGGTAAGCGCTAACCCACAGGTAGCCGTTCGAGCCATTGGCGGCCTTGCTGCGGCGCAGCGGGGCGCGAAGCAGGTAATCCCGGTGCTTGGTAGCGCCGGCTTGAATGGGGTTCGTCGGGAGCTTCAGCAGTTCGTCCAACACGCGTTGCAGCGCGGCGATGCTGGTGGCCTCGTACCACACGCCGTGCGTGATGCCGCTCTCATCGTGGACGACGGTGGCATACATGCCCCAACTGATGATCGTGCCGTCGGCCAACATCTTGTCGAAGATCGGCTTGGCAGTTTTCTCACGGAAAGCTTGGTAGTCCGCCCACTGCGCCCGCGGGATGGCCCATTCGGATACAAAGGAGACGGTGGAGGGCTCCTGCTGCTGTGCCAGAGCCGCAAACGGCGCCAGCAACAACAGCGCAAACGCTGCCAGTACAAAGAAGACTCGCTTGGACATTGTTATCCTTTCGTCGAGAGGCTCAAACCCCTCGTGATCTGTGTAAATAGAGGTTGCCGATCCTAAGAAGGGTCCTCTGTGGAGCCGGCAATCCTGCCCGAATACTGGCGCATGAAAACACCGCAGGCCCGACCGGCGTGGGGAAGATATGCCGGGGGCGCTGGCCGTGTCAAGCGGAAGGCCTGTCCCGGACGCCGCGGCGCTTAGGAGATCACTGGCCGCCTGGTGTGCCAGTCGGTGAGCTGCTGGAACAGGTGGGCGGCGGCGACGACGGTGCGGTCGTCGCGGGCGCGCCCGACGAATTGCAGGCCCACGGGCAGTTTCGCTTCGCTGAACCCGCAGGGAACACTCACCACGGGCAGGCCGCAAAGGTTGCCAATCCCTCCCAGCGGGTCGGGGAAGCTCAACTCCGTCTCCAAATTCGTTTCGAGCGGCGTGGCAGCAATGGGCAAGGAGGCCGCCACGAGTACGTCGAAGCCGTCGAAGAGCTCGTCCATTTTTATTTGCAGGATACCCCGGATGCGCAGGGCGCGGAGGTAATCGGAAGCAGAGAGTTGCTCGCTGACATAGCCGGCGATTTTGCCGAGCGGGTCGTCGAGCTGCGCCACGCGGCCGGAGTCGATGAGTGCGGCGAACGCGGAAGCAGCCTCGACGCTGACGATGACGTTTGCCGCGTCCTCGAACGGCCCCTCGGGCAAATGCGCTTCGGCGACGCGCGCGCCGGCTCTCCTCAGCACCTCGATGGCGTCCTGCACTACCGTGGCGATGCCCTTATCGGGATTTTTCCACGCGTTGGTGAGCGCGCCGATGCGCAGCCGCCGGGTAGGCTTCTGCGGTGCGCCGGTGTACGCAAAAGCGGCCTCCGCGGGCGGAAGCGACCCGCGGTCTCTGGGGTCGTGCGCGGCGATGGCCGAGAGCACCAGGGCGCAATCGTCGGCGGCGCGTGCCATCGGACCGATTTTGTCCATGGAATAGGAGAGCGCCATGGCGCCGTAGCGGCTCACTCGGCCAAAGGTTGGCCGCAGGCCGGTGATCCCGCAATACGCCGAGGGGCAAACGATGGAGCCCCAGGTCTCTGTGCCGATGGCGAAGGGCGCCAGCGCCGCGGCCACAATGGCGCCGGAGCCGCTCGACGAGCCGCACGTCCAGCAGGTCTGTTTCCAGGGGTTCTTCGCCGGGCCGGTCAGGGAAGCCGATGCGAAGCGGTAGCCCAGACCGCCGGCGAGTTCGATCATGGCGGCCTTGCCGATCAGCACGGCGCCGGCGCGGTGAAGCCGCTCAATCACGGCGGCGTCGTAATCGAATTTTTGCCGGGCAAGCGGGCGCGCGCCCCAGGTGGTGGGATAACCTTTCACGGCGAGAAGGTCTTTGGCGGCGTAGGGGATGCCGTGTAGCGGGCCGCGATATCGCCCGGCCGCAATCTCGCGCTCGGCGGCGCGCGCCTGCGCGAGGGCAAGCTCTCGAGTCAGCGTGGCATAGGCATTGAAGCGCGGGCCGAGACGCTCGCTGCGCGCGAGGTAGCTTTCGGCGAGCTCGACTGGCGAAATGGCACGGGACTTGACGCGCCGGGCGAGCTCGCGGACGGAAAGATAAAGGATTTCTTCGCCGAGCATGCGTTGCGCCTCTCCTTCCTAGCGCGATGCGGACTTCGGTGCGCCCTCGCGGACGGGACGGCGGCCGCTGCGACGGGCCGGGGGATAGATCTCAAAAACCGTTGCGGGCTGATCGGCGTTGTCCAGGGGAAACGCGCGCAGGGACTCGAGCGACTTCTGGCCCTCGGTGACCAGGCGTCGGATGTCGGCTTTCTGCTCCTCGGAGAGTCGCGAACCATACTTGCGGAGAATGGCTTGGACTTTGGCTTCCACCTCCGCGCGACTTTCGGGCGAAAGCTTGGACTCCGCGGCGAGTTGCTGCGCCGCCGGAAGTGGGGCGGCTGCAACCGCAACGGGCAGGAGCTGGCCCGGAATCACCGCGGCACTTGCCGCCGCCCAGGCCGCCCGCTGGGCAAACTCGCGCCGGGAGATGCCCGGGGAAGGCGTGCTCGATCTCTTTTTTTCTTTCATGCCAAGCGCTCACCTCCGCTGCCGCTGCTCGCGCCGACGATTTGCGTGGCGCGCAGATCGGGTCCAAGAATGATCGGCGAGAGCCTACTGGACGCGTCGTAGCCAGTCAACGGGCGTCTGGGACAGGTTGAAACAGCAAAGGGAAAAAGTGAGAGTTCGCCCAGCGCACCCAACGGGTTCGCTCGGTTCGTACCAAACTAACGCGACCGGGCGGGCGCCCTTTGTATGAGTGGAACCTCTTCCGGACGCATGATCCTGAACACGCTGCCGCAGATTGTTGGTAATCCCACAGTAGTATGTGCCGTTAGAGCAGAGGAGAAGATAACAGTACCAGCCGGATGGGAATTCCGCTAGAGAGCCCTTCGACTCGCTCCGCTCGCTCAGGGCAAATTTCCTTGTCGGAAATTTGGTGCGGAAGGAGGGAGTTGAACCCCCACGGCCTTTCGGCCACAGGATCCTAAGTCCTGCGCGTCTGCCAGTTCCGCCACTTCCGCGTGCTACTGAGTATACATCGCTCCGATGTCTGGCCGTCTTGCGCACTTCAGCGGCGGGCCCCCGGAGGGTGTCAGTTGCCTTACAAGAAGGCTTTCTCCAGCGAAACAATGAACTGGATCCCTGGAACCACCTTGCCACTGAGTCGGTCGTCGTTGGTGATGAACAGATCCACCTGCGCCTTCGCGGCGCAGGCAAGCTGAATGGTGTCCGGGGCGCGGAGGCTTCGATCCTGCCGAATCTGGGCGTAGATGCGTGCGGCATCCTGGTCGAGCGAAATCAGAACCACTCCTATGGTCATGGCGCGCTCGTAGCTCCGTCGCAGGGCTTCGTTCCGCATCTCCACTGGTTTAACCAGGACTTCTCCCAGCGTCAGCGTCGAGGTATAGAGCTGGTCGCGGCGATCCAGCATCCGCCGGCGCAACTCGACGACTCTCTGCGCATGCTTTGGATGAGCCTCGACGAGGTAAATGAAGAGGTTCGTGTCCCAAAACACGCGGCTCATCCTTCGCTCACTCCCAACCCTCGCGCAACCGCCGTACGTACTCGTCCGGGTCCTCACCCGCCCAGATTTCCTTTCCCAGGCCGAGCAGACTTAGAATTGTGTCTGCCTGTTCCAACTCCCCGGGTTTCAGCGCGTACTCAGAGGCGTACCAGTCAAGCAGGTCACGGTACTCGGCGGGGATGTCCTCCATGCGGGGAACGATCTTACCGCCTTCTCTCGCGGAGTGGTATGCATCCGGGTAACGGAAGAGCCGCCGTTCGCCGTCATCGGTTTCGTACAACATGCGATACCGGCCGGGATTCGGCGGGCGATTAGCCACACAATGTTGAACGGCGTGGACGTACACCCCCGGACGCAGTTCGCGGGCAATATGCTCCTTGGCCGCGCGATCTACGATCTCCCGCACCTCGAATGATTGGCGCCGAGGGTTTTCTCTGTGCAAGAGCGCCGTGGCGATCCAAACCTCGTCAGCAACCTTTAAAGAAGGCTTCCTGAGAACGGCGGTTTTGGGCATGAAGAGCCCCCAGCTTCCATGTTACCAAGTATTCTTAGTTTGTCAAGGTATAAAGGAAAGTTCGATCACTCCAGTTGCTTGCCTTTGGTTTCGGGCAGGGCCAGAGCCAGCAGCGCGGCCACCAGGAACGCCGCGGATGGGAGCAGGAAGGCTCGTCCAAGTCCGTAGGAAACAGCCAGCGTGCCGACAGCGAGCGGCGCCAGGGCTGAAATCCCGCGCCCGATGTTGTAGCTCAAGCCCATGGCCGTGCCGCGGATTTCGGTGGGGAACAACTCCGAGGCGATGGCGCCGTAGCCGGAGAAGTAGCCCGTGCCGAAGAATGCCACCACCGGGCCGAGGACCAGCAGCCAAGTGGGGTTCGAAGTCGCGCCGTAGATGGCCACGAGGACTGCGGCTGCTACCAGGTAGGCGGCGTAAGTTTTCCTGCGCCCGACCGCATCGGCCACGAAACCGAACAGCGTATAGCCGAACCATTTGCCCACGCCCATGACGATCAGCCATACAGTGGTTTTTGCGATGGTCAGGCCGCGTCCACCTTGGCTGGCCGGGCCCGCGAGGTAGGTGGCCATCCAGTAGAAGAGTCCCCAATAGGCAAACATGGTGAAGGCGTTCATGGCCGTGGCCAGGGCGCCGGGCCAGCGCAGGTCTTTTCGCCACAGCAGACGCAGAGAGCCCGATGGCTGCGACTTGCCGCGCTCGAGCCAAAGCGCCGGCTCGGGCACTTGCCGGCGGATCCAGAAGCAGATCAGCGCCGGGAGCACGCCGACAAAGAACACAGCGCGCCAGCCGAAGCGCGGCAGGACGAGAAAGGTCACCCCGGCAGCGATCATTTCGCCGATGGCCCAGCTTGACTGCATCAGGCCGAGGGCCTTGCCGCGGTGCTCGGCCGGCCAGGTCTCAGCGATGAGCGCGGCGCCGGTGGTCCACTCGCCGCCCATGCCCAGCCCGAGGATGACGCGGAATACAGCGAGCTGCCAGAAGTTGGCGGAGAGCCCGCAGGCGCCGCTGGCCAGCGAATAGATCAGGATGGAGCCCATCAGTGCGCGCGTGCGCCCCACACGGTCGGCGAGGAAGCCGAACACCGCGCCACCCACCGCCGACGAGCCCAGCGTGAGAAGTCCGAGCAGGCCGCCGCGGTCGGCGCGAATGGCGAGCTCGCGCATGACGTAAGGAAGCACCATGGAGAGCAGCATCACGTCCATGGCGTCGAGCATCCAGCCGAGCCCGCCGGCAATCAGCGACCTGCGCTCAGCCGAGGTGACTTGCTCCGGCCAGGGGATGCCGAGAATCGTGCGCGTGGCGCGCGGGGAAGGGAGGGGCCGGGCGGCGATGGGGCCGGTGGCCAAGGATTTGCTCCGGGCGGGCCACATTGTACAGAAAACTGCGCGCCAGCCCCCCGGCAATTTCGGACGACTGCGGCGAAGCCTGCCTCAGCGCAGCCGATCGAAGATTCCGATCCTATCGGAAAGGGAATCCCTCATGATTCGCAGAGAGATTCTTCGTGCCGACAAGGTCGGGACTCAGAATGACAATCCGCGGTGGCCGAGGCTCTCCCTTGACAGCCCGGCCAGAGCGGCTAGGCGCTACCGCCGGCCATGCGGTCGGTGTTCTCGGCGATGCGGAAGAGCACCACGATTAGCTCCAGCGCCACGCGAACATAGAGCGCCCAAACGACCAGCGCGACCACGCCGAACACCAGCGCGAGCAGGCCCTGCGCCGGGGATTGCTGGAGCCCGGTCACGACCGCGGCGACCAGTGAAACCACGCCGGCAACCAGCGCGATGACGTAGAGCACCTTGATGATCCGTTTGGCCAAGAACTGCTGAAAGGAGAAGTCGGCCAATCCCTGGAAGATCCCTTTTTCATCGGGCATCGTGTCCTCCTCAGGTTGATGGAACAAGAACTGACGGGCTGGACGAGCAGCCGGCGTGCGGCCCCGTCCATTCTAGCGTCTTGCCAGGCCGGGAAAAAGCGCGGCGAGGAGGGCCTCGGTGCATGCGGGGCGCACGGGGAGGTCCGGCTCGCCTGGGCGATGCATGTCGGATGAAAGTTTGACCCGCCTGGGCGATGGCATTAGTATGCGTGCGTCCGCCTGCGGCGGAATGCGCCGCCGGCCATGTGAGGAGGCTGCTGTGCACCTGCGCTTAAGCCTGAAGTTAGTTCCACTTCTTTTCGCCGTGGCGATCACGGCCGGCGCGCAGAAGGATTCCTCAGCCGGCGAGCGCCGCGGCGAACTCGAGCAAGTTCTGAAGCAAAGGTACCGGCTGACGGCGATTGGCCCGGGCATCCTGGGACTCACGGGCGGCGCCGGCTCAATCCGCAAAGCGGGGGGAATCGTGGAGCTCCGCCGGGAAGGCTTCTACGGCTCGCTCGAGCGGAACGGCGCCGCGACGATGAGCGTGCGCGGGGATGCGGTCGAAGTCACCCGCGGGCAGAAAGACTTCGCCTTCCCCGCCGGCGAGCAGTTCTATGTGCACAGCCTGTTCGTCGGGCAGGACGTGGTGTCGTTCGGCCTGTTGAGCACGCGGGCGATCCCCACGCCTCGCGGGACGGGGCGCCTCTGGGCCACGATTGATTTCTTCATGGCTGCCGAGACGCTTGCCAGCGTCAACGCCAACGCCGTCATGCAGGTGACGGACCAGTGGTTGCTGCCGGAGGGACAGCGCCCGGCTGCGGCGGCGCCGCCCGCCGCGACACCGGCGCCAGCGCCTCCTGCGCCTGCGCCCCGCGCTGACCTGAAGGCGGGGATGACCCGCGAGGAAGTTGTCGCCGCGCTCGGCCCGCCCCAACGCGAGGTCAGCTACGGCCAGCGCACCTGGCTGACCTATCCCGGGATGGTCGTCGTGCTGGAGAACGGCAAGCTCGTCGCCGTGGACCGCAGCGGCCAGCCCCCGGCCAAAGTCGTGGTGCGCTCAGAGCCCGACGGCGCTGACGTATTTCTGAGCGACAGCTTCGTTGGCTCAACCCCAGCGACGCTGGAATTGCCCGCCGGCACTTACAAAGTGAGCGTGCGCCTGGCCGGGCACAAGGACTGGCAGCGCGAAGTGCAGGTGCTCGGCGGCAGCGAGCTCACCCTGCGCGCACGGCTGGAAAAATAATCGAGCGCCTGCCTCCTACGCCGCGGGCTTTTCGCTTGACAATCTCCAGGTGCGCGTCCATCTTTATTGGCTTTGCTTCGGTGAAGATTCCTTTCTGTGCCCGGCAGGTGAGTCAGAGTGGCGGTGAAGGTTCGTCTCTGCTTCCACGACCGATGTTTTGATGGCGCCGCCTCGGCGGCGGTCTTTTTGCGCTTCTACCGCGAGCGGATCCAACCAGACTCCCAATTCCAATTTACCGGGCTGACCCACCGCGCCGCGCAGCCGTTCGAGGAAGGGATGTTCGACGGCGACGAGAACGGCATCGTCGACTTCAAGTATTCAAGCTCCCCGCGGGTCACCTGGTGGTTCGACCACCACCAGAGCGCCTTCCTGACCCCCGCCGACGCCGAGCACTTCCGCCGCGACCGCTCCGGGCAAAAATTCTACGACCCCGAATTCAAGTCCTGCACCAAGCTGTTGGCGCAGGTGGCCGAGGAGAAGTTCGGCTTCGACGCGCGGCCGCTCGCCGAGCTGATCCACTGGGGCGACGTCATTGACGGCGCGCAGTTCCCATCGCCCGAGTCCGCCGTGCGCTTGGCCGAACCTGCAACGCAGCTTGCGCTGGTGATTGAAGCGGCGCCGGAGCCGGGCCTGGCGGCGCGGCTGATCCCGGAGATGGCCGGCCGGCCGCTCGCGGAGTTGGTGCGCCTGCCGGGCGTGGCGCGCCTGCTGGGGCCGCTGCTCGAGCGGCACGAGCGCTCCATCGAAGTGCTCCGGCAGCGCGCCGAGGCGCGCGACGGCGTGGTCTATTTCGACGTGAGCGATCTGGACCTGGAGGGCTACAACAAATTCATCCCCTACTGGCTCCATCCCGATTGCCTGTATTCCGTGGGCGTGAGCGCCTCGGCCACCCGCGGCAAGGTTTCGGTGGGCTCGAATCCGTGGAAATCCGCCGCGGAGGAAAAGAATCTGGCCAGCCTGGCCGAGCGCTACGGCGGCGGAGGCCATCCGCGGGTCGCGGCCATTTCGTTTGAGCCGACCGACCTTGCCCGCGCCCGCGAGGTGGCCAAGGAAATCGCTGCCGCCCTGCGCCGTTAGTCCCGCTCCGACTATTTCCCATCCCGGTTTTGCAGGAATTCTGTGGGCAACAGGTTGCCCAGGCGCACCGCCGCCGGAAGCGGGTGTGTGGCCATGGCAAAGCCCAGCGAAGAGGACGCGTCGAGCGCGCCGTGCGTGCCGGTGATGTCCACAATATGCTGGAAAAAGCCGCTGCCGTGGAAGTAGCCGGGCTTCAGCGTCACGATAACGCTGGCGCGGTTCTGTACGTGGTTGTTGGCCCAGTCGCGGATGCGCGCCGCGGCATCGGGAAAATGGGCCGCGGAGGTTGCCGCAAACAGATCCGCGTCGCTGGCCGTGCCATCGCCGGCCAGTCGCCCCGCAGCGCGCAAGCGCACAAAGACCGGCAACAGCTCGAGCGGGTCGCCGGTCGCGTCTTGCTGCGAGTCATAGCCGACGCGGGCGCCGTCGGCGCGCCAGCGAAGATGCGCGCGCCCGACCCGGCTAAGGATTGTAGCGCCGCCCCCGGAGGCGTCGCGCGCGGGTGAGCCCGCCGGATGGCCCGCGTCGGGGAAGATCACCAGCTCGACGCCCTCCAGTGACGCTAGCTCTTCGGCGAGCTGCGGCACGGCGTCCTCCCGGCAATAAGCCGCGAAGAAGCCCACCAAGCCGTAGTCCGGCACGGCCACATCGCGAGGGCCCGCAATGGTCTTGCTGAGTCGCCAGCCGCGCCGGGCGAGGAACTCTTCCAGTGGCGCCGCATGGCTTGCGGTGAGCGTGCTGCCGTGGTCGCTGAACACCAGGACGCCGAGTTCGCCCCGCGCATCGAGGTAGAGGTCGCGCAGCAGCGATTCGAACTCGACGAGCAGCGGCTCGATCTGCGGGGCAGGGAAGACATGGTAGAGCGAATCGCTGGTGGCCAGGTGGGCGAGAAAGATTTTTTTCTTGCTGGCGAGGAATTGTTTTCGCAGGCGGCCGAGGTCGGCGCGGTAGCTCTTGTAGGTGAGGATGTACACCAGGCCCTTGGCCCAGCCGGGCGCGTCGTAATCGAGCCAGCGGATGTAGGGGATGCCCCAGCCGGTGAGCGTGACCCAAGCGCCGCCGCGGATTTGGTTTCGCGCCCGGTCGAAATAGCGATGCTCGTAGCCGGGTCCCGGCGCGGCGTGCAGCGCGCCGGTGATGGCCGCTTCGCTATCCGACGGCAGCGTGCTGATTGTCGCCGTGGGCCGGTAAAATTCGCGGAGGTGGCCGCGGTCCCACAAGCTCTGCATCACGCCGAGCGGCACGCCGTCGAGGCAGATCACCAGCCAGCGCTTGGGCTCGGCCCGCAGCCCGGGGCGCCAGAAATTTCCTGAGGGCGTTTGGAACTCGTCGAGCGTGCCGTCGCCGTCGGTGTCCACGGCACGCCAGGTTTCCGGCGAGCCGGTACGGCGTTCGAGCGTGTACCCTTGCTGTCCCTGCGGGCTGTGGGAGGCCGTGGTGTAGAGCGCCGGCACCGGCCGGCCCCAGAAGGTGACGTGCAGCGCAAGGGCGACACCCAGCGCCAGCAGAATCCAGCGTCGCCACCGACTCTTCCGCCCGCCATTTCGACTGCTCGCCGGCATGGTCAATTCCGGCCCTACATTCTAGCCGCGCAACGGCGTCTCTCCGCAGGGGATTTCAGCACGGCAGTTGGCACGACACAAGGTGGCAAGTGGTTTGCCGGCCGACCGGGACGAACGCGCCGAGGAGATAGAGGAATTTTTGAGGCACAAACGGGGCGCCCTTCCCCGCCCGTATCTGATCGTTGCACATCCGAAAGGAATGGCCGCGCGTCCGGCCTCCACTGGATTCTCCCTCCCTTGAAAGCGCGGCTGGCGGTAGAATGTCCGGCGCGTCCGCCGACGCGCGGGGGGTCACGCGCGCCAGGCTCCTGCGATCCGTTTTCCTTCTTTCGGGAGTGCTGGCCGGTGCAGCGACACCGCCCATGGCCCAACAGCCCGCTTCGCGAGGCCGAACTCCAGCGCGACGATCAAGGAGGGACAATATGACGCGCAAACTGAAGGCGTTCGAGCAAGTTGGAGCGAACGTGAGAAGGACGACGCTGGTTGCACTGGGGCTAGCGCTGGCGATCGTCTTCTTTGCTGGGCGGGTGGCCGCCCAAGGCGCGGGGCGCGTGTATCGCGACCCCAAGGGGCGGTTCGCTGTGCGGGTGCCGGCTGCATGGAATGCGGCGCCCATGGATCGGAGCGGCGAGGCGGGCGTGCGCCTGACGCGCGGGAGCGCGACAGTGATCATCGGGCCCTTCGGCGGCGTGCGCACTGGCCGCGAGGCGGTGGCCAGCATTATCAACCAATTTGGTCAGCAATACAGCGATTTCAAGGAACTGAATCACGGCGATTTCGAGTTGCAGGGTGCGCCGGCTGCCTATGCGACTTTCTCCGGCACGAATTCTAAAGGGGTAGCGATGGTGCTGCGCGTGACTGGCGTGGGGGCCACTCCGCAGGTGATTGCACTCATCGAGACGGTGCAACAGGCGGAGGTGCCGACGCTGCAGTCCGGGCTCCAGCAGATCGAGATGAGTTTTTCGCTCGGCAGCGAGCCCGGTCCCCTGCCTGGCGGCGGTGGGGCCGGAGCCGGGGGCGGTGCGGGCGGCCAGCCCAATCCACGCGCGGGCTCCAAGGGCGCCGAACGGCTTCCGGAGGGACACGCGCCCGAAGGCTTCGTGGTGGTGCGCGACCCGCAGGGCACGGGGCGCATTCTGGCGGGCACATTTCAGGGTAACGCGCGCTCGGCAGCCAAGGCGCTGTGCGCCGCGCTGGGTCTAGTGCGCGGCTATTTCGACGGGGGGATGCGCGTGACAGCAGCGGTAGGGGCTCGCGACGATCGCCAGGCGATGGCATTTTTCGAGGCTCGCCTGGGTCGCTCCCCTGTGCGCGGCCTGGGCATTCTTGGGCTTAACCCCGCGGGCGGAGGCGGCGTGGCCATCCTCTTCGATCAAGCCAATCAATTCGCCGCGTCGTTCCGGCGGCTGACGGCGATGCTGCGTGGTGTGCAAGTGCCCGGGGGCCAATCAGAGGTGCGCCTGCAATCGGTACGATTTCCCGACGGCACCGGCAGCATTGGCGTGGCGCCCGGCTGGCAGATGCGCAATGCGGCAAACGGCGCAGTGGATCTGGCGGGGCCGGGCGGCGCCGCGATGGGCCTGGGCGGTCTCTTTCCGGTGGGCACCTATCCCATGGCTGGCTCGGATATTCCCATCGCGCCGTACAGCGGACCGCGCGACGCGCTGGTGCGATTGACTCCGTGGTTTTCGCAGATGGGCCAGAGGCAGGGCTTGCCACCGATGCGGCTGGTGAAAATTCACGACATGGCGCCGTCGCCGCCGCTCACGGCTGGCGGGCAGACCGCGTTTATTTTCGCGGAGTTCGAGCTCGGCGGGCGAAGCTATCTGAACCTCGCGCTCATTAACACGACGCCCGTGGACCCAGGAAACTGGGTCTATTACTCATCGTCACTCAGCGCGCCCCGTGAGGTGTTTGCGCAGCAATTGCCGGTCATGATCGAGATGTGGTCGTCGTGGCGGATCAGTCAGGCCACGCTCATCCACCGCATCCGCGAGGCCGCCAAGACCATGCAGGAAACCGCGAAGATTCTGCGCGAAGCCGCGCAGGGCGCGTCCGAGGCCTTCGATCGCGCCAACAAGGGCTGGGACTACTACATCCGGGGCATCGAGCGCATGCGGCAAGATCCCTCTGGCGTGCAGTTCAACACGGACCGCGAGACCGCCGAAAAATGGGCGAAGGGCGATCCCCAACATCTCGTCATTCTCGACCCGTCGCAGTACGACAACTGACGCTGGCTCCCGAGGGACGGCGTTCACCTTGGGGTGAGGGTGGCGTCGCCACCGACTCTTCCGCCCGCCAGTTCGACTGCTCGCCGGCATGGTCAATTCCGGCTCTACATATTAGCCGCGCAACGGCGTCTCTCCGCAGGGGATTTCAGCGTACGCGAGAAAAGGACATGGCGGGCGGGGTTCCCAAGTGATGTCGGTCCACATCCAGGGGGAACAGGCAAACCGGGCCGTTCGACAAATTCGCCAAACCCGGATAAAATCTTGGCACTCCGTGGGCCGCTAGCTCAATCGGTAGAGCAGCTGACTCTTAATCAGCGGGTTGGAGGTTCGAGTCCTCCGCGGCTCACCACATCTCACACGCTGCGTTAACTTTGCGCGCTCAGCGCTGGCGGCGGGAAGTGCGGCGTTTTCCTGTTGACCACCGTTGTTGACCACTTCCTCGATTCCCGTCAGCTTGGCGAACGCGCGCTCGATGGCGTCCGCCTGCGGATGACAGTACCGCTGGGTGATGGTGATGCTGCTGTGGCCCGCGATACGCGCTAGCGTGAAGGCATCGCAGCCTGCCTCAGCGAGGCGGGTCAGGGCCGTGTGGCGGAGGCAGTAAGGCTCGAACGGCTTGACCCCTGATAGCCTGAGCGCCATTGCGTGCTGCCCCTTGGCTGTGCCGCCGTCAAAGTGCCCACTAGCGGCGCTCGACGGGAATACCCAGCCCTCAGCCTGACAGCCAGCGTCAGCCCGGCGCGCTTTTAGCAGGCTGTACACTTGAGGCACCATCGGCAGGATGCGTCGGGCAGCGCGCGACTTGCCTTCGGTGATCTGAATCAACCCGCCTTGGCCGTTCAGCAGCACGCGCTCCCAACGCAGGCCGAAGACCTCGCCGGGGCGCATTCCAGTGCCGAGCATGACGGTTGCAACATCGCGCCAAGGTTGCGGGCAGGCAGCGAGATAGCTGGCGACTTCGCCTTCCGTCAGAACGCGCTCACGTTGTCGCTCCCCCTTAGCCAGCGTGATCTTGGGCTTGCGGTCTAGCTTGCCCCACTCGGCGGCGAGGTACACCGCACGTCGCAGAGTACGGAGACCGCAGTTGATTGTGGACGGCGACAGGTGAGACAGCCGTGCGGCATATTGCGAGGCATGTTGGTCTGTAATCTTGTCGAGCGTCAGACTGGCGAAGTCGGCCCGTTGCAGTTCCTCTGCGCCCGTTTCGTAATACCTCACCGTCGCGGGTTTGGCGGCGCACTTGCTCCGAACGTGCGGCAAGAACTCCTTGCGCAGAAACTCAGCCAGTGTGGGCTTGGGTTTTGCTTCAAGCACGTCCCAATTCCCGCGTGCCAACTCCGCGCGCAGCTTCCCTTCGATGGCGCGGGCATCTTTGGCGTTTGCGGCACGGGTAGACTTGCGAATCAGCTTTCCTTTCCACATGAATTTGACCATGTAGTAGGGGCTTACCCTCTCTCCGCCATCGTCCCGATACACTGGTTTGTAGATCATGGCTTTCTCCTCTCGCGTCGTTTGGTTCCTGTCTGCCGAGCACGAAAGCGGGCCACTCGATGTGCCTCTCGGCATCGAATTGAGCAATAGTTTTGGTCCGAGCGCGGTTGAACGAAAGGCTCCCCGCAGCGCGGGCAGACTAACAGAGTTCGTCCACCTACAATTCCTATAAGGGCGCGCACATAGAGAGCGGTCGTAAGGTCAGGGCAATACAATGCAGGCAAAAAGCGCCGTTCTCTGTCATGCCACCACAGGACAAGTCGGGCACGACGGATGGCTTCTGTGAGAAGCTGCGCAAGCGCTCGCTGGGGCCTGCCAAAGGACAGACCCTCCTGGCTCCTCTCCTTTGCCCAACCCGCCATATCCTTTTGGATCGATGGCTCATCGCCAAAAAGGTCTTCAAAGGTTACAGCCGTAACCCGCCCCATGTGCCTGCCAAGCCGCCTGTAGGCTTCTGCCAGCTTTTTGACCATTAACTCATCCTTGGTTTCTATCGCTCGCCTCAACCCGATAAGGGCAAGCAGGTGCTGGCGGTCTTTTGGTCGCATGGCCTTCCAAGTGTTGCGGCCTCGCGCGGTGTCTTTGTCCAAATCCGCCTCGGTTAGCGTTCGCACCGGACGGAGTATCGTCCCTCCTACCCGGAAATTGGCCATGCCGTCTGCTTTGGCAAGAGAGGGACAATCAATCAGAACGGGTATTGTAACGGCGTTGTACGAGTCACGTTGCATACCATCATTATGAGGAGTAGAATGGGTTTTGTCAAGAAGGAGAATTTACGATGGCGGGACAAAAGGAGATCAGTGCGGTTCAAGCGGCGCGTCGTCTTGGCGTCGGGCTTGATTATCTTTATGCCCTGCTGTGGACAGGAAAGCTCGAAGGTCGCAAGGTCTGCCAGAGATGGCGAGTCTCGGAGTCGGCGGTCGAACAGCGGTTAAGAGAGCGGGGGAAGCGACATGTTTAGTGCGCCTCCAAAGCAAGGGGAACTCTTGACGCTGGCGGAGGCGGCGAGCCTGTTGCGGCTGAAGGTATCCACGCTTCGGGATTGGGTACTGAACCGCCGCATCCCCTACGTCAAGGTAGGACGGCTAGTTCGTATCCGCCGCTCTGACGTTGAGGCCATGATTGCAGCAAGCGTGGTGCCTGCGCGTACCAGAGAGGAGGCCGTCAGCGCCGCAACACAGGCAATCGCATAAGACCCGTTCTATCTCCCGGCAGGCAGGGGGCAAGCTTGGGCCAGCCTCCGCTCGAACGGCTCCTGGGCGTCTGGCAGCTTGGGTGTTCATCCGCCGGTCTCGCGGGACTTTCCTAACGGGGGTTTGCCCCGCACTCGAACGGCGACGGGCACGCTGGCAGACGCCGGACGCTCAGGGCCGACCAAAACTTGAGAGGTGCAGCATGAGTTCTCAACAGCAGGCGGTGGTGGCAGTTGGCAGCGTAAGGCTCGCCGATGAACTTGAGCGGCGGGTTGCGATGGTTTCTGTCTCCGTAGGGCCGGTCACAATCAGAAACGTCGCAGTGTGGCGCTCCCGCAGCGGGAAGCTGAAGGCCTTGTTCCCGGCGCAGCGCGAAGGTCGGCGCTGGTATGACTTGGTGGAACTGCCCGCTAAGTTGCGCGCCGAAGTTGAGGCCGATGTCATCGCGGCGTACAAGGCGGCCAAAGCAGAGGCCGCTAAAGAAACGGAAAGGAGACAATGAACGTGCAATACGAAACTGTGAGCTTAGCGGAAGCCGAGAGAATGACGGGGTTGCCTGTAGACCTGATAGGGGCTCTGGCGGCGTGCGGCGAGCTTCCCGCCGAGCAGCGCGGAGGCGAGCTTTATATAGGGAAATCAGCGCTGTTTGGTTGGTGCCGACTGTTCGCCAAGATTCTGGCCGCAGTGACGAGCAAAGATCGGAGCGGATACGTCAGCGCAGGTATATCGGCGCGGAACCTGGTCTGGCTATCGCAGGCCGGGTTGCTGACGGGAAAGGACAGGCTTCGGCTATGAGGAGCGTCCAGGACTTAATCACGGCGGCGCGGCAGAACCCTGCAAAGCCAGTCATCGTGGGCTTGCTGAACGAATCGGAAATTGCGGGCCTGCACGGCGCGCCGGAAGTTTTCAAGACCACGTTCTGCCTGCAACTGGCAGAGGCGCTGGCAACGGGACAATCATTCCTCGGGGTATGGCAAGTGCCGCAACCTCGCGAAGTGTATTTTCTAGAAATGGAGATGAGTGTGCCTGCTTTAGGAACTCGTCTGGCGAAGATATTCGCTGGACGCACTCCCCCTACGAGAGTGCATTTTGCTGACACCGCCCAGTTGCGGGCGTTTCGGAGAGCGGCCAAACTCGTTGATAAATTCGCGCTGCTCAAGGGCTGGGTAGCTGAAGCCAAAGCCGACGTGGTTATTCTCGATACATGTAATCCGTTCTTCCGGGGTAGGGAGTCCCCCAACGACGAAACGACAGCCGGAGCATTTTTCGACCTACTGGAAGCACTGCCAGCGCCTACCAAGCTGTTCGTTCGGCACAACCACAAGCGGAAGTTAGAGGACTGCGACAGCGACGCAGCAGCAAGGATTCGCGGCTCCGGCCAGTTCGGCGACGTTCCGGACCTGCTGCTGGAACTGCAGCGCCTAGATAAGCGCACTAATGAAGCCAGTCTGAGCGTGTCGAAGTTCAGGCAGGGCACGAAACCCGAGGACTTGCAGCTCTGGTTCGATAGCGGAGACTTTCGCCTTATCACGGTTCCACCGTTGATTCACCTGTTGCGGGCCGGGCCGAAGTCTCGCTCGGAGTTGCTTGCATCGCTGGACAGCCAATTCAATCTCTCGCAGAAGAGTGCCGACACGATGATTGCCGAACAGCGGGTTTTTCTTGTCGAGCGCATGGACGGGCATCGGAAGGTGTTCGAGATAGATCACTCGGCAGCGCCCGAAGCCGAGTGGTACCCGCGCTTAGACGCCCCTATAGGCAGGGTGCAAGATATACAAGGTTGTATAAGTTCCCCCCTCTCTCTAGCCCCCACGGCAACAGGGCCTTCGGGAAAGGGTAGCGAGACGGTGGGTGGCGGTGGGTCACAAACGACCGCTGCGACATGAGCCTAAAGGATGAGGGATCAGCGAGCTTGCAAGCCATCAGTGGGTGAATCGGGAGAATAAAACCACCGATGTCAGCGGACAACCGAGGCACTTCTAGCATTTCCAGCGATGCGGCACGGCGGCGGCAAAGTACGTACCGCACTCCGCCCTGGCGTGGCCGCACCGAACCGACAAACGCGGAGCTGCGCATTGCCGTCGCCCTGGTCAAGGGCGACACTCAAACAGGCGCCTGCATCAAAGGCGGCTTCTCGCCCACGACAGCAACCAAGAAGGCGCACGAAATCGTGCGGCGTCCCGGCGTTCGCGCCGGGCTGCTCAAGCTAGGCCGCGTGATGGTTGAACTGTTCCGCGACGATGTTCCTGGCACCGAAGAAATCCTATCGCCGATACTCAACAACGCTGGTCTAACCAACATTGACTTGATTATTAAGCTGCGGGAAGCCGACTGGCAGCTAAAGATGCTGTGCGAGGTGTACCGAGCGGAAGCCGAAGAAAAACGGCGGCGGCAGCGCCAAGAGCAGCAGCAGTACGAGCGGCTTGACAGACGCGTGCAGGAACTCAAAGCCGCCGAAGAAGCAGCACGGCAACAGGCCACGCGGCAGCAACAGCCCCTGACACCGCAGCCGCCGCAACCGGAAGAAGCCGCCGACACCAAGCCCACCGCCCCGAGCGACCCGGACGAAGTATTGCGGAGAGCCGCCGAGTTAGGTCGCACTGTGCCACGGCAGACGCTTGTGCCGCCGAGCGTTGAGGACTTTGAGCCTCCGCCGACCGCGACGACTCAACACACCGGCGGACTTTGAGATGGTAGCCCGGATTTCCGATTTGAAAGTCGGTGATAAGGGTGTAGAAGATATGCATCGCCTGTGTTCATGCATTCGCCGACCTGCTGCGGCAATCCGTCTATAGCCGCCTGGCGGGTTACGAAGACCTCAACGACGCGGAGAGGCTCTCCCAGGACCCGACCTTCCGGTTGATCGGTTCCGAAAAGGTGTGGGATCGAGGTGCCGCTCTGACCTCCCGGTTGCAGACCTTCGAGACCGAGATGCTGGCCGACGAGGAGAACTTCGCGGGACTGGCAGGGCTCAACCGGGCGCTGCTCGGCAGAGCCGAAGCGATGGATTCAGGTTGCCGGACCGTCCTGGACATGGACTCGACGGAGATCACAGTGTACGGGGAGCAGGAGCAGAGCGCCTACAACGGGCACTTCGAGTCCACCTGCTATCACCCGTTGCTGCTGTTCAATCGGGAGGGCGACTGCCTGGCGGCCAAGCTGAGGTCCGGCAATGTGCATAGCGCCGAGGACTGGGAGGAACTGCTGTTGCCGGAGATCGAGCGCCAGCAACGAATGGGAAAGGAAGTCGCGTTCCGTGCTGACGCGGCCTTTGCCAAGCCGGAGATTTACGCGGCACTGGAGAAGCGGGGCGTGAAGTATGCGATCCGTATACCGGCCAACGACAGCCTGGAGCGGGACATCGCCGAACTGCTACCCCGCCCGGTGGGCAGGCCCAGCCAGAAGCCGGTGATCGAGTACAAAGGGTTCCTCTACCAGGCTGGGAGTTGGAACACGGCCCGGCGGGTGGTGGCGAAGGTCGAACATCATGCGGGGGAGTTGTTCCCGCGGGTCGGATTCATCGTAACCAACCTGAAAGCAGACAGCCGCGACGTGGTGCGGTTCTACAACAAACGCGGCACGGCGGAGCAGTGGATCAAGGAAGGCAAGCAGGCGGTGAAGATGACGCGGCTCAGTTGCCATCGGTTCCGATCGAACGAAGTGCGGCTCTGGCTGAGTGTGATCGCCTACAATCTGGGCAACCTGTGGCGACGGCTAGCGTTGCCGAGGAGGATTGGGAACTGGTCGCTCACCAGCTTGCAGCAGCGGCTGGTGAAGACGGGCGGTCGGTTGGTGAGACATGCGCGCTATTATTGGCTTTTGCTGGCCGAAGGACATCTGAGTCGGAGGCTCTTCGGCAGCATGCTGAGAATGATCGCGGCGTTGCCGCTGCCGGACGGTTAACGAACCAGGACACAAAGCAAACGAGCGCTCGGAAGCCATCCAGCGGGGAAGTGTCAGCGGCGAGGCAGACTGAGGCGGGCAAAACCAGCACAGCGGCTCCGCAGAACGGCCAAAACGAGCCGCACTACCACCCCAAAGGGGCCAGCGCGACTTGCGGTTGACACGACGGGGCAGGAGGGCTAGGCTTTCGGGCCAAGGGGAAGCTCAAAATGGAAATTCCGGAGGAAAGGACGATGAAGCGGTTCATGATAGTCCTTGCGTTTATTGTTGCGGCTTCGGCCTTGGCATTCGGTCAGGGCGGCAACGTAGAACAGTCGATTAGAGGGTTGATGGAGGAGTTGAGACAGGCGTCTTTAAAAGGCGACGCCGCTACCTTCGATAAACTGCTGGCGGACGATTACATCGTGATAGTCGACACTGGATCGACCCTCACGAAAACGGACGTAGTGGAGAATATCAAATCAGGCAAGCTGAAATACGCCGCCGCCGATGTCTCCGATTTGAAAGTGAGAGTTTATGGAGACACTGCCCTAGTCAACGCCACGTTAAACGTAAAGGGGCATTTAGGAGACGCAGACATTAGCGGGCGGTTCCGAACCGTCCGCGTTTGGGTCAAGCGCAAGGGGCAGTGGCAGAGTGTTTCACACCAATACACTCGCATTGTACAGCAGCCATAAAGGGCTCATCCAACGGTAGATGCAAGGGGAAGCCCTTTGTGACCATGCCTGCGCTTCTTTCCTTATTTGCAACTTCCAACCTTGTTTGCAGCAAATCGTGCAGCTTCAAGCGTTGCTTCGTCCACCCCGTGACCGCTGAGGCGAAGCAATGCAAGCTGTACTGCGAAGTCTGTACAGATGTTGGCGTTTAACGGGTCGGCATACAGAGCGTCTATCATCTCTATGAGTGCCCCGTGGGTGATGCCAGCTTTCCGAGCCTTATCGTAGGCAGCATAGACCGTGTGCTTGCTCGGAGTATCGCCTCTCACAGGCATAGGCACAGCGTGTGATACCCAGCCCCATTGAAAGCCAGTGACATAAGCTAGTTTCCAATCTGGACTTTGAGCCCGCCAAAAACCGGCGTTGTAATCGGTTTGATTGATTTGGGCTCCTGCTACAAACGCAACAATCAGGCTAAGAACAAGAGCAAGTGCAAGTCTTGTATTCATCAGGCTATTCATCCTTGCACCTCCTAATCGGCTCCCTAGTTTGACAAGTTTTCTTTCTTTTATAGCATGAACGCGGGGTCGCGTGTGCACATGGTGTAGGGGGGGCGTTGTATGAGGGGGGGCGGCCCGGCTTTAGGATTAAGCTGTCATTGCGGACGCGACGCAGGCGCAATCGTGCAGGCCGGGGGCTCTCCCTGAGGGGGATGGTCGCGCCAAGGAATGCTTTTTTCGCCGGGCCAGCGTCGAATCGTGTTGACCACCCTTGTTGACCACCACCTGTGCCGGGCAATCACGGCGGGTTCCTGTGGTTGCCTTACGGATGTCCAAGCAGCACGTCACTTAGAGCGATTGCCAGCGTTTCCCGGCAGTAGCCGTAAGTTACTGATTCTCCGTTCGAGGGGAACTCTTAATCAGCGGGTTGGAGGTTCGAGTCCTCCGCGGCTCACCACTATCCTATTCGGCGTGAACAGTTTGCATCGAGGCATGCGTTCCGCACGTGGCAGCCCACTGCTGTAGAGCCACAACCGCCCGCCCGTGGGGGCGGGATCAGGGGCTTTAATCGTACTCGGGCTCCCGGTGGAATGCGTCCGGCAGGCGAGCGCGCTAGGTGGAGGGCGAGACCGCTTGCGACCTGGACTCCAGAACGGCCTGGAAGGCCGCCTCCAGCACGTCCAGCCCCTCGGCGAGTTGCTCGTCGGAGATGACCAGGGGCACAAGCAGCCGAATCACATTCCCGTAGCTGCCGGCGGAAAGCACGATCAGACCATGCTCGTAGCAATAGCGCACAATCTGCTTGGTTTCCTCTTCGGCGGGTTCGCGGGAGGTTGGCGAGCGCACCAACTCGACCGCTTGCATGGCGCCTAACCCGCGGATGTCGCCGATGGCCGACCAGCGCTGCTGCCAGGCGCGAGCGCGGGCGCGAAACCGCTCGCCGATCCGCTCGGCGCGGGTGAGCAGGGCGTCCCGGTCAAACGCTTCGAGCACGGCGAGCGCCGCAGCACACGCCAAGGGGTTTCCCCCGAACGTGCCGCCCAGGCCGCCCACACCGGGGGCATCCATGATCTCCGCCCGTCCGGTAACCGCGGCCAGCGGCAGCCCGCCCCCCAGGGATTTCGCCGTCACCAGGATGTCCGGCGCAGCGCCGTATCGCTCGCAGGCGAAAAATGCTCCTGTGCGTCCAAAGCCCGTCTGCACTTCATCGGCGATGAATAGGATGCCGTGGCGACGACAGATCCCTTGCAGGATGGAGAGGAACTCCGGCGGAGGCACCACAAATCCGCCTTCGCCCAAGACCGGTTCCACGACCACGGCGGCCACCGATTCGGCGGCCACGCCACGCCGGAAGGTGTCCTCCAGGTGGTGAGCGCAGAAGACGCTGCACGAGGGGTAGCGCAACGAATAGGCGCAGCGGTAACAGTAGGCGTAGGGGATGCGGTAGACGTCGCCGACGAAGGGCGCAAAGCCGTTCTTGTAGGGATGCGTTTTGCTGGTCAGCGAGAGGGTGAGCAAGGTGCGCCCGTGAAAGGCATCTTCGAAACAGATCACTGCGGGGCGATGCGTATAGGCGCGCGCGATTTTTACGGCGTTCTCCACGGCTTCGGCGCCGCTATTGACCAACATAGTCTTCTTGGGGAAATCACCCGGCACAAGCGCATTCAGGCGCTCCGCCAGGGTCACATAGTCTGCGTACGGGGTCACGTGGAAGCAGGTATGCAGGAAGCGCTCAAGCTGCGCGCGGATGGCCGCTAAGGCCCGCGGAGCGCGGTGGCCTGCATTGAGGCAGCCGATGCCCCCGGCGAAGTCGATCAGCCGATTGCCATCCACGTCCTCGAGCACGGCGCCTTCCGCGCGCGCGACGAACAGCGGCGTGACGTGGTAGACGCCTTGCGGCACCGCGGCCACGCGCCGCCGCATCCACTCCTGCGAGCGAGGCCCCGGAATCGGCGTGCGCAATTGAATCTCCGGCATTCAGTACCATCCAATCGGTTGTTCATCCAGATTGACGTGGACCTGCTTGGTCTCCAGGTATTCCTCGATGCCCCCGGGGCCAAGTTCGCGGCCGAAGCCTGACTGCTTGTATCCGCCCCAGGGCGCCTCCACGTAAGTGGGCTGCATATGGTTGACCCAAACGACGCCCGCCCGCAGCGCCTTGACAACGCGAAAGGCTTTGAAGATGTCGCGACTCCAGACGGCCGCGGCCAAGCCATAGGGGGTGTCGTTGGCGATGCGGATGGCCGAGGTCTCGTTGTCGAAGGGGATGACCGCGGCCACAGGTCCGAAGATCTCTTCTCGGGCGATTCGGGCGCTGTTGTCCACATCATAGAAGATGGTGGGGGCAATGTAATAGCCCCGGGCCGGCTGCGCCGGGCGACTGCCGCCGAGCGCCAACTTCGCCTCTTTCTTGCCGGTCTCGAGGTAGGAGTGGACGCGCTCATACTGTTCTTTACTGACCAGGGGCCCCATTTTCGTCTCGCGCTCCAGGGGCGGGCCGAGCTTGATGCGCTTGGCCTTCTCGGTCATCGCTTCCAGGAAACGAGAATAGATCGAGCGCTCCACCAAAATGCGGCTGCCGGCCGAGCAGACTTCGCCCTGGTTGATGAATATGCCGAACAGCGCGCCGTCAATCGCCGCTTCAAAATCGGCATCGGCGAAGAAAATGTTGGGGGATTTTCCGCCCAGCTCGAGCGTGACGCGCTTCACCGTGTCCGCGGCCATCTTGACGATTTGCTTGCCGACCGCAGCGCTGCCGGTGAAGGCAATCTTATTCACCTGCGGGTGCTGGACCAGCGGCGCGCCGGCCGTCTCGCCGAAACCGGTGATGATGTTCACCACCCCGGGCGGCAGCCCAACCTCCTCAAGCCACTGCGCCATCTCCAGCGCCGTCAGCGGGGTTTGTTCGGCGGGCTTCAGCACGCAGGTGCACCCCGCCGCCAGCGCCGGCGCGAGCTTCCAAGCCGCCATCAGCAGCGGGTAATTCCAGGGGATGATTTGGCCGGCAACTCCGACCGGTTCGCGCAGCGAGAAGCTCAGGGCGTTGGCCGGGACCGGGTTCACCTGGCCGACCACCTTGGTGGCCAGCCCGCCGTAATATTCGAAGCAGGTGGCCACGTCCGCCATGTCGTATTCGGACTCGACAATGGGCTTGCCGGAGTTGCGGGATTCGAGTTCGGCCAGCCGCGGCGACTCCTCGCGCACCTTCTGGGCCAAGCGAAACAGGATGCGTCCGCGGTCCTGCGCAGTGGTCTGTGGCCACGGGCCGGAATCAAACGCCGTCCGCGCTGCGGCCACCGCGCGGTCAACGTCTTGCGCGT